>Ga0209745_1001108_pt1 | contig 16182 bp, 14 predicted proteins | sample BarGraNGADG00312_FD_184495 | JGI IMG/M metagenome (GOLD analysis project Ga0209745, IMG submission 184495) | Arctic peat soil microbial communities from Barrow, Alaska - Barrow Graham LP Ref core NGADG0004-312 (SPAdes) (version 2) | ecosystem: Environmental > Terrestrial > Soil > Wetlands > Peat... | reverse complement strand
GCAAGCGCATGGGGTCGACGCGGGAACAAGCTGTCCCGGCGCTTTAGCACATTTGTAACGCGGAGCAAGTGAGCCTTACATAAATCACCGCGTCTTGCAGTTTCAGAATACACCGGGGCACCGACGTGTCAAGGTCACATTGTGGGGGCTGTCCACCCTCGTCGAAAAGGCTGACGATATTCGACGTGCCACGTCGATTTCGAGTGCATTCCGCTGCGCCATGCCCAACGTTCTACGCCAAGCGCTATCAGGCCCTCGCTATGGGGCTAGAATCGCTTAAATACGGCCAAAGAGAGACAACGTTTCGGAGGACTCCCTGGTACTGACCCCACTCTTGTTTGACGATGAAGCCGAGGTAGCTAGTATGTGTAATAGATTCATGTCATGTCGGTCATTGGAGGAACACATGCCAAATGTAATCGCCGAACGAAGACCAGCGGCCAAGCGCGAGCCATTGTTGATGAGCACGATCCAGTTTCTGGAGGAACGACTGACCGTTGCGTCGGTCATGCAGCCAACGCAACCCGCACTTGGCATGATGAGGGCCAGGGACCTGCTGGCGAAGATGGACGAGAGCGGCTTCGACCACGCAGCGGTCACCGACCACAACGATGTGTCCAGGTACGTTTCATGGACTGACCTGCAAGGCGCCGGGAACAAGAGTGTTCTCGAGTGTTCTCACATCATCTCGGCTGGGAACCTTGTCGCTGACAGTTGTCCCCTGGCGGACGCCTTGCCACGCATCATCCAGAATGAGTTCCTTCTCGTCCTGGCCGGCAAGGCCATTGACCACATCGTCACCGTGGCCGACCTGGACCGATTCCCTGTTGCCATGTACTTCCTGTCAGTGCTCCACGCCTTCGAGGAGAGCCTGACCATGAGGCTCTACGCCCTCACCGACACCGAGGCCCAGAAGTTGCTGGAGGCTTGGGTCGCAAGTATCTTCTCCCTTGATCAGAGGAACAACGAGAGGTCCAAGTTGTCAGACTCCCTCCAGAGTTTCGAGAGGAAGAAACGCAGCCGTCAGGAGCTTCGCCTGGTCAACTGCCTACACTTGCTGCACAAGATACAGCTGCTCAGGCAAAGCCGACCAGACTGGTGGAAGCTGCTAGGCTGCAAAGACGCAGATGAGGCGTCTGCGAGTCTTGGCAGTATCAACACATTGCGCAATAGCGTGGCCCATGGCGATGCCATCGCGACGTCGACAACGGGATGGAAAGAAGCACTCAGGACAGTACGAGCCGCACAGCGGTTTGCTGAGCGACTGGCCGGAGTCTCTGAAGCCAGGAACTAGGGTTAGCGAGCGTTGCCCTGCTGGATCATTCGCCCTCGTCGAGCCTCTCGCGCACATCGGGCGACGCAGACCTACTTTGTGTCGAGGCTCCAGATCTTCTCTGCTAGGTGCGTGAGAGTCTCTTGGCGATCATCAATTGCCTGGGCATTCCACTCCGAGAAGTTCCTTAGCAACTCATTCAGTCGCTCAAGCGCCGTGTGCTTCCCGAAAACAACAAACGAGGAGATCGACTTGGTCAGGTACATGTCGGATCTATCGTACGCTTTGACTTTGTCCGCAAAACCGACGCGTCCGATCGACTTGTTGATGGTCTTCTCCAGAAGCGTTAGGTTTCCCAGCCTGCCAGCCCAGTCCGCGTACTTCATGCCCGCGTTCTCCTTCTCAAATTGATCTCTCTGTTCTGCCGTCGGGTTTTCCGGCAGAATGTGCTCGACGTCAGATTTGCTCGTGTAGTTGTTCAGAGTATCAGCGACCTTGGCCCCGCTCTTAGCCTGCTCGGCGTATTGGGCCATCTTTGCAAGCACGTACTTCAGTTGATACTGCTGCATTTCGGCTTGACTCACTCTCCCCATCTTCCGGAGGAAGTCCTCTCTCCGAGCGTTCACTTCTGGCAAGTAGTATTTCTGCACGAAGTCAACGAGTCTCTGACGCTGGTCATGTTGATCCGCGGCAATCGCTCGGAGCTCCTTCGCCCAGGCGGCCAGTTTCGGCTCCAATTCTCTTGTTGGAGACTTCAGAAACACGAAGTAGAAGACAAGCACCTCGGTCTGTTTCGCCAGCCACTGGAACTCGCCCCGCTTCAGCCTGCGGGCGGCAAGCATGAGCAAGAGATGGAAGCTGAACGACCGCGCACCCCTCCGTATGTTGTCAAGATAGGGATCGAACTCCCCATCAACATCCATACCACGGGCAAACTGGCAGTAAGCGTTTGCACACTCAAGGACTGTCGCCATGAACACCCCCGGATGCGTGGCTATGTGGCAGACTGGCTCATTGTCATGGATCCAGTCGTAGATATGTTCTTCGCGGATGACACCCTCTCCCTGCGTGGAACTGTGCACAGGACTCTCTCGGACAGAATCTCTGCCTTTATGCGTTGTGTCGTACTGAGCCATCAGGAAGTAACGAAGAAACCGCAAACCTCTGACCTTGTGCTTATCAAGGAGATCCACCAGCTTCTTCCAGTCTCCCTTGACGCTGTCAAATTCCTGGTCGCTTAGACTCCGGAATATGAGGTTCTTGAGCAGGTCCATGGGGTTCAGACGGACACCGCGGTCGTTGGTCGTCTCGAATATCTTCAGTGCGTCTCCAAGCGACGACGTCTCGATCTGTATCAAGATGACCTTGTTGAGCAGGAAGCTAAGCAACTTCGGGACGCTCTCTGCCCTGCGGTGCTTCTGAAACTGTCGAATGGACGCTGCGAATTTTCCGTACGCACCGTACAGGCGCTTGGTGGACCCCGTTGCCTGCGCTTCCTCAAGTTCCTTCCCCTCGTAGATCCGCTGGAGAAGACAATTTGAAGTGTCGTACTGCAGCTCGAGGCAACATGACCTGGTCGTCAGCCCATCAGGATTCATGCCGTATGAAAACAGCCTCTTGTCGATGAGATCAGCCGGCCCCGTGCCGAGGAGCTGATGACGAAATGCACAAAGCCACATGAAGAGACTCGTCAATCTCTGTTGCCCGTCCACAACCTCCAAAGGCCCGTCCTTTGACCTGTGCACAATGATGCTGCCCAGGAAGTACTCTGAATCAGGGTTCTCCAGGTACTGGTCCTGAATGTCGTCGATGAGTTCCTGTACCTCCTCGTCTTCCCATACGTACTCACGCTGGAAGCTTGGCACCAAGTACTTGTAGTCGCCAAACGCCTTGTCGACCGACAACTTGCGCTCATCTAGCTCCATCCGGTTTCCTCCCGACTCAAGACTCTTGCTGAACAGTATACTGCAAAGGAGCGCATGTGGAACCACGCCAGGACGCTACGAACCACACGAGATCAACAGCGGCGTTTCTCCAGCTCCACGATCGGACGAACGATCTGAGCTACGTCTTGTCCGATGGCCCCACGGAGCCGTTCATCGAGGTTCGGCCGACATACCATCCAGGTACCACCCTTTCCTCGAGGTCAGCGGTGCGGTGTCAACATGAAGACCGCCTGCCCATCGTCTTCTGCGTTCACGCCGAGCTCAGCACAAAGCAGTTGCCAGTCTACAACTGACCGGAGCCCACTCTTGCCATCTGTCGATACACGCTGAAAGCACTCCTCGATGCCACTGGCTGAGCCCATCCCCGCTTTCACGGACCTCGCAGTGTCGACTAGGTCAGCTGCAACCCTGTCAGAGCCCAATCGAAGCCTGATCCTCAAGCATATTCGCCCCGCTGCCTACGAGTACCTCGCCGATAGCATCCAGAACATCACGTGTGAGCCGAAGACGAATGCTCCGACAAAGCGATCTGGAGGTTGAGGCTATTGAAGCTGGTCGGGGCGAAGTTCACGTCCCGCTCGATTCTGGGAGTGACGTTGTCGGGCATCATCAGCGACTCGAACTCGTCGAGGCTGAAGTACCCCACTCTATCTCCACTAGCCAAACGCCATCCGCGTCAGGACTTCCGATCATGCGGCATCTTCTGCCACACGACGGTCCTCGCCCTATTCCGACAGGGCTTCCTCCCGAGTCAGGCGCTTGCCTGTGCTCAGCCTGAACTGTCCGTATTCGCCGTGAACCGCTCGGACAATGAGGTCAACGTCGGGATCCCCCACTTCGTCCGGCCTCGGGCCTCTCCATCCTGGATAGTGGTCAGGAACGCTCAATGCCGGCATATTCAGGATCCACACTCTGTCCTTGGCCTTGCTAACTATTACGGCCATGTCACGCACTGTGGCATCACCAATGAACTCGCTGGCACCCTTGCGATAGGCATACAGCCAGTCCGGATTCTCCTCAGCTTCGCCAGAGGAGTACAGCAGTTCAAGAGCCTTGATTCCGATCAGTTTGAATGCCATCTCGGTCTCCTCAGGGCTACCGTCATGTCCAAGGGAGTCACCGCTTGGGCAGAATGTCGAATACTCGAGCAGTGATCTCCAGCCTAGTGCCAGATAGATCGTGAAGACACCGCACAGAGCAATACGTACAGTACTCATCTCTGGGATTCCATTGCACGTTGTCCCCATGACGACACAGCAAGTTGGTCTCCCCAAACAGGGTAGTGGTGTCGTCCTGGAGCAGTGCCTTCACCAATGTGCCGTCGCGGAACCCCAGATTCACGCCAAGTCGTTCACCGAGACAGTCGATGTCCGCTCCATCGTGGAAGTGGAGAGCAGAGGCGATGCCGTCGATGAGCGGCTTCACGATGTTGGAGCACGTGATTATGGAGGACGACGGTGCCCTTATGGAAATGAGTATGCCCCAAGGCCTATTCACGTAGGAACCGCGCGTCACGACAATACCTGCCATTTTGGCCGCATACCACACGGTTGCAGGACTCTCGGGAATACGAGCAGGTAGTTCAAACGACACGGCGGCCAATACGTGCCCGCCCTGCCCCTCCGGAGACATGGGTTCGTCGTCGACCAGCCTGTACTCGTATTGGCACAGTGTCTGGGAGGACAGTGACATCGGGCAGTCTGGAGGGACTTCGTCGAAGCGTTCGAAGATGAGCCCATTCCTCGCGGCTCTTGACAGCTTGGCGTTGAATACGTTGTAGATCAGCAGGTTCTCGACATCCGCGCCTTCGCTGATCGCGGATCTGTACGTCGCAGAGAGAACCTTTCCTTGCCGTGATGGGAGTCTCGCGATGGCTTCCCTCAAGTCATCCCTGAAGTCGGCACGCCAATCCTGCGGTTTGTAGGGAGGAAATGGTATGCACGCCGTGCTCCACGCGATCACCCGTGAAGCGTCTGAATCGATGTAGTAGTTGGAGCTCACTCGGTCCGTGCCCAGTCCATCAAGGGTCATGTCACGGCACCGGCTCCTTCATGTACCCCGGGAAGTTCCAGTCATCATCGGGGTGCATCCGGTCGCATGGGATTCCTGCCGCACGCATCAGGAGGAGCGCCTTGTGGAGGTCGGGATCTGTGACGATCTCCGCTCCAAGCTTGCCATGAGTCAAACGGTACTGCCGCTGCAGCAGCCATGCTCTCTTGCACAGACGGCTGCTGCATCCTTTGAACGTCTCGAGCAGATGACGCTCGTCCTCGCTGAAGGTCCGAAACCAACCAGCGACCTTGATCCAGTCAGCATTCTCAGGGCTGCCGTCCACAATGAGGACCCCCGTCCAGTGGAAAATCCCGTTCTCATCCACGTAGGTCTTCGCCTGTTTAGCCACTGTCGGTCTCCTTCATTGGACATTCCAGAACGCAACTGGTGGCTCCCAAAGTCAGTGCATGTCGCTGTCGCATGAGCCCACCCCGTAGCACAGTAGTGGCCTCATCGGCGATTGCCACGGCGCATATCGCGCTTTCTCTGTTCTGTGTGCCCCTACAGTATTCGACACTGCGCACCTTGCCCAAGCTCACGTCAGCACGAAGTCTGCGACAACAGCTGAGTGATCGCTTGTGGCCTTGATCGACTCGTCGTAGGGATACTCGCAGCTGGTGACCCGCCACCTGCGCGACTGCATGACATAGTCGTAGCGCATCTCGACCTGCTTCTTCTTGGGCGTACCCGTCTTGTAGGACACCGTAAGGGGATCTCGGGTAACGACTTCTCCCTTGCTCTTGAGATACTCGACGTACGAATCGGACAGCTTGTGAACCTTCTGGCTCCCCATGATGAGTGCCAGCTTCTTGACTTTCCCTTTGTCGTTCAAGAGGGAGAACTCCAACTTGTCCGGATCCATGCTGTCATGCTTCGGCTCATTCGCGTCGAAACAGAGGAAGTCGAGTTCTGCCCCATGGAGCTGAAGGTAGTCAGCGATGGAGGCGAAATTGCTGGCCTTAGCCTTGCGATATCCGACGCCTGTCAGCGAGTGAAAGGCAGCGACCCGGATGGGTCCAAAGGAGCCACCAAGGAGCACGAAAAGTGTCCGCTCGGGGAATACGGTTCGTTCCATCAACTCGAACGAGACGATCGACAACCCAAACCCGAGTACTGCAACACCTGTTCCACGCTCTTTGCCCTCGTTCTTGCCCGGCATGCGCAGGTCCAAGCTGAAGCATGACGACTGAGGTTTCAACGAATCGACCAGCTTGTTATACGAGGAGCGCTTGACCTCGTCCAGACAGACGAGCACGTGTTCCTGACCGCTTCTCTCTCTGATGAAGTCACCGATTGCTTTCGGTCGAGACATCGTTGAGATGTTCCACTGCACAACTCGAAGCTTCATGCTCCAGTACCTCCTGTCTGCGAACATGCCATAATATCGCTCCAGGGAGGCTGCCGCAATGCACCCATCACCTTGCTGTTTCGCTGTGGCAGTTTCCCGAGTCGTCAGGCCTCGTAGTACGCGGCGAGAGTGGAGTCCGACGGCTACTCCGGAAGCAGCTGCTCATCATGCTGTCCACACGCTGCACCGAATTCGATTGAGCCATCGCTGCAATCCCAGTAGTTGAGGCGTTCGCCTGCACCTATGTCACGATGCTTGCCAGAGTCTGTTCCCCTAGTACGCAGTTTCCCACGTTTCTCGTCTTCGTAGAGAGGACGAGGTGATCCCATGCATGGCTCGCCAAGAATCGTGTAGGCCATCTGTTCCAGGAGTAGGCGAGCGCGCCTCTCTTGCGTCAGGAAGTTGTACTTGCGCGCAATCTCACTGAACTTGGCGCCAAATCTCCACTCCCGGTATCTGGGTCGATTGACGCCGGGCGCTAAGTGCATCACCATGGCAACAACAGCCCGACTTCTCTCCTCATCGTCGCGTGCCTGGAGCCACGTGCTCGCAGGATCATAGGCGCTCACGACGTCACACGGGTCACCGACGAACGTGCAATCGATGACCCTGTCTTCGTGTTTCTCGTCTGCGTCTCTCAGGATCAGATCGACACTGAGTTGAACTGATGCCTGCAGCTTGCTCCCTGGAGGGAGACAGGTTACGATGCACGGCCCCGGGCCCTCGGGGTGTCGATTGGACTGCGTCTCACGCGACGCGAGGGCTACAAGCAGAGCGAGCCCCTCGATCTGCTCATCACCCAGATACTGAAGCTGGTCGGGCATTCCGGAAATCGGGCCGTCGAGGACAGCGATCTCCACTCCCCGCGCATCTTCAATCGTTCGGGATCTGTCAAGGATGGACTTGACAAGGCTCCACAGGATGTCAGTAGGGGTTACCGCTCCGACCCGGATCTTCCACTGGTTCGCCCTCATCTTGAATGCCTTGCGATCCAACAGAATCCGGAAAGCGTCGCGTGGAACCTCGACCGTTATCAATTCTCGAAGTTGAGCTGCTCGATCGAGCCTCTCCAGGACATCAACGTATGACTCGTTCAACAACGTGTCGTCACATGCTGGCACTTCGAGCCTGTTGCGGTCCAGATACACCTCAGTGGTTCTCATGCTTCGTGGTCCTACGGCTCTTCGTTAGTCCGGCTTCGGCAATCTCAGATGCTAGCCGCTCCCCCTCGTCAAAGAATCCATCCGGCCACTCATCAATCGCACCATACTTGTCCATGTGAACTTCTCGGAAAGATGATCCGCCGTTCCGGCTTTCCACAAAGTAGATCAGCAGCGACTTGTCCAGGGTGTCGCCAACAGCCCGCGCACGTAAGTATCGCAGTCTGTTGATGAGGTACTCGCTATGAGTCTCTACGATGCACTGTTTTCCCAGTGTTGTGAGGGCGAAGAAAAAGTCGGCCAGCCGTGACTGTACCTTCGGATGAAGGTGAAGCTCCGGCTGTTCAAACAAGAGAACGCTGCCACGATCAGCAAGGAGCGACTCCACGATGAGCGGGAGAACCTGGCTGACACCGACTCCAAGGTGCGATAGGTCGTGTTCGCCTGCTCCTTCAGACGAGATGGCAAACACGCCGTGTCCTTGTGTCCCTTCGTCTTCCGTGCGTATGGACTCGGCCACAGACAGGTACTTCAGCCACTTCCGCACGGCCTCTTTCAGTGGTTCCTCGATCGACTGCACGTGGTCAGGATCCGTGGCAAGCGAATCCAGTGAGACGTTGGAGACCGGCAAGTCACGGAAGTTGTGCAGGACGGCAGCCGTGTTCTCGCCGCGGAAGCCAACGTCTCGCTCACTCATGACATAGCCTGACAGGGGATAGACTGCTCTTGGCTGGTCTCGGAGTGGTCCGATGTACTTCAGGTGCTGGCTGAAGAACCCCCTTGCGTACGCTGCAGCAAACTCAATACCAGGATCCATTTCGATCGGCACAAGAGCCATCTGTGGATCCCGATGGTTGACCAGCAGTTTGCGCAGAGCCCCTTTTGGGCTGTCCAGTGCCCTAAGAAGCATCCCCCGTACCCTCGGCGCTATCTTGCTGAGATTCTCGAAGAAGTCCGAAAGCGGCATAGGTGCGTCCGTGCCTACCATAGAGCGAGCATCCACTAGAGCAGATGCATCCTTCTTGCCCAATCTGGGCTGCGCCATGACACGGTCAATCGCGGCCAGCATCGCAGACCGGAACCTGTCTTCAAATGTTACCCCTGCCTTGGGATCGCTTTCATACAGCGAGACCATCAGGGGATAGAAAGACTCAGGGAACGAGCCTTCTTCCCACCGATGGAGGAACATGCGAAAGGAAGCAATAAACTCGGCGACCTCGTCAACGACAGTGACTTCACTGTCCGGGATGAAGTGGTACAGTCGCACTCCTCGGGGCACGTACTTGCTCGAGTATCGTGCCTCTCGTCCACTTGACAACGTGATAGTGCGTTCACGGTCAATCCTGTGTTCTTGAACATCATACTTCAGGTATTCTGTGAGTTTCCTGGCAGCCGGGTTCTCCAGCCGCAACTCTTGCGCTGTCTCTGCTGACGTCTTCCTGCTCCTTGCCACCTTCACCGACGTTCTCTTTGGCAACTTCCGCTGTACTAGCCCAACCGATAGACTTGCTTCCGTCACAACTGGCTCCAGATTCCAAGTCTCGCTGCCTTCCTCACTTGCAGAGCTACCTAGGAATGAGAACTCGCATCGAATATCCGTGAGTTCTCCCTTCTTGAGAAACTGAAACCAGCCAGGGTGCATCAGCAGACTCGTAGACGCCGTCAGCGGCAAACCCTCGAAGAGGTTTTCTCCGGGCCCAGGAACGAGCTCGAACCCCAGAGTGATCGGGTCAGACTTCCCCATCGATGCAATATCAGTAAACTTCCCCAGTCTCACAATGTGCCCGTTGAGCACGACCGACGCCGAGTGGACTGTGCTCTGAAGCGTCTGTGTCTGAAGCAGGAGGGTTTGAAGGACTGTGCTCTTTCCCGAGCTGTTGGCGCCCGTAAACACAGTGAGGGGGGCCATTCTAAGATCAGTCCTCTCTCGAACTGACTTGAAACCATCGATAGTGATACGCTTGAGCACATTCGCCTCCCACACAGTAACGACTAACGGAACGTGTACGCAGAGTACCCATTTCGCTCTGCCCAAGCCAATTGGCTCGTTCATGCTGTGGTCAACCGCGAAGAGAAGTCCTTTGCAGGCCGGACTCTTCCTATCGACGGCACACATGACAAGCCCCCCCCAGAAGAGGTCCCATAGGCTTACTCTTGAGTGTATCGCCTTGACGTGAATACTCAATCGCTGCTGGAGTCGATGCGAATACTTCTTATAGCGCCATATCTGGTATACTTTTATGGATAGAGAGCATTGCATGCTCTCACCAGCACACCGAGTGAAGGGGGCTAAACAGAAATGGAACATGAACAAGACGCACAGAACTCTGTGGAAGAGTCACTCATTCTTGACGGCTGGGATACCGGTAAAGAGGTCGTTCTAGCAGCACGCGAGGGATCGTCCTTTTCGATCGACGATCTTGGACTTCCTGCAGCATCGTCTCGTTTTGTGGCGGGCCGCTACGGTGGTCGTATCTACCAACATCAGATAGATGCTGTGACGGCCTTCAGGACAGGACACGACGTGTGTCTGGCCACTGGCACAGCGTCCGGCAAGTCACTTGCATTTCAACTGTGTGCTCTCGAGATCCTGACCAGAGAATCCGACGCGAGAGTACTTGCGGTCTATCCGCTGAAAGCTCTGGCCAGACAGCAGGAGCAACGATGGCAAGAATGTCTTCATGCGTCAGGCTTGGCGGCAGAGGTCGGCCGCATTGACGGCGGTGTCGCGGCGACAGAACGATTCAGAATCCTTGACAAAGCGCGAGTCATTATAGCCACTCCTGACGTCATCCATGCCTGGTTGCTTGCAAACATCGGCGATGTGCGTGTCCACAATCTGTTGAAGAAGCTGCGTTGCGTGATCATCGACGAGGCACACAGTTACACCGGGGTGTTTGGGAGCAATGCGGCATTCCTCTACCGGCGACTTGAACATGCAGTGAAGACCGTCGGGGGCAAAATCCAGTATGTAGCCGCGTCGGCAACCATTGCATCTCCGGAACAGCACCTTCTGGCATTGACCGGGCACACGTTTGAAATGGTGGGCCCCGATCGAGATACTTCTCCCAAGCAACGCGTCACCATCCACTTCCTTGAACCGCCCGAGAAGAAGACATACACCGATGCGATGTGCGACGTCATCAAGTATGCAGCTGCGCGTCCTGAACGATTCATCGCCTTCGTCGATAGCCGCAAGCAAACCAGCCAACTGGCCATCATAGCCGGAAGAAGCTCGAAGTCAGCGCCTCAAGGCGTGTCCGCGGGAGAAGTCGACGGCGTGGTGGATGACATCACTGATGAAGTCGGCTCAGGTCAGATCCTGCCTTATCGTTCTGGGTACGAAGACGATGTGCGCAGAGCCATTGAGGATCGCCTGCAGTCGAGCACCCTGCAGGGTGTCATCAGCACAAGCGCGCTGGAATTGGGCATTGACATCGGGTCACTCGAGGTCGGCATTTTGGGCGGAGTCCCGCGATCGCTGACGAGTTTCTGGCAGCGAGTCGGCCGGATCGGCCGTCAGAGTCCGGGTAATGTCTACATCATCAAGAACGACGACCTCCTCACGAAATCCGTGTTTGCTGATCCCCAATCGCTGTTATCGCTACCGCTGTCAGAAGGAGCTCTCTATCTGGAGAATCAGCGTGTGCAGTACATTCATGCGCTCTGTCTTGCACGCCATGGCGGCGAGAGCGATCAAGTTTTGAGCCAGCCCGATCCCGGGACTGACTTCGTCAGCCCCGTGGAATGGCCCAAAGGGTTCATGGAACTGTGCCAAGCGGAGCGTTTGGGAGCAGTGCCACCGGAACTGCAGCAGATGAAGAGTGACTCAGGAGACGAGCCAAATAGAGCTTTCCCTCTTCGTGACGTCGAGCCGCAATTTGTAGTGCGTGGGCGCGAAGGGATGACAGAAGAGTCTCTTGGTTCCCTCTCGTACGCCCAGGTCATGCGAGAAGCATATCCCGGCGCCATCTACTACTACGTGAAGAGGGGGTACAGGGTCACCAAGGTGCAAGCCCTCGCGCATCGCGTCGAGGTAAGGCGGGAGAGGCACTACTACACGACGAAACCCGAACTGCTGCCAGCAATGATCTACCCAAACCTCTCTGACAGTGGCGTGAACGCATTGCGGTGTGGCGACCTCGTCGTCGCGGAAGCTCCGGCTCAGATACGTGATGCCGTGGCTGGCTATATTGAAATGAGAGGGTCGCAGAAGGAGACTGTCAAGTACCCCTTGGACTCAGCACATGGAATCTTTTGGGACCACCCACTCTTCTCGCGGAACTATTTCACCACGGGAGTCTTTCTCTCACACCCCGCGCTCAATGAGGACAGAGTGCCCAGAGAAGCCATTGGGACGTTCCTATATGAGGTGTTCATGTCCATCGTGCCAGTCGATCGAAGAGACGTATCCTTTGGGTGTGGCAAACATCTGAGCGGCGTAGATGCCATACACAAGGGGGATCGCTTCATAGCCATCTTTGACCAGACATACGGCAGTCTCCGATTGTCGCGTCGATTCATGGAACCCACAGTCTTGAGCGAGTTGGGCCGCCAATTGCCAATTATGATCGATCAGTACTCCGATCCAGCTACTGGACTTCCCCTGAATGCGACCGCACGGGATGTCGTGGCGACCATCGCCTCTGACATGTTGCGTGAACCCCAGGCGCTAAACCTGTTCACGGCACCGGACGAAGGTCGGAGCGCTAATCTGGTGCACGTGATAGTCGCAGGATCTCACGGCACCAGCATCACACGAGGCGGACAGGAGTTCGAGGTGGAACGCATCTTCTACAATCCAGTCAAGGGTCAGCTCATGTATTTTGGGCACTACGATGAATCCATTGGCGTTCGGCTTGGCCCGGTCGAAACAACAGAAACTGTGGATGCCATCAAGGAGATACCTGGGGAGAGCACCATGGGTCTCTACGACCCCGACACTGGCGAGGTCAAGGAACTAGGTACGCCGAGCTAATCCGGTGTCAGTCTCCTGCATGGTCATGACAGCTGCCAGCGAGTTGACGTTGTCAACCTTACGGGTGAGACATGATCGCACCGGTTTCCAGGTCGTAGAAACCCATTTTGCTGACACCGGGTATCTCCTCAACGCGATTGATGGGCAGGTAGATCGTGGTTCCCTCCGCTACATTGACCTCTGATTGATGGTGTCCCGTATAGCAGAGACTGTTGGCGCTCGGCACGAAGCGCACCCCGTTCACGATGAAGTGCTCGTCGTTCATGTCTGGGTTGACTCCACATGAACCTGGCAGGATGATTGGAATGTACCTGTCGGGAGCCGAATGCTGGTCGTGCTGTTTGGGCAACTGGATGTTCGTGCGTGATTGGCTTTGACGGAGTTGTTCTCCCAGCCTGCGAGCAGTTCTCACGGTCGCAGCATCAAGCACTTCGGACGAGTCCTCCGACAAGGACTGGCTATCCGCCTTCGACAGGAGTGCACCTACTTCCCTTAGGACATCGACCTCAAGTAGCCGCGATGACAGGTGAAGACTCCCGAATGTCGCGTCGTACACGCAGACGAATGGCGTATCCTGCGGAGCGTAGGGATTTGTCCTTCGTACGATACCCGATGACGCATTGACATCTCTGTGTTCAAATGGCACGATCGACAGAAAAGACTCAAGCAGAAGCGTCGCTACCCGACCCAGGTCTGCCCGGCCAGCGACAGATTTCTCAATGATTAGCAGAACCCCAGTGGTTTCGTAGTTGCGTGAGAAGTATTCTGAACGGTAGAAGACGCCATTCTCGCCAGTCAACGGATACTCTACGCTCGTGTTGCGGTATCGGTAGTGCGTGGTAACACCGCGTACTGATTCCCGAACCCGAACATCACACTCGACGCATGGAATGCGCCCCGCTTGGCACGCCTGGTGAACGGTGTCCGCCGTGATGCTGGGGAGAAGCAGCGGCGGCATCTCGATTGGAGATGTGCTTTGATAGCCCGATGTGGGACGTACAATGATGCGGTGGCCCAAGGCGTCTACCTGCATGACTCGATATGGCTGCGCCATATGCATGTAGATCGCTCCTGGGTATGCTTCGCGTAACGCCTGCGAAAAAGTGATACTACCAAGTTCGACCATCGTGTCGTCCATGTAGGTGCGCCCACGGTACTCTCGAGTTGTCTTGGTCGGAAAACCAACCCTCAGGCTGGTATCGCAATTTCTGAGAGGGAACGCATGGTTGGGGTCGTCCCCTGCGGCGGTCTTCATGCTCTGCAACGTTGTGGCAATTGACCCGGACCTCTCATCTCGGCACAATTCGACGAATCCCCGGGGCCAGTCTCCGAGCGATTCGCCTTGTGGATCCAGAGCCTGTTTCGCCTGTCCGCGTGCGGCATCATCCTCTCCGTCTGGGCGAGCAAGACACATTGCATGGATGTACTGGATGCGTCTGTTCTCAAGGAACAGCGCTCCCTCGGCACATGGCATCGCAAACAGCGTATCTGGGCTTTCGAATATCATGCGGCTGTGAAAGTCACCAGCATTTATCACGACGACATCTCCCTTGCTCTGCCGTCCAATACGACCAATCCGCTGATGCAGGCTTGTCGCGGAGCGAGGCACGCCGACGAGAATACAAGTGTTCAGTGTGCCGATGTCGATGCCAAGTTCAAGAGCGCTGGTGCTGATCACGCCCGACAGGCTGCCTGCCTTCAGTGCCTCTTCAATCGCTATCCGGTCCTTCTCCTCGTATCCAGACCGATAAGGCATGACGCGAGGATCCTGGACCAGCCCGTCATATGGGCTGGCAGTTGTGTTTTCCGCGTCATATAGAGTCGCAGCAAGTTGCTCAGCCTGCTTTCGGCTGTCAACGAACGTAATGAACCTGCGGCGCGGCTTGCGCAGGACAAACTGCATGAGGTCGACTATTGACTGCTTGGTGAGTTCTCCCTCTGGCGGGTTGACCATATGGATTGTCAGCTCGTGGTGTGGTGACGTATCCTTGTCAGAACCAATCTCCACAAAGGTGCTGCCCGTCAGAGCCTCGAGGTGATGCGTGGCATCGACGATTGTCGCCGAAGCCGCCAGATACTGGATTCCGCCCCCGAGTATCGAGATCGCGTGTTCGAGGCGCCGCAAAAGGAATGCCATGTTGGAGCCAAAGATACCCGTGTATGTGTGACACTCATCCAGAATCACCATTTGTACCCTGCTAAGAAACTTTGCTGTGGCTTCGTCGTCAATGGAGCCCAGAAGCCATGCGTGCACTATGTCAGGCGTTGCGACTAGCACGTCGGCATTGACTAAAACTTCCCAGCGCTGCTTCGTCGGCACGTCACCGTCAAGTCGCTCAACGACGGCCTGTAGGCCTGAGAGATTGATGGCCGCCTGCCAACGTTCTTGTTGCTCACGTGCGAGTGCCTTGAGCGGAAACATGGCGATAATCTTGCTTCCCGGTTTCCTGCTGAGCAACTCGATAGAAGCGGCATAGAACACAAGGCTCTTGCCCGACGCGGTGCTAGTTGTCATGCAGATGTTTCTTCCGTGACCCATCTCGCGAAGCGCTTCATGTTGGTGCCTGTAGATACCACCGCTAACGTCTGTCGCCAGGAAGTGAACAGTAGCAGGCCGAAGATGGAGATCCGAAACCCATACACGCTCTGCAGCACGCTCAGGGAGTACGTCGACGTGCACAGTCTCCCATCCTCCACTTCTCAGAAACTCATCCAGAGTCACGTGCACCTCCCCCTCGAACATCTTCCACTGGCGCAATCGTCTTTTATTTTATTATAGCTGTATGTGGCACAAGCTGCGAACCAGGAGGTGCTATTCCTCCATCACATGCACGGTCTCCAGACCATGGGAATTTCCTACCGCGCTCAGGAAACGTGGACGTCAGTCGTGCGATCGCCCCAGGATGGCGCAAGTTGCCGTCCGGCTCGAGCGACGTGGCTCTCGCGCCAATCCGCAGACTCAGGAACGAGATTTCCCTTATGAGCAAACGCAGGACGTAGTCGGCGCAGCAGACGGACCCCGCCAAAGCGAAGGACCCAAGAGGGCGGCCCCCGACGTTCTACACCTGACTGGAACAGCCCAAAACTATCTCCAAGACCAGCTTGGACAGTGGCACTGTTGATGGGGTGCTGGAGTGCTGTTCGCACGAATCGCATGCTGCCACAATTGTTGACACGAGCGGAGACCTAACACACACTATGATGGTGTTGTTCCTGATGAAGGAGGAACTCATGAAGAGAACGCATCTCCTGGCTGTCCTGGCAACCATTCTCCTGGCCGCAGGACTCCTGGGCGCTGCCTTGTCGTCAACGACGATCAAGCTGTGGATCGGCAACGCATCCATGTCCGTCAACGGAGTGCAGCAACCGATCGACACCCAAGGAACCAAGCCCGTCATCGTCGAAGGACGGACGCTCGTGCCTAT
>Ga0209745_1001107_pt1 | contig 16190 bp, 13 predicted proteins | sample BarGraNGADG00312_FD_184495 | JGI IMG/M metagenome (GOLD analysis project Ga0209745, IMG submission 184495) | Arctic peat soil microbial communities from Barrow, Alaska - Barrow Graham LP Ref core NGADG0004-312 (SPAdes) (version 2) | ecosystem: Environmental > Terrestrial > Soil > Wetlands > Peat... | reverse complement strand
TCCCGCCACTACGCGTCGACCCCAGCCAACGACCACGCCTCCACGCCCGCTTCGTTACCCGGGGAGACGATCCCTGAGCCCGACGACGAAAGACGGGACTACTGGGCCAGGCCGTACAGGCGGTCGCCCGCGTCGCCGAGGCCGGGGACGATGTAGCCGCGCTCGTTCAGTGTCTCCTCGACGGAGGCGGTGACGAGAGTGACCGGCACACCGAGGGAGTCGGCGAGGGTACGCAGGTACTCGATGCCCTGCGGGGCAGCGAGCAGGCAGATACAGGTGATGTGGTCGGCGCCACGCTCAACCAGGAACTGCACGGCGCCGCCCAACGAGCCACCGGTGGCAAGCATCGGGTCGAGAACGTAGCACTGGCGTCCGGACAGGTCCTCGGGCAGGCGCTCTGCGTAGGTGAACGGCTGCAGGGTCTCCTCGTCGCGCACCATGCCGAGGAACCCGACCTCTGCGGCCGGCATCAGCTGCAGCATGCCTTCGAGCATGCCCAGACCGGCCCGCAGGATCGGGACGACGAGAGGACGCGGCCGGCTCAGCTCCACACCGATGGTGGTGGTCAGCGGAGTGGTCACCTCGCGCGGCTGGACGCGGACCTCGCGGGTGGCCTCGTAGGCCAGCAGGGTCACCAATTCGTTGACCAGCGCCCGGAAGGTGGGCGAGTCGGTCGCCACGTCACGCAGCAGCGTGACCTTGTGATCGATCAGGGGATGGTTGGGTGCGACGAGTTCCACAACGAGAACCTTCGCACACCGCGCGAACCCCTGCGCGAGGCGTCCGGGATCAGCACTCCCGAGCTCCACTCCTCCGTGATGCTGGCCTCCCACGGGTCGTCAGCCGAGCTCCCGGTGATGATCAGGAAGTAGGTGCCGGGCTTGCTGGTCGTGATGCCGTCGGAGTCCTCAGGCTTGGCCTTGTTGACGTACTTCGGCACGTTCAGTACGGGCTCCCCGGTGGCTGCATCGTAGATGTTGGCCGTGGCCAGCATGACCCCGGTCGGCGCATCGGCATCGGCGCTGCCCAGGTACTTCAGCGTGAGCTTCACATACGTGCCAGCGGACTTCACCAGGGGTGTGATGGTCGTTCCAGCTGCACCCTTGAATGTCTGCGGCGCCGCCACAGCCGCTCCGGACGGCGGATTGCCGAATGCGATGGTGTACCCGCCGGTCGCCTCGATCACCAGGCTGAGCGTAGGACTGTCGGGGCGAAAGACCGTCGTGTAGTCGGCTGCCAGGGTCAGGATGGCCGGCATTTCCTTGCCCTTCACCGTGGCCACGACGCTGCCATAGTCCGCGGCTGCAGCATTGGTGACCTTGACGATGTAGTAGGGCTTGTCCATGGCGATCGGGGAGGTCTCCCCGTTCCCGGAGCCGCTGACGGTGATCGCGTCCTGGCCCATGCTGACCTGGGGCGCCGCTGCGGGGGCTGAGACCGCGCCGGTCGTTGCGTCAGCAGGAGCCGAGGCTGCTTCCGTGATCGCCGCATCGGGTGCGCTGGGCGCGCTGGTTGCGGAGGTCGCGCAGGAGGTGAGGATGGAGAGCGAGAGTGCGATACCCACCGTGAGCAGTGGGCCGATGTGCTTCATTGCACGTTCCCTCTCAACAGAGGTGATCCGATTCTCCGCCTGTACAACGGTTTGCGTGGAGGGATTGCAAGAGCGCTTCCGCGGGCGTGCCCCAAGCCGTCGGGGACCCCAGACAGGGGGACGCCAGCGTCAGGCGGGGTCGCAGCCGCAGGATCGCCGGACGACCAGGCGGGTGGGATAGCTCCCGCCCGCACTCGCGACGCCGAGCACCTCGGCGATGGCAGCTGCTGCCATCGCAGCCAGGGGGACGTCAACGCTGGTCAGCGGAGGGACGGTGAACTCGGCTTCCGGTGACCCGTCGAAGGAGACGATCGCGACGTCGCCCGGCAGTGATCGGCCGGCGCCGTGCAGCCCCGCGAGGAGCCCGATCGCCTGCTGGTCGGAGGACGCGAATACGGCCGTAGCCGCAGGGTGGTCGGCGAGCAGGCGCCGTGCGGCCTCGCGGCCTCCAGCGGCCGACCAGTGCACCCGAATCAGGTGCTCGGTGGTCAGCCCGGCATCCTCCAGCGCATCGCGCCAGCCACGCTCGCGGCCGTCGTTGGGCTCCTCGGGCCACTCCGGATGGTCGGAGCCGATCACCAGGGCGACCCTGCGATGGCCGTGCACCTCGACCAGGTGCCTGACGGCCGCCCGCGCGCCACCGGAGTAGTCGGGCCAGATCGCCGGCCCGTCGGACGGCATCGCAAGACTCAGCCGCACCAGGGGGATCCGGTGGCGCAGGATCACGGCCACAGCCCCGGGCTCGGCCACGGTTGCAGTGATGATGCCCGCGACCCGGTGACCGGTGAGTGACTCCACCAGTGGCTGGAGGTTGCCGGTTGTGCCCTGTGCGAGCACGAGGTTCACCGACTGTGCGCGTGCAGCCTCCTCCGCAGCTTGCGCGAGGGCAGCGAAGTACGGGTTGCGGATGTCAGGGACGATGAGGCCGATCAGGTCGGAACGGCCGGTGATCAGGGCCCGTGCCGCGGCGTTGGGGTGGTAGCCGAGCTTCTCGATGGCTTCAAGGACGCGCCGCCGGGTGGCTTCCGCGACGGGACGCGGGCCGTTGTTCACCACGTAGCTGACAACGGCAGAACTCACTCCGGCGAGTCTCGCGACGTCATCCCGAGTGACGTCGCGGGGAGGACGGGTCGCACTGCTGGCCACGTCCCCTCCTCGTTCCGCGAAGTTTCGCCAAAGCCTAGGCCACAGCAGTTGTCAGTCGATGGCATCCACGAGGTAGATCACGGTGTGGTCGGGGTTGATGGGGGCATCGGTGAGGCCGGTGGACACCAGCAGCGAGCCGGGCAGCTCCACCCCTGCCTGGTCGGCAACGGCCCGGAACTTCGGCGGCTGGCCAGCGGCGAGGTCGTCGAGTTCACGGGTGTAGTCGCGTTCCAGCCCCCACCACAGCGGCGGACGCAGGCCCGACGGCGGCGTCCCGACCATCGCCGGGGCCACGCGGTACCGGCGCGACGGGTCGAGGCCGGGGAAACGGAGCCGTCCCAGCAGGACGGTGTCGTACGCGTCCATGGCGGTGAAGGAGTAGATCGCCCGGGACTTGTCTGGGGCGACGACGCCGAAGGCGTTGAGGGCTGCGTCGGGGTAGTCGACCCGCACCAGGTCGCCGCGCAGGAGAAGGTTGCGGTTGGCCTTGTAGAACCCGATCCACTGGCCCAGTTCCTCGAGCTCCGCCGCGGTCGCCTTGCGCAGGTCCCACTCGATGCCGAGGTGGCCGAAGACGGCGGTGGCGGCACGGAAGTTGAGGTCGTGGGTGCGTCCGGTGGTGTGGCTGGTGCCGGAGGCGATGTGGGAGCCCATCAGTTCGGGTGGGATCAGTTGCTGGGTCCACCGCATCATCTGCTGGCGTTCGTGGGGGTCGATGCAGTCGGACACCCACACCCGGTCTGTGCGCTGCAGGATGCCGAGGTCGACGCGCGCCCCGCCGGACGAGCAGGACTCGATCTCCAGGCCGGGGTGGGCGGCCCTGAGCTCGTCCATCAGCCGGTAGACAGCCTCGGTCTGGGCGTGCACGCCGGGGCGTCCGGCGGGGGAGGTGCCGGCGTCGATCAGGTCGCGGTTGTGGTCCCACTTGATGTAGCCGACGTCGTATTCGGCGAGGATCGCGAGGATCGCGTCGCGGATGTAGACGTAGCAGTCAGGGATGCCGAGGTTGATGACCTGCTGGTGCCGCGACGGCACCGGGCTGCGTTCCCCGGTGGCCATGACCCATTCGGGGTGGGCGCGGGCGACGTCGGAGTCGAGGTTGATCATCTCGGGTTCGAACCACAGCCCGAACTGCATGCCGAGCCCGGTCACGTGGTCGACAAGGGGGTGCAGCCCGTCCGGCCAGACATCCGTCGACACAGTCCAGTCGCCGAGGCCGGAGTAGTCGTCGCGGCGGGAACCGAACCAGCCGTCGTCCAGCACGTACCGCTCCACGCCGATCGCCGCCGCTGCATCTGCCAGATCGAGCAGGGGCTGCAGTTGGTGGTTGAAGTAGACCGCCTCCCACACGTTGATGGTCATCGGCCGCTCCGCGGAAGGATGTTGCGGGCGCGAGCGGAGCCAGCGGTGGAACCGGCGGGCCACCTCGTCGAGACCGTCACCGAAGGAGCCGTACAGCCATGGGCTGGTGTAGCTCTCACCGGAGCCAAGGACGATCTCGCCGGGCAGGAGGAGTTCGCCGCCACCGAGCAACTGCTCGCCAGTGAACGTCCGTTCGGCGTAGTGGGTGTGGTTACCGCTCCAGCCGACGTGGACGCCCCACGCTTCGCCGCTCCCGAAGCCGAAGCCCGGCACGCCCGCGTGCAGCACGGTCGCCGCGTCCGCCCCGGTGCGCCCCTTGCGGCCCTCCCGCAGGTGTACGCCGGTGGTGAACGCCCGGCGTTGCGGCACCCTCTCGCGGCCCCAGTGGCCGGCGAGGTCGAGCAGTTCGCGGGCCACCGGCGGCACCGGGTAGGCCAGCACAAGGTCGTCCAGCTGGTAGCCGTCCTCGCCGGCGTTGGTCAGCATCGCCTGCGACCGGAGCAGGCCACCGGCGGTCAATTCGATCCTGAGCAGCAGTCCCAGGCCGGCCACCTCGTCAGCGGCGGAGATCTCCAGGCTGCTGGTCCCGAGGGTGAGCAGAGAGGGCTGCTCCGCACCCGCCCCCACTGCGACCCCGTCGACCCGCAGGCCAGTGGTGGTGAACTTCGGCGACCAACCCTGCCCGCCCCGTGAGCCGCTGATGCCGGGCCGGCCGACCCAGCCGGTGTGGTGCTCGGGCAGCATGCCCACCCGCACCGGTTGGTCGACGATGTTGGCGACGATGGGGTGCACCCCTGCGCGTGCCAGGGTCGCCACGTCTGCGCCGGTCAGCTCGCCCAGGTCCGCCCCCCAATGGACGATCGCCGGCAACCGTCCGTCGCTCAGGTCCAGCACGGCGGAAAGGCCGTCTGCACGCAGGTGGACGTAGGTGTTCAGGGGTTCGGACACGATTCTCCCTTAGGTCTGGCGCGGGTTCCGGGTCACCACGTCGACCCGGGGGCGCTGGATGCTGCCGGCTGTGCAGCCGCAGGATTCCCGGAGGACGAGGTCGGCCTCGAGCTGGACATGGGTGCCGCTGGCGAGGTCGGGTGTGTCCATCAGGGCGATCGCCGCTGCGGCGAGCTCGGGAAGGCGTTGCCGGGCGACGGTGAGGGGCGGCCAGCAGAACTCCGACTCCTTGGTGCCGTCGAAGGTGACAACGGCCACGTCCTCGGGGATCCGGACCCCCCGCTCGTGCAGGGCAAGCACCAGGCCCACGCCCTGCAGGTCGCTGCTGGCGAACACCGCGTCGAGCTCGGGATCCTGCTGCAGCAGCGCATGCCCGCCGGCGTAGCCGCCCTCGCGGCTGAACGGAACCCTGATGATCGGGCCGTCGGCCAGGCCGGCGGAGCGCAGCGCGCGGCGCCAGCCACGCTCGCGCGGGTCGGGATTGCCGAAGCCCTTGTCGCCGACGACGAGTCCGATCCGCCGGCGGCCATGCTCAAGCAGGTGGGTGACCAGGACTTCGGCTGCGCCGCCGGCGTTGGTGCCGACCGTCCGGCGTCCCGGAACCGGGCCGGGGCAGTCGATCAGTACCGTCGGAATGCCCGCCGCCTGCAGCGTGCGGCTGCGTTCGAAGCGTGCGAAGGAGCTGGCGAACAGCAGCCCGTCCACCTGCCTGGCCACGAACTCCTCCACGATCGCCGCCTCGTCAGCCTCATTCTCGCGGGAGTCGGCGATCAGCAGGCGCCACCCTCTCGCGTCGGCGGCCTTGACCAGCTCCGAGGTGTACTCGGAGAAGAACGGGTTGAGCGCGTCGGCCATGACGAGACCGAGGGTGTGCGTCCTTCCGAGGCGGAGCGCCCGTGCGCTGGCGTTGGGGCGGTAGCCCAGCAGCTCCATCGCTTCCTTGACGCGAACGGCTGTCGCCGCAGCAACCGGGCGTGGGCCGTCGTTGACGACGTAGCTGACCACAGCTGTGCTGACCCCCGCCATGCGGGCGACATCGGCGCGGGTGACCGGAGCCCTTCGAGGCTCAGGACGCAGCCTCCCGGCGGGCTGTGCCTCGCCTTTGGATCCCTGGCCGGTCACGTCACTCCTTCGTCGTCGATGGCGCGAATCTACACCAATAGATACGTCGTGCACAGCGTCATTCGGAGGCATTCCAAGCGTGCCATGCGTAATCGTTTCGTTATCAGGGCCCCTCTTGCCATCTGAGATCTACACGTGTAGCTTCTTGCCCATCAGTGCTGGCATCTCCGTCAGAGCTGGCCGGCAGTCCCAACGAAGGGAACCGTGATGAGTGCGAGCACGATCGATAAGTCGCCCGCCCTGCGGCGCAAGTCGAGGTCCGAATCGTCCCGAACGGGCGGACGGAGCGAGTGGAAGACGGCCGTGGCGTTCATCGCGCCGGCCCTGGTCGGGTTCCTCGTCTTCTTTGTGTACCCGACCCTCCGTGGCTTCTACTTCAGCCTCACGCAGTACAACCTGCTGGGCACGCCGAAGTGGATCGGCTTCGACAACTTCGTCAAGATCGGCAAGGACCCGCTGTTCTGGAACGCCCTGTGGGTGACCATTGAGTACGTCCTGTTGAACATCGGCTTCCAGACTGTCATCGCGCTGTTGCTGGCGTCCCTGATGCAGCGGCTCACGCAGTCCACCTTGCTACGCGGCGCGCTGCTGCTGCCCTGGCTGATCTCGAACGTGATCGCTGCCATGTTGTGGTTCTGGCTGCTGGACTACCAGATCGGCCTGGTCAATGTGGCCATGGAGTGGCTCGGGTTGCCGAAGATCGCATTCTTCGCCAATGAGTTCTGGGCCATCCCGACGATGGCGTTCGTGAACGTCTGGCGACACATGGGCTACACCGCGCTGCTGATCTACGCGGGGATGCAGACCATCCCGAAGTACGTGTACGAGGCGGCGTCAATCGACGGCAGCTCTGAGTGGAACTCGTTCTGGCGGATGACGATGCCGCTGCTGCGTCCGGTGCTGGCGATGATCCTGGTGATCACGGTGACCGGTTCGTTCCAGATCTTCGACACCGTCGCCGTCACCACCCGCGGCGGTCCCGTCAACGTCACCCGGGTGATGCAGTACTACATCTACCAGAAGGCCTTCGGGGAAGGGCAGTTCGGCTACGGCAGCGCCCTCTCGGTGATCCTCTTCGTCATCCTGGCCATCCTGGCCGCCGTCCAGCTCCGCCTGCTTCGTGCCGGCGAATCCGATCTCGCGTAAGGAGCCCGGGAATGGCAACAATTGAAGCCCTTGCACTTGCGAACGCCGAACAACGGCGCCGCGGCCGCAATCTCACGCCGGGTCGAATCGGGGCGTGGGTGGTGATGATTCTCTTCCTCCTGCTGACCATCGTCCCGTTCCTGTGGATGATCCGCACCGCCTTCTCCACCACTCGTTCGCTGCCGTCCGACCCGACGTCCCTGCTGCCGGTGGACTTCACCTGGGGCGCCTTCCAACGCGTCCTTGGGCTGGGCACCCAGGAACAGGCGATCGCAGAAGGCGGGTCCGGGGCCTCGGTGAGCTTCTGGCTCTACCTGCGCAACTCGGTGATCTATGCCGGGGCGGTGACGCTCGGCCAGGTGTTCTTCTGCTCGATGGCCGCCTATGCCTTTGCCCGTCTCCGCTGGCCGGGACGCGAGGTCGTGTTCGGCCTCTTCCTCGGCGCTCTGCTCGTGCCGCCGATCTTCACCAGCCTGCCCAACTTCATCCTGATCAAGAATCTGGGCCTGCTGAACACCCTGCCCGGCATGATCCTGCCCTCGTTCCTGATGACCCCGTTCGCGATCTTCTTCCTGCGGCAGTTCTTCCTGGGAATCAACCGCGAGATCGAGGAATCGGCCTCCCTCGACGGCGCCGGGCCGTGGCGGACGTTCTTCAGGATCATCCTGCCGATAAGCACGGCTCCCATCACCACCCTTGCGATCCTCACCTTCATCGGCACGTGGAACGACTACTTCTGGCCACTGCTGGTCGGAAACACCGACAGCACCAAGGTGCTCACCGTGGCCTTGGGTGTGTTCCGGTCCCAGACCCCGGCGGGATCGCCGGACTGGGCGGGCCTGATGGCCGCCACCCTGGTCACCGCGCTTCCCGTCCTGATCCTGTTCTTCGCCTTCGCCAGAAAGATCATCGACTCGATCGGCTACTCCGGGAGCAAGTAGCCCGCACCCACCCGAACAACCGTGGGAAGCAGTGCCCAACCCACGGAAGAAGCAGTACCCGTCGCCCGTCCGTCGGTCGTCGGCAGGACCAACAACCGAAACCACTTCATCGCCCTACCGGAAGGAACCCTCAACTATGTCAGGATTCACCAGGAAGAAGGCCGCAGCAGTCGTCACTGCGTTCGCCGCCATCGCCCTGTCGCTCACCGCCTGCGCCGGTGAAGCAACCCCGAGTGTCTCCGGTAGCGCCCCCAGCGCTGGCGGCAAGGCGACCGGTGAGATCAGCTACTGGCTGTGGGACAACAACCAGAAGCCTGCCTACCAGCAGTGTGCGGAGGCGTTCCACACCGCGAACCCCGACGCCACCGTCAAGATCACCCAGTACGCCTGGGACGACTACTGGAGCGGCGTCACGAACGGCTTCGTCGCCGGCACCGCCCCGGACGTGTTCACCAACCACCTGTCGAAGTATCCCGAGTTCGTGACCCAGGGCCAGCTCGTCGCCCTCGATGACACCATCGCCGCGGACGGCATGAAGACGGACATCTATCAGAAGGGACTGGCTGACCTGTGGGTGGGCCAGGACGGCAAGCGCTACGGCCTGCCCAAGGACTTCGACACCGTCGCGGTCTTCTACAACAAGAAGCTGATCAAGGACGCCGGCCTTGCCGAGGCCGATCTGGGCGCTATGACCTGGAACCCGACCGATGGGGGCACCTACGAGAAGATGATCGCCCACCTCACCGTCGACGCCGCGGGCAAGCGCGGCGATGAGGCCGGCTTCGACAAGACGAAGGTCAAGGTCTACGGCCTGGGCCTCGACGGCGGCTCCGGCGGCGGTAATGGCCAGACCCAGTGGAGCATGTACTCCGGCACCACCGGCTGGACCTTCACCGACAAGAACCCGTGGGGCAAGCACTACAACTACGACAAGCCCGAGTTCCAGAACACCATCGCCTGGATGCGTTCCCTGATCGACAAGGGCTACGCGCCCTCGATCGAGGCCGTCACCGGCCAGAGCTCCGCGGACATCTTCGGCGCCGGCAAGTACGCCATGATCACCAACGGCTCGTGGATGATCAACCAGATGTTCAGCTACAAGGGCATCCAGACCGGTGTCGCCCCCACCCCGGTCGGCCCGACCGGCAAGCGTTCCAGCATGTACAACGGTCTCGCGGACTCCGTCTGGGCGGGCTCGAAGAACCAGGCGTCTGCCATCAAGTGGGTCGAGTTCCTCGGCTCGGCCGCCTGCCAGGACATCGTCGGCAAGGCGGGCGCCGTGTTCCCGGCAATCCCGAGTGGCACCGACCTCGCGCAGGCCGCGTTCCAGGCCAAGGGCGTCGACGTGACCAACTTCCTGGTCCACGTCAAGGACGGCACGACGTTCCTGTTCCCGATCACCGACAACGCCTCGCAGGTGACCAACATCATGCAGCCGGCGGTGGACGCGGTGATGACGGGCAAGGCCAAGGCTGATTCGCTGACCGCGGCGAACGAGCAGGTCAACCAGCTCTTCGCTGGCTAGGAGAACTGCTCTGGCGCCGCGGGTAAGCGGCCCCGGAGTGGACAAGCAGTCCTCGCTGCTATCCGAGGGATGGGCCGGGCGGCCGCGTGCCCGGCCCATCCGCTCGTCCAGAGCCTTCCCAGGAGACCCTCGGGGACGCATCCGAGGCCTGTTCACCTGCGAACCCGACAGACCGGGGAAGGGGCGCCATGACGAGCTGGGTCGAGCAGGTGCCCCTGCCGGACGTGGTGCGCGTGCAGGTGCGTCCCGACGGAGGGTGGTCGGCTCCCGAACCGGCCGGGGTGCGGGTGTGGTGCCGCCCGGATCGTGATGGTCTGGCGATCGGTGTAGAGGCGATTGGGGAGTTGTCGCGGGTGCACCTGCGGTGGCGCCGGCCCGCGACGTCGGGCGCGGTGCTGTTGGGGGATGCGTGGGAGCGCAGCTACGGCGACCTTTCCTGGCAGTCGGCCGTGCGGGCCGAGCAGCTGCACCCGTGGATGGTGCTGGTACATGAAGGGTCCTCCACGTGGGGTGCCGGCGTGGATGTGCGGGCAGGCGCGTTTGCCGGCTGGTCGGTGGACCCGGCGGGGGTGTCGCTGTGGCTGGATGTGCGGGCCGGCGCCGAGCCGGTGCTGCTGGGTGACCGTGAACTGGTGGCTGCCACCGTGCGGTGGGTTGCCGGTGACGGTGGTCCGTTCGCCGTGCAGTGTGCGCTGGCCGGGGCGGTGTGCAGCGATGCGTTGCCGGTGGGGCCGTTGGTGGGTGCGAACAACTGGTATTACGCCTACGGCCGGGACTTCGACGCTGACGCGGTCGTGCGAGACGCCCGGCTGATCTCCGAGCTGGTCGGTGACCATCCGGTGCGGCCGTTCGGAGTGGTCGATGACGGCTGGAGCGTCGACGGCACCGCAGACGGGCGGGCGTCTTCTGGGGGGCCGTGGGATACCGGGCGGGCGGGGGGCTTCGCCGACATGGCAGAGGTGGCCGGCCGAATCGCGGTTGAGGGGGTGCGGCCGGGCATCTGGTTCCGTCCCTTGCAGGCCCGGCTCGAACCCGAGGCAGGAGCCTTGCGGCCGTGGGAGCACGGGTGGGCACTGGACCCGAGCCATCCCGCCACGCTGGACACCGTCGCCGCCGACGTTCGCCGGATCCGGGAGTGGGGATTCGAGCTGATCAAGCACGACTTCTCCACCTTCGAAGCGCTCGGCCGCTGGGGCTTCCAAATGGGGCCGAGGCCGGCCGCCGACGACCTTCACGTGCATGACGGTGGCCGGTCGACCGCCGAGGTGCTGGTCGAGTTCTACCGGACCATCCACGAGGCTGCCGGGGACGGGATCGTGCTGGGCTGCAATGTGGTCGGGCACTTGGCCGCGGGCCTCGTGCAGGCACAGCGCACCGGTGATGACACCTCCGGGAAAGTGTGGGAACGCACCCGCCGGATGGGGGTCAACACGTTGGCGTTCCGGCTCGCGCAGCACCGCCGGTTCTTCACCGTGGACGCCGACTGCGTGGCCAGCACGCCGGCCACCGACTGGGGAAGGAACCGTCAATTCCTCGACCTGGTCGCCCGCTCCGGCACTGCCCTGTTCGTCTCGGTCGACCCGACGACCCGCACTGACGCCGTCGATGCCGACTTGTCCGCAGCCCTGCGGCTCGCCCTCGACGGCGGTGACCTCGAAGGCGTCGAGCCCGTCGACTGGCTCCACAACCCCACCCCGTCCACCTGGCGCAGCGCCGACCAGATCCACATCTACGACTGGTACCAGACCACCGGAGCCGACCCCTATGACCTCACCGACGCGCCCTCGGGTGGGTAATCCTCGGGCCTCCGAGCTGGGCGACCCGGCCTAGTGTGGCGTGATGGACCATGGCACAGCCAAGGATTGGCTCGACCGCTACGTCGCGGCGTGGGTCTCCTACGACCCGAAGGCGATCGGCGACCTGTTCACACAGGACGTCTCCTACCGGTACCACCCCAGCGACGAACCGACGGTAGGCCGCGATGCCGTGGTGGCGTCCTGGCTGGGGGAGTCGACCGCACAGGAGGTCTCCACGCGGGACGCTCCGAGAACCTATGAGGCCGCCTATGCGCCGGTGGCCATCGAGGACGACGTTGTCGTCGCCATCGGCACCTCCACCTACTTCACCGCCCCGGGCGGGCCGGTGGACGCCGTCTACGACAACTGTTTCCTGATGCGCTTCGACGATTCCGGGAAATGCAGCGACTTCACCGAGTACTACGTGAAGCGCCCGTCCTGAGTCCTGCCCTTCGTCAGGCTCAGGACTCGTCCAGGACGGGCGGGTTTTGCTGCGTCCCGCCACGGGTGTTCGAGCCAGCGCCACCGGAGGAGGAGCAATGGCCAACACGGTTGATTGCCCGAGTTCCGCGAGGTAGGCGTTGACCGTCCCCGAGGTGAGGTCGACCCAGCCCGACCCGTCATGGTAGGCGAGCAGCCGCTGGCCGTGGCGGCGTTCTCAGCGCCCTTTCCGGGGAGTCGGCCCCCACAAGGGCCTGAGCCGAACCTCGTGCAGGTATGGTGCGGAAGGACGCGGCGCGGGGATCGCCGTTGGATCGTAATGGAGGAGCCCTGGTGAGCAATCCGCCTGAGGCCGACTTCGAAGTCGTGGTGCGGCCGGGTTTCGCTGTCATGCTCGCCTGCCTTGTCCTCGTCTACACCGGGCTCTACCTGTTCGCCGGCCAGTTGGCCGGTGAGGGCACGTCGTTCCCAATGGCCCTGAACTGGGCTGCCGGCGTGGTGGTGCTGGTGCTGCTGGGGATCCTGATGCACGAACTCGGGCACGTGGGTGTGGCCGCAGCCGCCGGCCAGCGCTGGACACGAGCGATCCTCGACCGCTCCGGTCTCGGCGTCGTGATCCAGCCCGGGCCGTCCGGGTGGTCCGGCGTGCTCCGCAGCCTCGCGGGGCCCGTCGTGCAGCTGGTCGTAGCCCTGCCGATGCTGGCGACGGTGTACCTGGACGATCCGGCTGGTCCCCTGACACTGCGCAACGGCGTGCACTCCCTGTGGTGGGTGGCCGGCGCCAGCAACATCGTGATCGCCCTGGCCAACCTGCTCCCCGTCCGCAGCTGGGACGGCGGACAGGCGCTCGCCGGCGTCCGGGAAGGCCTGCGCAGGAGCTGATGACCCTCCGGGTCGCTGCGCCGACCGCCTGGGCTGGGGTGTCTGCGGGTGCTGGGCATAGCCCGGGCTGCGCAGGACGCCCACGGGGCGCGAAAGCCGAACGGGGTTCGACTCTGGCGTAAAGCATCCGGTAATGGCAGAGTTGGCCACTCGAACGACAGCGGCCTGACCGATACCCCTGGTCCTCACCCCGTCCGCTGGGCAAAGCCCCACCGGGGGGGCCGGTTGCGTCCAGGGGAGCGGACGTGACCGGTCCGGGTCTCCACCTCCGACTGGCAGGCTGGCGCAACCAGACCGGACCAGGCGTCTTCTCCACTCATGCCCCAAGCCGGAATAGAACCGTCCCCAGGTGGTCAGACGGTGGCGTCCGCGACGGCCTTCATCACCGGACGCAGGGCCAGCCACCACTGGTCCTTAGGACGCCGGAAGGTGAGGTCCAACTCGGCCATCATCTCCGCCATCGGGTGTGCGGTGACCTTCGACTTCACCAGGCCGAGGTAGAAGCTGTCGCTGGTGCCGGCGGTGAACTGGTCGTTGATCAGGTCGAGCGCCCTCGACACCAGCCGGACGGCGAGCAGCCGGTCGAACGGCGAAGGACACCCGCCCTGCTGGATGTGGCCGAGGACGTTCTGGCGCACGTCGTAGAGACCCTGGCTCTCCTGTTGCAGCAGCCGGGCGAGGAAGTCGGTGGTGTAGAGCGGGTTGGCGTTCTCGTTCCGGATAGCAAGGAAGAGCTTCCGCCCGGACGCGAAGCTGTGCCGCAGCCATTCCAGGTCCTGCTGCATGCCGGCGAGGCTGATCCCCTCCTCGTGCAGGTAGACCCGTTCGGCGCCCCCGGCGATCGCACACATCAGGGCCAGGTAGCCGCAGTAGCGTCCCATCGTCTCCACGACGAATGCCCGCTTGGCCGCGCTTCCGGACATCTTGATCCGATCCACCGCCTCGGTGATCACGTTCAGCGCGGTGTCGGCGCCGATCGCCAGCTCCGAGCCGGGCAGGTTGTTGTCGATCGATGCGGGGACGCAGATGATCGGCAGCCCGCACGCCGGGAAGCGGTCCCGCTCGCGGTGCATCAACTCGGCGGCCTGGTAGCCGTTCCAGCCGCCGATCATCAGCAGGGCGTCGATCTTGTTGTCCTCGATCGAACGGCTGATCCGGTACAGCTCCTCCACAGTCGGGACGGTGCGGCGGACGCCGAGGTCGGCGCCGCCGTCGATCAGCCAGCCCTCCACGTCCCCCCAGAACAGCTCCTTGACCTGCCCGTCGCGAAGGCCGGGGAAGCCGTCCTGCACCCCGAGCATCGTGTGCCCCCGACTGATTCCGAGGCGGACGGCGTAGCGGGCAGCGGCGTTCATGCCCGGTGCAAGTCCGCCGGCATGGATGATCGCGATCCGGCGGCTCTCCTCGGAGGCGTCGATCCGGCTGGGCTCGACCAGCTCGGCGAGGATCTTCGCGGCCTCGTTGAAGGAACCACCGCGCAGCTCCATGGCAGCGGCGTAGTCGCCGGACGCGATCAGCTGCGGCACCTGCCTGGTCTTGGCTACCGCCTCCACCAGCGGCACCCGGGTCACCCGGTTGCCCCGGAAGCCGATCACCGGCCCGGCGGTCTCGGCCGTGGCGGTGAGCACTTCGATGACGGCCTCGTAGCCGAGCCAGGTCGAGGCCCACCGGTCGTAAGCGCTGGGCGAACCGCCGCGCTGCACGTGGCCGAGGATGGTCACCCGCGCGTCCTCGTGCAGGATCTCCTCGAGCACCTGCCGCACGTCGGCGGACGTGATCGGCTTGCCCTCGCGGTCGCAGGCACCCTCGGCGACCACGACCAGGGAGTCCCGACGTCCCTCCTGCCGTCCCCGGTGCAGCGCAGCGCACATCCGCTGTTCCCAGCCCGCCTCGGGCGGGTCCTCCGGGATCAGGACGTAGTCACAGCCGCCGGCGATCGCGCTCATCAGCGCCAGGTAGCCGCAGTGCCGGCCCATCACCTCGATCACGAAGCTGCGCTGGTGGCTGGCGGCGGTGCTGGAGAGCGCGTCGGTCGCGTCGACGATGCGGTGCAGCGCAGTGTCGGCGCCGATGGTCATGTCGGTGCCGACCAGGTCGTTGTCGATCGAGCCCACCAGGCCGGCGAACATCAGCGCCGGGTGGGCGTCGGCAACCTCCTGGGTCAGCTCGCCGGCGGCCACGAGTTCGGCGAGCAGCTCGCTCCATTCGGCCCGGAACTGGTCCAGGCCGGAAAGGGACCCGTCCCCGCCGATGACAATCAGCCGGTCGATGCCGTGCGCCAGGAGGTTGCGCGCGGCCTTCCTGCGCCCGTCGCGTTCGCGGAAGTCCTTCGAGCGGAAGGTGCCGATCATCGTCCCACCCTTGTGCAGGATGCTGCCGACGTCCTCCCAGGCCATTTCGCGGATGCCATCGCCGCCGTCCACCATGCCCTGGTAGCCCTCGTAGACAGCGAACACGCGGGCGCCGAGGCTCACTGCTGTGCGCACCGCAGCCCGTACTGCAGCGTTCATGCCCTGGGCGTCTCCGCCGCTGGTCAGGATGCCGATCCGCTTGCCGGCCCCGAGATTCTCGGTCGGCCCCATCTGAACGTCGGTGGTCATGCCGACATTCTTCCGCTCCCGGGCCGGCGCGTCAGGCGAGGCCGAGGTATTGCTCGAGGGTGAGGGAGTTGCTGGTGAACTTCATCGCGTCAGCCTTGCCGATGTAGCGGTAGTGCCAGGGCTCGTAGTGGTAGCCGGTGAGGCTCGTCTTGCCGTTGGGGTAGCGCAGCACGAACCCGTACTCGTGGGCGTGCTTGAACAGCCATTTGCCGGTGGCGGTGTAGGCCATCGGCAGGCTCCAGGTGACCCCGTCCCACAGGTCGACGGCCAGCCCGGTCTGGTGCTCGCTGGCGCCGGCGGGGGCATAGAAGCTGAGGTTCTGCGGGTAGTTGCGTTTGGCGCGCTGGTAACTGGCGTTCTGGCTGGCCCAGTTGCGGTAGCCGCTGTGCACCCGGATCCGGACCCCGTCGGACCTTGCCGCGGCGGTCATCCTCGCCAGTGCAGCCGCCGTCGTCGACTCGAGATGGTAGGCGCCGGTCGGGTTCTTCGGTGAGTAGGCCGCGGTGATCCGGTGCTTCTTGGAGACCACCGGTATGCCCAACACCCTGTACGGGGTGTTGAGCTGGGAGCCCTTGCGGGTGTCCTTCGCCGGCGCGGTGGACGTGGGCTTCGGGGAGGGCGTCGTTGCCGTGGGGGACGGAGTGGGCGTCGCGGACGGCGTGTGGACAGCCGACCTCGTGGTTGCGGGGA
>Ga0209745_1001106_pt1 | contig 16213 bp, 15 predicted proteins | sample BarGraNGADG00312_FD_184495 | JGI IMG/M metagenome (GOLD analysis project Ga0209745, IMG submission 184495) | Arctic peat soil microbial communities from Barrow, Alaska - Barrow Graham LP Ref core NGADG0004-312 (SPAdes) (version 2) | ecosystem: Environmental > Terrestrial > Soil > Wetlands > Peat... | reverse complement strand
GATCAAACTTGGCATCGATTTTTGGCACGCTGTTGAGTTCTCAAGAATCGGACGCACACCCACACAACACCTTCCAGCGTCACATCGGGGCAACCATACGTTGTTACTTGTCAAACGTTACTTGTCAAACGCTTGCCTGCCAAACGGCCGATCACACATCATCCCGCCCCGATCCGAAGATCGGTGCGCCGTGTGAAGCCGAGGCGAGTGTCCACTCTAACAGGCCGAAGCCCGTCCCATGATCCCCTTGCGGGAATCTGGCGACACCGGAAAACCCGGCATCTTTCTGTGGATCCACACCTGTTACCGGTGTGGTGCCAACCCACGGGACCGGCCACTTCGCGCGGCGCTTGCGCACCTGCAGCAGTGGTGTCCGTTCCTCCCTGTCGGGCTGACGTGTTGAACTGTAGAACCTCCCCCCGCCGAACACAAATCCGCTGGTCACAGGCCTGCGGGGGCCGTCGTCCAGCACCTTGTGAACCCTTCGATCGCCTTGTGAACCCCTCGGATCAGGAGGACCTGCGGGCGGCGGCCAGCGACTTGCGTCCGCGGCGTACCAGTGCCACCTGACCATGCAGGAAGTCGGCTTCGGTCAGAACCGCCTCCGGATCACTGACCCTGACGTTGTTGACGGATGCGCCACCGTCGCCGATGACCCGTCGAGCGGCGTTGCGGCTGTCCACGAGGCCGGTGGCGACCAGGGCATCCACCATCGAGTCCCCAGGTGCCACCTCTCCCCCGGGCAGCTCAGCGGTCGCATCATGCAACGTGCAGGCATCCAGGGCAGCCGGGTCACCCTTGCCGAACAGCGCTTCGCTGGCGGCCTGCACAGCAGACGTGGCGAGCGCGCCGTGCACCAAGGTCGTCACGTCAGCGGCGAGTGTCCTCTGTGCCTCGCGTTTGAAGGGTGTCAGGGCGAGCGATGTCTCCAGCACCTCGATCTCGTCGCGGGTGCGGTCGGTGAAGATCTTGAGGTAGCCGATCACCGACGCGTCCTCGGCGTTGATCCAGAACTGGTAAAAGGCATAGGGTGACATCATCTCCGCGTCGAGCCAGACGGTGCCGCTTTCGGTCTTGCCGAACTTGGTCCCGTCGGCCTTGGTGACCAGCGGCGTGGTCATCAGGTGCACCGACTCGTGCTCGACGCGGTGAATCAGGTCGGACCCGGCCGTCAGGTTGCCCCACTGGTCGGTGCCGCCGGTCTGCAACGTGCACCCGTACGTGCGGTAGAGGTGCAGGTAGTCCAGTCCCTGCAGGAGCTGGTAGCTGAACTCGGTGTAGGAGATGCCATCCTGGCTGGCCAGGCGAGTGGCGATCGCATCCTTCTTGATCATCGCGTTGACCCTGAAGTGCTTGCCCACGTCGCGCAGGAAGTCCAGCGCCGACATAGGCGCCGTCCAGTCGAGGTTGTTGACGATGGTCGCGGGGTTGTCGCCCCCGAAGTCCAGGAACGGTTGCACCTGGGCCTGGATCCGGGCTACCCACGTGGCAACAGTCTCCGGCGAGCTCAGGGTGCGCTCGGCCGTTGGTTTGGGATCGCCTATCAGGCCGGTGGAACCACCCACGAGGCAGAGCGCGCGGTGACCCGCCCGTTGCAGGTGGCGCATCAGGAGCAGCTGAACGAGGTTGCCCATGTGCAGGCTCGGCGCGGTCGGGTCGAAGCCGCAGTAGAAGGTAACGGGTCCGTCGGCGAGTGCCGCACGCAGCGCCTGGTCGTCAGTGGTCTGCGCCACCAGTCCACGCCACTGCAGTTCGTCGAAGATGTCGCTCACGGCCGTTCGTTCCCTTCGCTGGCCCACATGGTCACGACACAGACTGCCCTATGGCTCTCAGGGCCGGACGGCCGGTTTGGGTGGACAGACCTTACCGGGCCGGTATGCCGAGACCGTCGCCTCGCCCTCGAGCCAGAACCGCCAGGGGTATGTCGCGGCGTCACCACCCGGACCACTGACCCCGACACGGGGTCCCGTGCGCACCGCAGGCAACCGCCCGGGTATGGCGGACCGCACCGTTGTCACGATGAAGGGGCTGTCCGTCACGGTGGTGTCGATGCCGTTCTGGTCCCGCGTCACCGCCAGCGCCATCCCCAGACGCGCGGGACCGCGCGCCAGATCCCGGTCGATGACACCCGCCCGACGCAAACGGGCCACCTCGAGCCCCTCCACGACCTCACCGGCCCTCATGAGCACAGCGCTGGCGGCACCCGCCGAACCGCAGACCAGGTTCGCGCACCAGTGCATCCCGTAGGTGAAGTAGACGTAGAGTCCGCCCGGCTCGCCGAACATCACCCGGGTGCGCGGCGTCTGGCCTCTGAAAGCATGCGACCCGGGGTCGTTCGACCCGTCATACGCCTCGACCTCGGTGAGACGGACCGTGACGCCCGCGTGCGAGACCGTGCACCCCAGCAACTCGGGTGCCACCTCAAGAACTGGCCGGGCAAAGAAGGCGCGGGTCAGTCGGCCCTGCACTGTGCGCTCGCGGGCCCTCTCCCCTGACCGCGCCCTACCCCCGGACAGCGCCCTGCCCCCTGACGGCAAAGAACCTTGCCTCGATGACACGCGCACGCACGAGCTCAAGCTGCTCACGAACGCGTACCGGAGCCGTACCGCCCTTGGAGTCACGGGACTCCAGTGACCCGCGCACACTGAGCACGGCGCGCACGGCCGGCGTGAGGTGCGTCGAGATCGCGGCGAGGTCCTCGTCGGACAGGTCCCAGAGCTCGATGCCACGGCCTTCACACTCGCGAACACAGGCACCTGCGATCTGGTGGGCGTCGCGGAACGACACCCCCTGGCGGACGAGCCACTCGGCGACGTCAGTGGCCAGCGAAAACCCTTGTGGCGCAAGCGACTCGAGCCGGTCGGTGTTGAACGCCATGGTGGCGATCATTCCGGCGAAAGCGGGTAGCAGGACCTCGAGGGTGTCGACGCCGTCGAACACCGGCTCCTTGTCCTCCTGCAGATCGCGGTTGTAGGCAAGAGGCAGCCCCTTGAGCGTGGTGAGCAGCCCGGTGAGGTCCCCCACCAGCCTTCCGGCCTTGCCGCGGGCCAGCTCAGCCACGTCGGGGTTCTTCTTCTGCGGCATGATGCTCGACCCCGTGGAGTAGGCGTCGTCCAGCGCGATGAAGGAGAACTCCTTGGTGGCCCAGAGGACAACCTCCTCGGCGAGCCGGGAGATGTCCACCGCAGCCATGGCGCTCACAAAGGCGAACTCGGCAACGAAGTCGCGGCTGGCGGTTCCGTCAATGGAGTTCTCCACCGCGCCAGCGAAACCAAGGTCAGCCGCAACCGCCTCGGGGTCCAGCCCGAGGGAGGTGCCGGCCAAAGCGCCCGAACCGTACGGCGACAGGGCCGTTCGGCGATCCCAGTCCTGCCAGCGCTGCACATCGCGCAGCAGTGCCCAGGCATGGGCCAGCAGGTGATGGGCCAGCAGCACGGGCTGGGCATGCTGGAGGTGTGTGCGACCAGGCATCGCCACATCGATGTGCTGATCCGACTGCGCCACCAGCGCATCCACCACGTCGAGAACCAGCGCGCTCACGCTGCGGGCGTGGTCGCGCAGGTACATCCGGAACAGCGTGGCCACCTGGTCGTTGCGCGAGCGGCCGGCCCGCAGCCGACCGCCGACGTCAGCGCCGGCGCGCTCGATCAGGCCGCGTTCGAGCGCCGTGTGCACGTCCTCGTCGTCCTCGTCAGGACCGAACGCGCCGGACTGCACATCGGCCAGGAGCTGCCCGAGGCCGGCAAGCATCGCCGCCAGGCCGGCGTCGTCGAGCAGGCCAGCGCGATGCAGCACCCGGGCATGCGCCTGGGACCCCGCGATGTCGTAGGGCGCGAGCCTCCAGTCGAAGTGGGTTGACTTCGACAACGCGGCGAGTGCATCCGCTGGACTGCCGGCGAACCGCCCACCCCACAGGCTGACCTTGCCGGCCTGTCCGGCACCCGCCGTACCAGCGTCCGTCATACCGGAGGGGTTGCCTTCGCTCACGAGCCCAGCCGCTGGTCACGACCAGAGGCGATCCTGCTGGACAGACCATGCAGATGGATGAATCCCTTGGCCTGGCTCTGGTCGAAGGTGTCCAGCTCGTCGTAGGTGGCGAGGCCGAAGTCGTAGAGGCTGGTCTCGGAGCGACGACCGGTGACGACGGCGCGGCCGCCATGCAGCGTCATCCGGATGTCACCGGAGACGTGCTCCTGGGTGGATGCCACGAACGCGTCCAGCGAGCGCTTCAGCGGGCTGTACCACAGACCGTCATAGGTGAGCTCGCCCCACTTCTGCTCGACGCCACGCTTGTAACGGCCGAGCTCGCGCTCCAGCGTGACGTTCTCGAGCTCCTGGTGTGCGGTGATGAGGGCGAGCGCGCCGGGTGCCTCGTAGATCTCACGGCTCTTGATGCCGACCAGACGGTCCTCGACCAGGTCGAGGCGGCCGACTCCGGCGTTGCCGGCCCGCACGTTGAGCTGTGAGATGGCCTGCAGGACGCTGACCTTCTTCCCGTCGATGGCGACCGGGACGCCGGCCTCGAAGGTGATGATGACCTCATCGGCGTCGTGCGCGCGGGCGGGGTCCTTGGTGTACGTGTAGAGGTCCTCGATGGGAGCGTTCCAGATGTCCTCGAGGAATCCGGTCTCGACCGCGCGGCCGAAGACGTTCTGGTCGATCGAGTAGGGGTTCTTCTTGGTGGTCTCGATCGGCAGGTTGTGCGCCTCGGCGTAGTCGATCGCCTTGTTGCGGGTCAGCGCGAGGTCGCGGACCGGGGCGATGCAGGTGAGCTCGGGCGCCAGCGAGGTGATGCCGACCTCGAAGCGGACCTGGTCGTTGCCCTTGCCGGTGCAGCCGTGGCCGACGACCGTGGCGCCGTGCTCCTTGGCGGCCTTGACCAGATGCTTGACGATCAGCGGACGGCTCAGCGCCGAGACCAGCGGATAGCGATCCATGTAGAGGGCGTTCGCCTGGATCGCCGGCAGGCAGTACTCGTCGGCGAACTCCTCTCGGGCGTCGGCCACATAGGCCTCAACGGCGCCACAGTCCAGCGCGCGCTTGCGGATGACGTCGAGGTCCTCACCGCCCTGGCCCAGGTCGACGGCGACGGCAATGACCTCGGCGCCGATGGCGTCCGCGATCCAGCCGATGGCGACGGAGGTGTCAAGACCTCCGGAATATGCGAGAACAACGCGGTCAGTCACCGGTACTCCTTAGTGATGTCATCGTCTGTATGACGACGGGTGGGGTCTGCGGGGTGGTTCGGGTGCTCGTTCGAGTGATGGTTCGGGTGGTCGCTCGAGTGATGGTTCGGGTGGTGGGTCGGCTCAGTCCGCTCGCGACCGGCCAGAGCCAGCAGCCGGTTCGCCAGGGCTCTGCTCTGCGCTGCTCCACCGGTGATGATCAGGATGGTGTCGTCGCCGGCAATGGTGCCCATGATGTCCGTCTCATCCGCGTGGTCGATCGCCGATGCCAGGTAGTTGGCGGCTCCCGACGGCGTGCGCACCACCACGAGGTTGGCCGAGACTCGTGCGGTGACGAGCAGCTCCTCGCACTGTCGCCGCAGGCGCGAGCTCACCTCGTCGGCGCCCGGTGCCACCCGGGCCGTGCGATCGCCGCCCTGCCCGGGCACGGCATACACAAGGGTCTTGCCCTCGCGCACCTTGACCGCGCCCAGCTCGAGGAGGTCACGGCTCAGGGTTGCCTGAGTGACGGCAAATCCGTCGCGCGACAGGATCTCCAGGAGCTCGCCCTGGGATCGCACGCTGCGGCGCCCCAGGATGTCCAGGATGAGCTGACGCCGGCCTGCCCGGGTCTGCGGAATCACGACGTCGGCTCCAGTCCATCGAGCAGGGCCGGCAGCGCCGTCACGAACGAGTCGACCTGCGCTGTCGTGATGACCAGCGGGGGGGCAAGCCGGAGCACATCGGGCGTCGGTGCGTTGACGATGAAGCCTGCGCTCAGGCTGCGATCGGCGACCACTGCCGACACATTCGCGGAGAGCTCGATGGCGCGCAGCAGACCTGCCCCGCGAACCCCGCGGATCAGGGGATGGCCAAGGGCTGCCACCGAGTCAACAAGATGGTTGCCCACGGACGTGGCATGCGCGAGAAGGTGGTCCGCCTCGATCGTGTCCAGGACGGCCAGTCCAGCGGCGGCTGCCAGCGGGTTGCCACCGAAGGTCGAACCGTGCTGACCGGCCGTGAGCAGCCCACTGACGTCGGGGCCGAAGGTGACCAGGGCACCGATCGGCACTCCGGCGCCAAGCCCCTTGGCGACCGTGATGGCGTCGGGGACGATGCCAGCCTGCTGGAAGGCGAACCACGTCCCGGTGCGGCCCACGCCGGTCTGGACCTCGTCGATGATGAGCAACGTCCCGCATCCCGTGGTCAGCTCACGGGCCAGCTGCAGGTATGCCGGGTCGGCGGCGACCACTCCGGCCTCGCCCTGAAGGGGCTCCAGGAACAGTGCCGCGACGTCGACGCTGATGGCCGCCCGAAGGGCCGCCTCGTCGTTCAGGGGGACGTGGGTCACCGATGGGATGAGTGGCTCGAACGGCTCGCGATAGGCCTGCTTGTGAGTCAGTGCCAAGGCCCCGGTGGAGCGCCCGTGGAAGGCGCCCTGCGCCGCGACCAACCCGGTGCGACCCGTACGCCGGCTCAGCTTGAGCGCAGCCTCGATCGCCTCGGTGCCCGAGTTGGCAAAGAACACGGCCGAGCCCGCCGGAGCGCCGGCGACAGCGAGCAGCCGCTCGGCCAGCTTGATCTGGGGCGGGGTGGCGAAGAAGTTGGACACGTGGATCAGGGACGCGGCCTGCCGGCAGAGCGCGTCGACCACAGCCGGGTGCCCATGGCCTAGCGCATTGACGGCGATCCCGGCGAGCAGATCGAGATAGCGGTTACCGTCGGCATCCCAGACGTAGCAGCCCTGACCGCGGGTCAGGACGGCCTTGGGGCGACCGTACACACCCATCAGCGACTGTGCGTAGCGGGCGAGGTACGTCGCGTTGTCGAACGTCGGCATCAGCTACCGACCCCACCCTGGCCATTGCCATCCGGGGAATGGTCATCGTCGACGACATCGTTGTCGTCGTCATCGTCGTCGGCGCGCAGCCGGGCGACTCGGTCCGCCTCGGCGTCCGGAACGATCATCGTGCCGATGCCCTCACTGGTGAAGACCTCCAGCAGCAGTGAATGCATCTGCCGACCGTCGATGATGTGTGCCTGTGGCACCCCGTCGGTCACCGCCCGAACACACGCCTCAAGCTTGGGCCTCATGCCATCGTCGACCCGGGTAGCCAGGTCGGCGGCCGCACTCACGGACAGCTGCGAGAGCAGGGAGTCCGGGTTTGGCCAGCTGGCGTAGACGCCCTCAACATCGGTGAGCACCACGAGCTTGTGTGCCCCCAGGGCGACTGCGAGCGCTGATGCCGCGCTGTCGGCGTTGACATTGAGGACCTGGCCTTCCACGTCGAGGTCCGGAGCCACCGTCGAGACCACGGGAATCCGCCCCGCGTCCAGGATGTCCATGACCGCAGAAGGATTCACGCTCTCGACATCGCCGACCAGACCCAGATCGACCGGGATTCCATCGATGACAAGATCCCGTTTGCGCGCCCCGAACAGGGCGGCGTCCTCGCCGGACAGTCCCACCGCAAGTGGTCCGTGCTGGTTGAGCAGCCCGACCAGCTCGCGCCCCACCTGGCCGGTCAGCACCATACGGACGACATCCATGATCTCGGGAGTGGTCACCCGTAGACCGCCCTTGAACTCACTGGTCAACCCGACCCGCTCCAGCATGGCCGCGATCTGAGGGCCACCACCGTGCACGACGACCGGGCGCAGACCGGCATACCGCAGGAACATGATGTCCTGGGCAAAGGCCGCCTTGAGCTCGTCATCGACCATGGCGTTGCCGCCGTACTTGATGACGACGAGCGCTCCCCGGAACCGCTCGAGCCACGGCAGCGCCTCGACCAGGATGTGTGCCTTGGAGGCCGCAGCCGCCAGCCGGTTTGTCCTCACGTCGAGTACGCCGAGTTCTCGTGGACGTAGTCGTGGGTCAGGTCATTGGTCCAGATGGTCGCCGTCTGCGCCCCTGCATACAGATCCACCACGACGTGCACCTGCCGGGCGTCCATGTCGATCAGCATCCGGTCCTGCCCGACCCCCCCGCCGCGGCATACCTGAATGCCGTTGATGGTCACGTCCAGGGTGGCCGGGTCGAACGCGGCTCGGGTGGTACCCACCGCCGCAAGGACACGGCCCCAGTTCGGGTCGCCGCCGAAGACCGCGCACTTGAACAGGTTGTTTCGGGCGATCGCTCGGGCAACCTCGAGGGCGTCGGAAACACTTGCCGCGGAACAGACCTCGATCGCGATGTCATGCTGGGCGCCCTCCGCGTCGGCGATGAGCTGTCGGGCGAGATCTGCACAGACCGAGGTGACCGCTGCACTCAGCTCCGCGGCCGACGGCGTGACGCCCGACGCCCCGGATGACATCAGCAGGACCATGTCGTTGGTCGACATACAGCCATCGGAGTCGATCCGGTCAAAGGTGATCTCAGTCGCGCCGCGAAGGGCGGCGTCCAGGGCGCCGGCATCCGCCACAGCGTCGGTGGTGATCACGACGAGCATCGTGGCCAGTGCCGGTGCGAGCATACCGGCACCCTTGGCCATACCGCCGACCGACCACCCTTCGCGGGCGACCAGCGCCTGCTTGTCGACGGTGTCGGTAGTCATGATCGCGGTGGCCGCGGCCTGCCCGCCGGTACCCGACAGCGCCGCGACAGCCGCGTCGATCCCGGCAGTGATCTTGTCCATGGGCAACAGCTCGCCGATCAGACCCGTGGAGGCGACGGCCACGTCCCCCGGCGACACCCCGATCGCTGCGGCGAGGTGCTCGGCGCTGCGGTGGGTGTCGGCGAACCCGGCAGCCCCGGTGCAGGCGTTGGCCCCTCCCGAGTTGAGCACGACCGCGTCGACCCGGCCATCGGCCAGCACCTGACGACTCCAGGTCACCGGCGCGGCCTCGACCCGGTTGCCGGTGAACACCGCGGCACCGTGATGGTCCGGGCCGTCGTTCACGACGACGGCCAGGTCAGGCCTGCCGCTGGCCTTGAGGCCGGCCGTCACGCCGGCCGCGCGGAATCCAGCGGGGGTGGTGATGCTCATGGGGCTACTCCTGCGGTTGGCAGTCCGGTGGTCTCAGGTAGCCCCAGGGCCAGGTTGGCGCACTGCACGGCCGCGCCCGCGGTGCCCTTGGTCAGGTTGTCTACTGCGGCCACGGCAACGACGCGTCCACTCCGTTCGTCCAGAACGACCTGCAGGTGGAGGTTGTTGCTTCCCAGCACGTCCGCGGTGCGCGGCCACTGCCCTTGCGGCAAGACGTGAACGAACGGCTCGTCGCGGTAGGCCGCCTCCCAGGCTGCCCGCACGGTGGCCGCGCTCACCCCCGGCTTCACCCTGGCGGTGCAGGTGGCCAGGATCCCCCGTGGCATCGGCGCCAGAGTCGGTGTGAAAGAGACTGTCACCGGCTGGCCGGCCGAGGCGCTGAGATTCTGCTCGATCTCCGGTGTGTGCCGATGGGTGCCGCCGACCCCGTAGGGCGACATCGAGCCCATCGTCTCTGCACCGAGCAGATGCGGCCTGAGGGACTTGCCCGCACCGGACGTGCCGCTGGCCGCGACGATGACCACGTCGGCGGTCTGCAGGACTCCCGCAACGAACCCTGGCGCCAAGGCAATGGTGCACGCGGTGGGGTAACAGCCTGGAATGGCGATCCTGCGCGCCCCGGACAGTGCCTCGCGACCCTTGTGTCCCAGCGGCAGCGGCAGCTCCGGCAACCCGTAGGGCCAGGTGCCGGCGTGACTGCTGCCATAGAAGAGTTGCCACTGCTGCGCATTCGACAACCGGAAGTCCGCCCCGCAGTCGATCACGATCACGTCCTCCGGCAGCTGGTCCACGATCGCGGCAGAGGCACCGTGGGGCAAGGCAAGAAAGACGACCTGATGACCGGCCAACGTCTCGGCAGTGGTCTCGACGAGCACACGGTCTGCAAGGGGGGTGAGGTGCGGATGGATGTCACCCAGCCGGGTGCCGGCGTTCGACGCCGCGGTGAGGGCTCCCACCACCATGTCCGGGTGTCCGAGCAGCAGTCGCACGATCTCTCCACCGGCATAGCCGCTAGCTCCTGCTATCGCCACCCTGATCATGCGCATGACTATACACACTCATGGGAATGTATGCAGGTGCGTCTACGAACACTCAGGCATTGACTCAGGCGCCGCGCTGAACAGCGCCCACCGCAGTCGCAGCAGAAGTGATCGCCCGGTCCCGGAAGCCGTTGACCTCCTTGGTGGTCAAGGTGCGCTCAGGAGCCCGGAAGACCAGGTGGTAGGCCAGGGACTTACGGCCGGGCCCAACCTGATCTCCTCGGTAGATATCCATCAGCCAGGCCGACTCGAGCATCTTGCCCGCCCCCTGCCACAGCGCCGACTCGAGGGTAGCCGCGCTGACCTGCTCATCGACGACGAGGGCCACGTCGCTCTGCGCTACCGGATAGGTGGACAGCTCGCGGGCCTGCACCGTGACATCGCTGGCGACCGTGAGGACATCGACGTCCATCTCGGCGACACAGGTGTGTGAGGGAACGCCGAGAGCAGCAACCACCTTCGGGTGCAGCTCTCCGGCATGGCCGACGAGCGTCCCATCAGCCAGCTCCAGTCGTGCGCACCGGCCGGGGTGCCACGGCGCATGGTCATCAGCGGTGACCACGAGGTCCACAGCGAGGGCGGACCCGATAGCCCCGGCAGCGCCGACAGCATCGGTCCAGTCGGCAGGACGGCCAGGTCCCCACCACCCGGCAGGATCGGCGTTACCGCTGAGGGCGAACGCGACTCTGCGCGGCTGTGGAGGAACGGCCGCCATGATCTGCGCAAGGGTCACGTCATCCGGACGTTCATCGGTGCCCGGCACCGGCGCGGCCTGTGGTTCCCACAGCGGCCGGGTGACGAGACCCATCTCGAAGATGGCGGTATCGCGCGCTCCTCGGGAGACATTGCGGCGCAGCGCCTCGACCATCGTCGAGAGCACAGAGGTCCGCATCAGCGGCGCCTCATCCGAGAGTGGGTTGGCGATGCGCACGGTCGTCCGGCGTGGGTCGTCGGCCTCCAGCCCCAGGTCGTCATGGCTCTTCGCCGACACGAACGGATAGGTCAGCACCTCGACGAAGCCTTGCTCGGCCAGGGTGTTGGCCAGGACCCGCCGTACCCGCTGGCCGTGGGTCAGGCCGCGTCCGCTACTTGCCTGCGGAAGCACCGAAGGGATCTGGTCGTAGCCACGCAGCCGTACGACCTCCTCGGCGAAGTCAGGACCGTTAGTCAGGTCCGGACGCCAGGACGGCGGCAGCACAGAGAGCGCCCCTGAAGGAGAACCTGATCCGGACTCCGTTCCAGACACGGACCCTGCTGGCTCAACGACATCGCAGCCGATCTCGCGCAGGGTTTCGATGACCTCTTGGCGGCTGTAGGGCAGGCCGATCAGCCGGGCCGGCAGGCTGGGGTCGAGGTCGATCCGGGCGCGTGCCGGACGATGATCGACGTCCGTGACACCGTCATCGGCGGTTCCCCCACCGAACTCCATGAGCAGGTTGACGGCCAGCTCCGCGGCGATGGCGGTGATGTCAGGGTCCACCCCGCGCTCGAAACGCTTCGAGGCCTCGGTGATCAGCCTGTGCCGACGCGAGGAACGCGCCACCGAGGTCGGGTCGAAGTGTGCCGCCTCCACCAGAACATCTGTGGTGGACGCGCCAACCTCTGAGGTGGCACCACCCATCACCCCGGCAATGGCCAGCACAGACGTGCCACCGTCGGTGATCAGCAGATCCTGCGGGTACAGGGTTCGCTGCACGTCATCGAGGGTCTTCAGCGTCTCACCGGCCTGCGCGCGGCGCACCACGATCGGCCCCCGCAGGGTCGAGACGTCGAAGGCGTGCAGGGGCTGGCCCAACAGGAGCATCACGTAATTGGTGGCATCGACGGCCAGCGAGATGGGTCGCATCCCCATCTGGGTGAGCCGCTTCTGCATCCACGGCGGCGAAACCGCTGAGGCGTTGACTCCACGCACCACCCGCGCCACGTACCGGTCGCAACCGTCACGGCCGTTCAGCGGCGCCTCGTCGGCCAGCTGCACGGCATACCCGCCGGTGTTGGCCGCTGCCGGCGCCATGGCGGCAGGGTCGCGGAAAACTCCACCCGTGGCGTGGGCGTACTCACGAGCCATGCCGCGCATGCTGAGGCAGTAACCGCGGTCCGGCGTAACGGTGACCTCGACGACCTCGTCAGCCAGGCCCAACAGCTCGATCGCGTCGTCCCCCGGGGTCAGCTTGGCGGCGTCGTGCTCGCCGAGGAGTGTCTGCAGCACCACGATGCCTTCTGTGGCATCAGGTCCAGAGCCGATACCAAGCTCGGCAGCGGAGCAGATCATGCCGTTGCTGATATGGCCGTATGTCTTTCGGGCCGCGATGGCAAAGCCACCGGGCAGGACGGCCCCGGGAAGCACGACGACGACGAGGTCATCGACGACGAAGTTCCTGGCCCCGCAGACGACTCCCTGAGGCGTGCCCTCGGTGACCCGCTGACCGTTCTGACCTACGTCGACCTGGCACCAGCGGATCGTCTTGCCATTCTTCTGAGGTTCCTCGACGAACTCCAGGACCCGACCGACGACAAGGGGACCGGTGATGTCACCACCGTGCAGGCCCTCCTCCTCCAGACCGATCCGGACCAGGGAGGCAGCGACCTCGCGACCGGTCACGACCGGCGCACCCTCGGCGTACTCAACAAGCCACGAGACAGGCGCCCGCATCAGATCTCCATCCCGAACTGCGTGCTGAACCGCACGTCTCCCTCGAATATCTCGCGCATGTCCTTGACACCATGGCGCAGCATCAGCGCCCGTTCGATGCCCATGCCGAACGCGAAGCCGGTGTATCGATCCGGATCGATGCCACAAGCCTGGAACACATTGCGGTTGACCATCCCGCAGCCACCCCACTCGATCCAGCCGGTGCCGCCACAGGTGCGGCAGTGCTCGTCCGAGCCGCCGCAGATGAAGCACCGGAAGTCCAACTCGGCGCTGGGCTCGGTGAAGGGGAAGTAGGACGGTCGAAGCCGCGTCTCGAGACCCTGCCCGAAGAGCTCCTCGACGAAGTGGTCGAGGGTGCCGCGCAGGTGCGCCATGGTCAGGCCCTCGGCGACGGCAAGCCCCTCGACCTGGTGGAACACCGCAGAGTGCGTCGCATCGAGCTCGTCGGTCCGGAACACCTTGCCGGGACACACGATGTACAACGGCAGGTCTCGCTCGAGCATCGAGCGGACCTGGACCGGCGAGGTGTGCGTCCGCAGGACCAGGCCGGCATCGGGGGGGGCGACGAAGAACGTGTCCTGCATCTGACGTGCCGGATGGTCGACGCCCAGGTTCAGGGCGTCGAAGTTGAACCACTCGGACTCGACCTCTGGCCCCTCTGCGATCTCCCAGCCCATGGCGACGAAGATGTCGCCGACCCGCTCGGAGATCAGCTCGAGGGGGTGACGGGCACCGAGCCGCCGGCGAGCCACCGGCGCCGTGACGTCAACCGCCTCCTCGACGAGCAACCGTGCATCACGCTCGACCTCGAGCTCATTCTGACGTTCCGCCAGAGCCCTGGCGACCCGTCCGCGGGCCATCCCGACCCGCTTGCCTGCCTCAGCCTTGGCAGTCGGAGGCAGGGCACCGATCTCGCGGTTGGCCAGGGACAGCGCGCTCGCATCGCCCTGGTGGGCCAGACGGGCCGTCTTGAGTGACTCGAGAGAGTCAGCGGCGGCAAAGGCTGTCAGTGCTTCGTTGACGGCCTTCTCGAGGGCAGCCGGGTCAAGCGCGGCGACCTCGACAGGGTCATAGCTCTTGTTGGGTCCAGACATCGGTGTCCTTATGGTGTGGCAGTAATCGTTTCGGGTATCGGGTCGAACAGGTGTTGGATCGGGTGAGAGCGCACGCGAGGATGTCCACGAGACGCACGGGTGAGTCTAGGTCGGTGGTGTTTTTCGCGTGTCGCCGACAGGGCTGACGTGATCGCTTTGGGACAATGGTTGCAGCGGATGTCGTTGCCTATGTTGGGGGTTCGCGATGACGTTGGGTTTGGCGCCGAAGCAGGGTGACCTGTTGTGCTCGACCGTGGCTTATTGCGAGGGCCGGGTACCGGCGGACTCGATCTACGGTGTGCTGCACCGGGAGTGCTTTTCCTTGTTCCCCGATGAGATGTTCGCTGACCTGTTCACCGACGTGGGGCGCCGGTCGGTGCCGCCGATGATCGTGGCCGTGGTGATGGTGTTGCAACGGATCGAGGGGTGCAGCGACCGGGAGGCCGTGGACCGGTTCGCGTTCGACGCCCGGTGGAAGTACGCCGCCGGTGGCCTGGACTTCGACTACCCGGGGTTCGTGCACACGGTGCTGGTCGACATGCGGGCCCGGCTGGCCGCCTCGAAGCGCCCGGACCGGATCTTCGAGGTGACCCTGCAGGCCGCGAGGAAGGCTGGGCTGGTCGGGCGCAAACGGGTCCTGGACTCCACCCCGTTGTATGACGCGGTCGCCACCATGGACACGGTGACGTTGGTCCGCTCGGGTATCCGCGGGGTGTTCAAGGCCGCCGGTACGGACCTGGGGGCCGAGCTGCGGGCGGTGATTGGTCGCGACGATGACTACGCAGCAGCGGGTAAGCCGGTCTGTGACTACGACGACCCGGTGGCCCGCAAGGTCCTGGTCGATGCCCTGGCCAAGGACGCCTTGGGCTTGCTGGGGGTCCTGGACGGGCGCGGGCTCGACGAGGCGGTGACCCAGGCGGGGAAGTTGCTGGCGACCCTGGTCGGTCAGGACCTGGACGAAGGCGCCGACGGGGTGTTCCGGGTAGCCCGCCGGGTCGCCAAGGACCGGGTGATCTCCACCGTGGACCCCCAAACCCGGCACGGGCACAAGACCGCCGCCCATGGCTTCGATGGTTACAAGGCTTAATGCCGATATCGGCATTAAGCCTTCAATGCCGAGCTTCCAGTAACGCCGCGTAGCTGGCGGGGCAGGTCGTTGGCGACCTGGCCGGGGAGGTGATCGACAGGGAAAACGCTCCGGCGGACTCGGCATTATCAGATGCTTTCGAGGAAGGCGAGCAGCTCGTCTGCAGGTTTGTAGCGTCCCGGCTTGGCCGCGGGGTTCAGCGGGGTCAGACGGTCCAGCGCTCGCTCTTTCAACGTGGGATCGGCGTGGATGTAGGCGTTGACTGACTCAAGTTTCTCGTGACCGAGCCACATCGCCAGCACTGCGACGTCAAGGCCGTTTCGCAGTAGGTCCATCGCGCAGCTGTGACGAAGGTTGTGCGTGCTCACTTGTTTGTTCGCGAGACTGGGGCAGGTGGTGCGTGCGGTCGTGACGTGCTTGGCGACCAGGCGCTGCACGGCGTCGGGGCTGAGCCGACCTCCGCGCCGTGAAGGAAACAGGGCATCATCGGGTTCACCTCGGCGTTCGCCCAGCCAGGACCCCAAAAGCGCGACCGTCGATTTGTCGAGCGGGGTGTCTCGGCGTTTGCGACCCTTGCCCAGACACTTGACGTGGGCAGCGGTGCCGGTCTCGACGTCCCGACAGCGCAGCCCGGTGAGCTCCGAAAGGCGAAGTCCGGTCCGTAGTGCCACGACGAGCAGCACGTGGTCACGACGGCCGCACCAGCAAACCTCCCAGGTCGACGGCGGGAGTGCCGGTCGAGGTCGCTCCCTGTCCTATGTCACCGCGTGGCTTGCGGTTGCCCAGGTGAGGCTTGCGGGTGAGCAGGTCGTCCAGGGCTGCCTTCATGGCGTCGTCGTCCAGGTGGGCGTCGTCGAACGGGAGGTCCGTGGGGTCTGCCAGGCGTCCCGTAGCGGCGGTGAGGACGACGTGCAGACGCTCGGCCAACGTGTCGGCGCGCTTGGCTTACACGCGGGCTTCAGCGGCCTCCTGGCGGAGCTCCTCGACGTAGGACCGGGGGAAGGTTTCGGGCTCCGGGTCGGGCTCGGGCTCGGGCGGCAGTTGCGGCGGTTCAGGTAGCGGATTTCCCTCGTCGACCTGCTCGTTGACGGTCTCCTGTGTGCTCTGCTCGGTCATGGCCTTGTCCTCTCTTATGCGGGTACGGGGACGCAGGTGCATCCCTTGTGGGTTGGCATTTCGTGGTCG
>Ga0209745_1001104_pt1 | contig 16242 bp, 14 predicted proteins | sample BarGraNGADG00312_FD_184495 | JGI IMG/M metagenome (GOLD analysis project Ga0209745, IMG submission 184495) | Arctic peat soil microbial communities from Barrow, Alaska - Barrow Graham LP Ref core NGADG0004-312 (SPAdes) (version 2) | ecosystem: Environmental > Terrestrial > Soil > Wetlands > Peat... | reverse complement strand
CTACGCGTGCGGGATCACCCCGTACGACGCCACCCACGTCGGTCACGCCGCCACCTACGTCGCGGTGGACCTGCTGCAGCGCGCGCTGCGCGACCAGGGGCTCACGGTCCGCTACGCCTCGTGCGTGACCGACGTGGACGAGCCGCTGCTCGAGCGTGCCGCTGCCACCGGGGCCGACTGGTGCGAGCTCGCGGCCGAACAGACCGTCCTGTTCGGCGCCGACATGGCCGCACTCGCCGTCATCCCACCGGACGTCTACTCGGGTGTGGTCGAGACCATCCCGGCGACCGTCGACGCCGTGCAACGGATGCTCGCCGACGGCTCGGCCTACCGGGTGCCGCTCGAAGCCGGAGCGGGCGGAGCGGCACCGGAGCTCGGCGACGTCTATGCGGACCTGAGTGGCGATGGCGGCTTCGGCAACGTCTCGCACCTGTCCGAGGCCGAGATGCTCGCCTTGTTCGCGGAGCGCGGCGGGGACCCGGCGCGGCCGGGAAAGCTGAACCCGCTGGACCCGTTGCTCTGGCGCCGCGAGCGAAGCGGCGAACCGCACTGGGAGGCGGGCTCGCTGGGCACCGGCCGCCCGGGCTGGCACATCGAGTGCGCGGTCATCGCGCGGGCCGCGCTCGGCAAGGGCTTCGACATCCAGGCCGGCGGCTCCGATCTGCTGTTCCCGCACCACGAGATGTCCGCGTCCCACCTGCGAGCCCTGGCCGGCGCTGCGGCGGCGCCCAGGATCCACGTGAACTCCGGCATGGTCGGCCTCGGCGGCGAGAAGATGAGCAAGTCCCGCGGCAACCTCGTCTTCGTCTCGACCTTGCGGGCCGACGGAGTGGACCCGATGGCGATCAGGGTGGCGCTGCTCGCGCACCACTACCGCAGCGACTGGGAGTGGTCCGACGCCGAGCTGAGTGACGCGGTCGCCCGGATCGAACGCTGGCGGGCCGCCCTCTCGGGAGCCATCGCGCCGCCGCCCGACGACGCCGTCGCCGAGATCCGAGCGGCGCTCGCGGACGACCTCGACTCGCCACGCGCGATCCGCGCGATGGACGGGTGGGCGGAGCGGACCCTTGCCGGACCGCAGCACGACGAGGAGTGGCCCGAGGGTGAACCGGGCGTGATGGCGCGCACCGTGGACGCGCTGCTCGGCATCCGGATCTAGGGACTCTGTCGACCGCCGGCGCCGTTGTCGCGACGCCGCAGGTAGCGCTCGAACTCGCGCGCGATCGCCTCGCCGGTCGCCTCGGGAAGATCCGCGGTGTCCTTGACCTCTTCGAGCTGGCGGACGTACTCGGCGATCTCCGAGTCTTCAGCTGCAAGCTCGTCGACGCCGATCTGCCACGCCTGGGCGTCGTCCGGCAGGTCGCCGACGGCGATCGTCTCGCCGAGCAGACCCTCGATCGCCGCGAGCAGGGCCAGGGTGGCCTTCGGCGACGGCGGATGCGCCACGTAGTGCGGCACGGCCGCCCAGAGCGAGACACCGTTGAGGCCGCGGTCGGCCGCCTCTTGGTGCACGACCCCGATGATGCCGGTCGGTCCCTCGTAGGTGTTCGGCTCGAGACCGAGGCGGTTCTGGACCACCGGGTCGTCCGAGGTCGTCGTCACGGGGATGGGGCGGGTGTGCGGCACGTCCGCCAGCAGCGCGCCGAGGGTGATGACGGTCTTCGCCCCGAGCCGCTCCGCGATGTCGAGCAGCTCGGCGCTGTAGTGACGCCACCGCATCGACGGTTCGATCCCGTGGACCAGGATGATCTCGCGCCCCGTGTCGTGTGATCGCGCGACCGCGACCGTCGTCGTCGGCCAGGTCACCCGGCGGCGCCCGAACTCGTCGAATCCGACGGTCGGTCGGTTCACCTGGAAGTCGTGGTAGTCCTCCGGGTCGAGCGCGTCGACATCCTCCGCGTCCCAGACCTGGTGCAGGTGCAGCAAAGCCTGGGTGGCCGCACTGCCCGCATCGTTCCAGCCCTCGAACGCGGCCAGCACGACCGGCTCGAGCGGGACGGTCTCTTCGTGCGCGGCGTGTTCGTCGTCGCTCATGGGCTCAGCCTAGGCGCACTCCGCCGGAGAAGAACTGTGCTTCACCTAGACTCGGGTGCATGCCCGACGACGACGAGCCTCTCGTCCTGCCCGCCGCCGTTCTGTGGGACATGGACGGAACGCTGATCGACTCGGAGCCGTACTGGATGGCCACCGAGACGGAGCTCGTCGAGGCGCATGGCGGCACCTGGACCCGCGAGGATGCGGTTCAGCTCATCGGTAGCGAGCTGACCCACAGCGCTCGGGTGTTCCAGGAGCATGGCGTCGCGCTGAGCATCAGCGAGATCCTCGACTTCCTGATCGAGCGGATGACCGTGGAGCTGGGCCGCGAGGTGCCATGGCAACCCGGTGCTCGCGAGCTGCTGCAGGCGCTCGCCGGGGCCGGCGTCCCGTGCGCCCTGGTCACGATGTCGTACCGGAGCCTCGCCGAGCCGGTGGCCGAGCTCGCACCCGCCGGGGCGATCCGGGTGGTCGTGGCAGGCGACGAGGTCACCCGCGGCAAGCCCGACCCGGAACCGTACCTGACGGCCGCAGCGCGGCTCGGCGTGGATCCTCGGGACTGTGTCGCGATCGAGGACTCCCCGGGCGGGTTGCGATCCGCGATGGCCGCCGGCGCGAAGACGATCGGGGTGCCGAACATCGTGGCCATCGATCCCGCTCCAGGGCTCAGCCGCTTTCCCGACCTCCTCAGCATCACGCTCGCAGACCTCGCGGCCGTCCACGCGGGTGAGGTGATCGACCGGATCGGCGTGCCGGTCGCCATCAGCCCCTGGCCGAGCTGACCCGCTCCGCCGCGACCCGGCTCTCCGTCAGATCGTCGCGGGGCTGACCCCGATCGCGCGGCTGACCTCGGCGGGCGAGAGCTCGGGTGGTTCGCCGCCGAACGCGGGACAGACCGCCTGGTGCGCGCACCAGGCGCACAACTTGCTGGTGCGCGGGCGCCAGTCACCGGTCAGTGCCGAGTGCTCGATCGACGACCAGATCGCGCGGATCTTCTGCTCGGTGGCGTCAAGCTCGGCCTCCGTGGGCTGGTGCCGGACGAGCTGTCCGTCGCCGAGGTAGACGAGTTGGAGCATCCGGGGCAGCTCGCCGCGGTTGCGGCGGAGAACCACGGCGTAGAACCGCATCTGGAACAGTGCTCCGGCCTCGTATCCGGGTCTCGGCGACTTGCCGGTCTTGTAGTCGACGACCCGGATCGCACCGTCGGGTGCCACGTCGAGCCGATCGATCACGCCGCGGAGCGCCGGTCCATCCGGGAGCACCGTCTCGACCCACAGCTCACGCTCCGCCGGTTCGAGCCGGCTCGGGTCCTCCATCGCGAAGTACGTCGCGAGCAGCTCATCCGCCCGGGCGAGCCACGGTTCGAGCTCGTCGGTGTCGGCGAACATCTCGGTGTACTCGGGGTGGCGTGACTGCAGCTCGTCCCAAGCGGTCGGGAGCAAGGCGCGAGCGGCCTCGAGATCGCGGTCGCCGGCGCGCGCATCGAACAGCAGCTCCAGCACACGGTGCACGAGCGTGCCGCGGACCGCGCTCGGGCTCGGCGGCTCCGGGAGCCGGTCGATCACCCGGAACCGGAAGAGCAGCGGGCACTGCTGGAAGTCCGCCGCGCGCGAGGGGGACAGACCGGGCCGGGTCGCGCGCCCGTCTCGTCCGGGACCGTGCGGCTCTCGTCGGGGCACCCGGCCAGGGTACGGCGGACCGGGGACAGAGCGATGCCGCTTAGGCTTCGGGTGTGGCGAACCAAGCGACTCCTCCGGGCAGCACCCGCGGTTGGACGATCGGACACATCCTGGGAAGTCCGGTCGTCATCGCGCCGTCGTGGTTCGTCGCTGCCGCCGTGCTGACCTTCCTGGTTGCTCCGACGGTGCAGGCGCAGGCACCCGATCTCGGCGCCGGCGTGTATCTCGTCGCGTTCTCCTTCGTGCTGCTGCTCTTCGCCTCGGTCTTCCTGCACGAGCTCGCGCACGGCCTCGTCGGCCGAGCGCACGGCATCCCGGTGCGGCAGTACGCGATCACCCTGTGGGGCGGTCACACCGAGTTCTCTTCTCGGAGCATGACGCCGGGGAGCAGCGCCCTGGTGTCCGCGGTGGGCCCCATCGTCAACCTCGTGCTCGCGGTGCTGCTCGCGGCGCTCTGGAAGGTCGCGCCGAGCGGGAGCATCGTCGGCCTGGTGCTGCTCTCGGGCGCGGTCGCGAACGGGTTCGTCGGCGTCTTCAACCTGCTTCCCGGCCTTCCCCTCGATGGCGGTCGGATCCTCGAGGCCGCGGTGTGGGCGATCACCGGTTCACGAACCCGTGGCACCGTCGCCGCTGGGTGGTTCGGGAGGGTCGTCGCGCTCGGCGCAGTGGGCTGGATGCTCAGCCGCGCCGCGCAGAACGGCGGCCAGGTGAACCTGGTCGATCTCATCTGGGCCGGGGCCGTCGGTTCGATGCTCTGGGCCGGGGCCGGGCAAGCGATGAGCGGGGCCAAACGTCTGGACGCGCTGGACGCGATCGACGTGGGGGCTCTGGTGCAGAGCGCGGTCGCGCTTCCCGCGGGGACGTCCATGGCCGACGCCCAACAGCTGCTGACCACGGGCGGGGTCGATCGGCTCGTGCTTCTCGGCGCGGACGGGGCGCCGGTCGCGACCGTGGACGGGGTGGCCTGGAACTCGGTCCCCGCCGAGCAGCGCGCCCAGACCCCGTTGGCGGCCGTTGCCGTGCCGCTGCCGGCAGAGGCCGTCCTGTCTGACATCACCACCGGCTCGGAGCTGGCGCAGGGCGCGGCCGGTGCGGCGTCGGTCAGCCCTGTGCTGATCCTCGTGCAGACGGGTACGCCGGGTGCGCCGGGGGGTGTCCGCGGGGTCGTCCGGGTCCGGGACGTCATCGCGGCCCTGCGCGCCTAGACTCGGCCGACGTGGCCCCCGGAAAGATCGACCCCAGACCTGAATCGACCGGCGCACCCGAGCGCCGAGGCCCGCTGCGAGCCGGGGACCGGGTCCAGCTGACCGACGTGCGCGGTCGTCTGCACACCATCGTGCTCGTCCCGGGCGGGGCGTACCACACCCATCGGGGCGCGTTCAGCCACGACGACCTGATCGGACGACCCGAGGGCTGGGTCGTCACCAACAGCGCGGGGTTCGAGTACCTCGCTCTTCGGCCACTGCTCTCGGACTTCGTGCTGTCGATGCCGCGCGGGGCTGCCGTCGTGTACCCCAAGGACGCCGGCCAGATCGTCGCGATGGCGGACATCTATCCCGGCGCTCGCGTCGTGGAGGCCGGCGTCGGCTCGGGGGCCCTGACCATGTCGCTGCTGCGCGCGGTCGGTGACGGCGGCATGTTGCACTCGATCGAGCGCCGAGCGGATTTCGGGGAGATCGCGCGCGCCAATGTCGAAGGGCTCTTCGGGGGACCGCATCCGGCCTGGACGCTGTCGGTCGGAGACCTGTCCGACGTGCTCCCGATGACCTCCGAACCGGGCTCGATCGACCGGGTGGTGCTCGACATGCTCGCCCCGTGGGAGAACCTCGAGGCCGTCGCGACCGCGCTCGCTCCCGGTGGAGTCCTCATCGCGTACCTCGCCACCACCACCCAGCTCTCGCGGATCGCCGAGGACCTTCGCGCCGACGGGCGGTTCACCGAGCCGCACGCGTGGGAGTCCATGGTCCGCGGCTGGCACCTCGAAGGACTCGCGGTCCGCCCCGAGCACCGGATGATCGGACACACCGGCTTCCTCATCACGACCCGCCGGATGGCCGACGGCATCGAGGTGCCGGTGCTGCGGCGTCGTCCGGCGAAGGGCGCCTACCCTGCCGATGCCGAGTGGACACCCGAGGAGCTGGGCGAGCGGCCGATCACGGAGAAGAAGACGCGACGCGTCCGCCGCGACCAGTCCGGCCTGGCGTACGAGGCCCGATCGGGCGAATAGGGTCGCGGTGACGGCGTCGGCGGCTTACCGTCGACAGTGCAGGCGAGGGACAAGGGGGCGAGGCGATGACCGAGGCACCCAGATACCCGGGCGGGATGTCGGGTCGCGGCTCCGACGAGCGGGTCGCGTCCCTCGAGGAGAAGAACGCGCGGCTCGCCGATGCGCTCCGGGTGGCTCGCGCACGCATCGAGGACCTCAACCACCAGCTGACCGACCTGGCCAGGCCGCCGGGGACCTACGCGCTGTTCGTCGCCGACCATGGCGACGGGACCATCGACGTCGTGTCGGCCGGCCGGAAGATGAACGTCGGCGTCTCGGGGTCGATCGATGTCAGCGTGCTCCGTCAGGGCCAGGAGCTGCGCCTGAACGAGGGCATGCTCGTGGTCGCGGTCGGCGGCTACGAACCGGTCGGCGAGATCGTCACCGTCAAGGAGCTGCTGGACCCGGATCGCGCGCTCGTGCTCGGCCGCGCGGACGAGGAGCGCGTCGTCCGGCTCTCCGGAGCACTCCTCGACGGCCCGGTGCGGGTCGGTGACGCGCTCACCATCGACACCCGCAACGGCTTCGTGTTCGAGCGGATCCCGCGTTCCGAGGTGGAGGACCTCATCCTCGAGGAGGTCCCCGACACCGACTACAGCGACATCGGTGGCCTGGGCCCCCAGATCGAGCAGATCCGGGACGCTGTGGAGCTGCCGTTCGCGCATCCGGAGCTGTTCGTCGAGCACGGCCTCAAGCCGCCCAAGGGAGTGTTGCTGTACGGCCCGCCCGGTTGCGGGAAGACGCTCATCGCGAAGGCGGTGGCGAACTCGCTCGCGCACGCGGTCCGAGCCCGCGGCGGCGACGGGCCGAACCGCAGCTACTTCCTGAACGTCAAGGGTCCCGAGCTGCTCAACAAATACGTCGGCGAGACCGAGCGGCACATCCGGCTGATCTTCGCCCGGGCCCGCGAGAAGGCCTCCGAGGGCACGCCCGTCGTGGTGTTCTTCGACGAGATGGACGCGCTGTTCCGCACCCGCGGCACCGGCATCTCGAGCGACGTCGAGACGACGATCGTGCCTCAGCTCTTGAGCGAGATCGACGGGGTCGAGCGGCTCGACAACGTGATCGTGATCGGCGCGTCGAACCGTGAGGACATGATCGACCCGGCCATCCTGCGACCCGGACGGCTGGACGTGAAGATCAAGATCGAGCGGCCCGACGCCGAGGCCGCACGCGAGATCTTCGGCAAGTATCTGACCCCGGACCTGCCGTTGCACCCGGATGACCTGGCCGAGCACGCCGGCAGCGCGAGCGACGCGGTCGACGCGATGATCCAGCGGGCGGTCGAGCGGATGTACACCGAGAGCGAGGAGAACCAGTTCCTCGAGGTGACGTACGCGTCCGGCGACAAGGAGGTCCTGTACTTCAAGGACTTCACCTCCGGCGCGATGATCCGCAACATCGTCGACCGAGCCAAGAAGTCCGCGATCAAGGACCTGCTGGCCACCGGTGAACGCGGTATCCGGGTCGAGCACCTGCTGTCCGGCTGCGTCGACGAGTTCAAGGAGAACGAGGACCTGCCGAACACCACGAACCCGGACGACTGGGCCCGGATCTCCGGCAAGAAGGGCGAGCGGATCGTGTTCATCCGCACCATCGTCCAGGGCAAGAAGCCGGGGGACGAGGGCCGCTCGATCGAGACGGTCACCAACACCGGCCAGTACCTCTAGGACTGACCCATGACAGTTCGCCGGGTCATGGGCATCGAGACCGAGTACGGCATCGCCGAACCGGGCCACCCGATGGCGAACCCGATGCTGCTCTCGAGCTATGTGGTCGCGGCCTACGCGGGCACCCAGCTGCACCGCGCCGCGCGGGCCCGCTGGGACTACGACGACGAGGACCCGCTCCAGGACGCGCGCGGCTTCCACCTCGACCGCGCGTCCGCGCACCCGTCGGTGCTCACCGACGACCCGGCACACCCCGCGCCCTCCGGCGACGCGACCCCGGAAGACGTCCCGGCCCGCGGTCGCCCGGGCGCTCCGCAGAGTCGGCCCCGGCTGCCGGTCGAGGAGTACGAGGACCCGGGCGTTGCGAACGTCATCCTGACGAACGGCGCGCGGCTCTACGTCGATCACGCCCACCCCGAATACTCCTCGCCCGAGGTCACCTCACCGCGCGACCTCGTGGTCTGGGACAAGGCCGGCGAACAAGTGATGCTCCGGGCGGCCCGGATCGTGGCGGTCAACCCCGCCCTCCCGGACGTCACGCTCTACAAGAACAACGTCGACGGCAAGGGGGCCACCTACGGCACCCACGAGAACTACCTCGTGGACCGGGCGGTGCCGTTCGCGGAGATCGTTGACGTGCTCACCCCGTTCTTCGTCACCCGGACGGTCTTCACCGGCGCAGGCCGGGTCGGGATCGGGCAGGTGGGACAGCTCGCCGGGTTCCAGCTCGCCCAGCGGGCCGACTACATCGAGGCCGAGGTGGGCCTCGAGACGACCTTGCGGCGACCGATCATCAACACCCGCGACGAGCCGCACGCCGACCCGGAGCGGTGGCGACGGCTGCACGTGATCATCGGCGACGCGAACATGCTCGAGGTGGCGACGTTCCTCAAGGTGGGGACGAGCTCGCTCGTGCTGTGGCTGCTCGAGCACCGCGACGCCGCACCGCACGCGGTCGCGGCGGTGCGCTCGCTCCGTCTGGTCGAACCGGTAGGAGCGGTCCAGCTGGTCAGCCGCGACCTGACGATGACGACGCGGCTCGCCCTGGCCGACGGGCGTCGTCTGACCGCGCTGGAGATCCAGCGGTGCTACCTGGAGGCGGTCCGGGGCGGCCTCGAGGAGGCGGCGACGCCGCCCGACGCGGCCACTGCCGAGGTCCTGGATCGCTGGGAGTCCGTGCTGACCCGGCTGGCCACCGACCCGGCGTCATGCGCCCGGGAGGTCGAATGGTTGGCGAAGCTGCGGCTGCTGGAGGGGTTGCGGCGGCGCGACCACCTGTCCTGGGACCACCCGAGACTTGCCGCGGTGGACATCCAGTGGTCGGACCTGCGTCCGGAACGCGGTCTGTACCACCGCTTGCTGGAGGCGGGGGCCGTCGAGCGGCTGGTCGACGCCGACGCGGTCAGCCGAGCGGTGCACGAGCCACCGACCGACACGCGCGCCTACTTCCGCGGTCGAGCACTCGCCCGGTTCGGCGCGGAGATCAGCGCGGCGAGCTGGGACTCACTCATCTTCGACGTCCCGGGCGCGGCGACCCTGCAGCGCGTCGGGATGCGGGACCCGTGGCGCGGCACCGAGGCACACGTGCGTGAGCTGCTCGACTCGAGTGGCGCGGCGTCCGAGCTGCTCGAGAAATTGATGGGTCCGCGCGGGTCCACCGGCGCGGCCTAGGATCAGATCAGGTAGCCCCGGAGACGTCGGAGGTCAGCATGTCTGGACAGCAGAGGTCCGAGCGCCGCCACGACGACGACGCGGACGCGCCGGAACCGATCAGCCCGCCGACGGCGGCGCAGGCCCGGGACACCGAGGTCGACGCCCTGCTGGAGGAGATCGACGGCGTCCTCGAGTCGAATGCGGAGTCGTTCGTGCGCGGATTCGTCCAGAAGGGCGGTCAGTAACCGACGATGAGTCCCGACCCGTCCGGGCGGTTGCCGCGCGCATTCACCACGCCCGGGAACTCGTCGTTTCTCGAGTTCCTCGCCTCGTACTCGCCCGCGCTGCTGCCGGGAAACCGCATCCTTCCCGCCGGGAACGCTCCGGTGGCGCCGCACGCGACGACGATCGTGGCGCTGACCTTCGACGGCGGCGTGGTGATGGCCGGCGACCGCCGCGCGACGATGGGGACCATGATCGCGAGCCGCCAGATGGACAAGGTCTTCCCGGCCGACGACTACTCCGTCATCGGCGTGGCCGGGACCGCCGGGATCGCGGTCGAGCTGGTCCGGCTGTTCCAGCTCGAGCTCGAGCACTACGAGAAGATCGAGGGAGCGCTCCTCTCCCTCGACGGCAAGGCCAACCGGCTCGCGACGATGCTCCGCTCGAACCTTGGCCTGGCGATGCAGGGCCTGACCGTCATCCCGTTGTTCGCCGGCTACGACCTCGGGCGCAGCGCGGGACGGATCTTCTCCTACGACATCACCGGCGGGCGCTACGAGGAGCACGAGCACCACTCGGTCGGCTCGGGCGCGGTCTTCGCCCGCGGATCGCTCAAGAAGCGTTGGCGGCCCGGCCTCGGCCAGGACGACGCCGTCGCGATCGCGGTCGAAGCGCTCGTCGATGCCGCCGACGACGACTCAGCGACGGCCGGGCCGGACAGTGCCCGGGAGATCTGGCCGATCGTCGCGACGGTGAGCTCTGCGGGCTACCGCCGGGTCCCGGACGACGCGCTGTCCGGAATCGTGTCGGCGCTCGCGGCGGCGCACCAGCGGAGCACCGGCGGCGGCGGTGACGCGTCATGAGCATGCCGTTCTACGTCTCGCCCGAACAGCTGATGAAGGACCGGGCCGACTACGCGCGCAAAGGCATCGCACGGGGGCGATCCGTCGTCGTGCTCGCCTTCGAGGACGGGATCCTCTTCGCCACCGAGAACGCCTCCCGCGCGTTGCACAAGATCTCCGAGATCTACGACCGGATCGCGTTCGCGGCGGTCGGGAAGTACAACGAGTTCGAGAACCTTCGGGTCGCCGGGGTGCGGTATGCCGACCTGCGTGGCTACTCCTATGACCGCGCCGACGTGAATGCGCGCGGGCTCGCGAACGCCTACGCGCAGACGCTCGGCACCGTCTTCACGACCGAGCCGAAGCCGCTCGAGGTCGAGCTGGTGGTGGCCGAGGTCGGTGACGTCCCCGACGACGACCAGATCTATCGGCTCAGTTATGACGGCTCGGTCGCGGACGAGCGCGGACACGTCGTCATGGGCGGCCACGCGGAGAGCCTCGCCGTCGTCGTCGAGAAGGAGTGGGCTCCCGGGCTCGGTCTGAAGGATGCCCTCGCGCTGGCGGTGCGGGTGCTGGGGACGCAACCCGAGGGTGAGGCTCGGCCGCTCGCCGCGGCGCAGCTCGAGGTGGCACTGCTCGAACGTGCCCGGCCCAGGAGGGCCTTCCGCCGGCTCACCGGCGCCGCCCTGGAGGACCTGCTTCCCGGTCCGCGCTGATGGACCGTCGGATCTTCGGCCTCGAGACCGAGTTCGGGGTGACCTGCGCGACGGAGGATGGCCGCCAGCTCTCGGCGGACGAGGTTGCGCGGCACCTGTTCCGCAAGGTCGTCGCGTGGGGGCGCTCGTCCAACGTGTTCCTGCGGAACGGCTCTCGGCTGTACCTCGACGTCGGTTCGCACCCCGAGTACGCGACCGCGGAGTGCGACGACATCCGGCAGCTCATCGCGCACGACCGAGCGGGAGAGCGGGTGCTCGAGGGCCTGGTGGTCGACGCCCAGGAACGGCTCGACCGCGAGGGGCCGACGGGCCGGATCCACCTGTTCAAGAACAACACCGACTCGGTCGGCAACTCCTACGGCTGCCACGAGAACTACCTGATCCGTCGTCAGGGGGACTTCCAGCGGCTCTCGGACATCCTCGTACCGTTCTTCATCACTCGTCAGATCCTGACCGGTGCGGGCAAGCTCACGGTGACCCCGAGGGGCGCGACCTTCTCCCTCTCGCAGCGAGCCGACCACATGTGGGAGGCCGTCTCGAGCGCGACGACTCGTTCGAGACCGATCATCAACACGCGGGACGAGCCGCACGCCGACGCCGAGAGCTACCGGCGGTTGCACGTCATCGTGGGCGACTCCTCGATGTCCGAGACGACGACGATGCTCAAGGTCGGAGCGACGAACCTGGTGCTGCGGGTGATCGAGGCGGGGGTTCCGATGCGGGACCTCTCGCTCGAGAACCCGATGCGGGCGATCCGCGAGATCAGCCACGACATCTCGGGTGCCCATCTGGTCACCCTGGCGAACGGTCGAACGATGACGGCGATCGACATCCAGGAGGAGTACCTGAGTCGCGTGACCGAGTTCCTGGAGACGCACGAGGACGACAAGCCCAGCACGGCGCGCGTGCTCGAGCTCTGGGGACGCGGGCTGCGCGCGCTGCGCACCGAGGACCTCTCCCTGGTCTCGCGGGAGCTCGACTGGGTGATCAAGCACGACCTGATCGAGCGGTATCGCGCCAAGCATGGTCTGTCGCTCGGCGACGTCCGGGTCTCGCGGCTCGATCTGGCGTATCACGACATCTCGCGGACCGAGGGCCTGTTCAACCTCCTCGCGGCGCGCGGCCTGGTCGAGCGGGTGGTCACCGACCTCGAGGTCTTCGAGGCGACGGTGGTCCCGCCGCAGACCACCCGGGCAAAGCTCCGTGGTGACTTCGTGCGCCGGGCGCAGGAGACGCGGCGCGACTACACGGTCGACTGGGTGCACCTCAAGCTGAACGACCAGGCCCAGCGCACGGTGCTCTGCAAGGACCCCTTCAAGAGCGTGGACGAGCGCGTCGAGCGCCTCATCGACTCGATGTAGCCGGAGCCGATGCGGTCGGCGCAACACGTACAGTTGCGGGGTGCCGGGCGTGCCGGGACCCGTCTCGACCCGCACCCGCTGATCCAGGAGAGGACGACTGTGCGCCGACTGATCGGTGTCACCGCTGTGGCGATGCTGCTGCTGGCCGGTTGCAGCAGCACTTCCGGCAGCGTCGACACGGTCGCGGTGACCGGTGCGGCGGGGACCGTGCCGACGCTCGAGTTCAAGCACCCCCTGACCGTGCGGCATCCCGAGACGCGTGAGGTCTGGGCCGGGAACGGCCCCACCCTGGGCGACGGCGCATCGGTGCTGATGAACTACATCGCCGAGGACGCCCAGAACGGCGACCTCGTCGGTGAGACCTACTCGACCGGCCCGCTCGCGACGTCTGTGACGCTCGATGCACTCGGGCAGGACCTGTACGAAGCGGTGAAGGGGCGCCGCGTCGGTACTCGCCTGGTTCACTTGACGCCGGCGGTGTCGAACGACGAATCCCCGCTGGTGGTCGTGATCGACCTGCTGCCCACGCGCGCTCGCGGCGAGACGGTCACGCCCCGCCCGGAGCTCCCGGTCGTCACCCTGGCGGACGACGGTGCTCCGACGATCACAGTCCCGGCGTCCCCGCCGCCGACCGACCTCGTGGTGCAACCACTGATCAAGGGCCTGGGTCCGCAGGTGGCTCCGGGCCAGAGCCTCGTCGTCCAGTACACCGGCGTGGACTGGGCCGACGGCTCTGTGGTGGACACGACATGGGCGGCGGGCAAGGGCCCGTTCACGACGGAGATCGGCCTCGGGAAAGTGATCCAGGGTTGGGACGAGGGCCTGGTCGAGCAGACCGTCGGTAGTCAGGTGCTGCTCGTCATCCCGCCGGCACTCGGGTACGGCGACAAGACACTCGTCTTCGTGGTGGACATCCTCGCGGCGGCCGGGAAGCCCGTCCCCGGGGCCACGGCGGCGGCAACGGCTCCGCCGACGACGGGCACGACGCCGTCCGCGACCCCGACGGCCACCGGCTGAGCGGGGCGACGGTGAGCGTGGCGATCCGGGTCATCCCGTGCCTCGACGTGGATGCCGGGCGGGTGGTCAAGGGGGTCCACTTCGAGAACCTCCGCGACGCCGGTGACCCGGTCGAGCTGGCGCGACGCTACGACGCCGAGGGTGCCGACGAGATCACCTTTCTGGACGTGTCGGCGTCCTCGGGCAACCGCGAGACCACGTACGACGTCGTGCGACGCACCGCCGAGCAGGTCTTCGTCCCGCTCACCGTGGGTGGGGGAGTCCGGAGCGCCGAGGACGTCGATCGGCTGCTGCGCGCGGGCGCCGACAAGGTGGGCGTCAACACCGCCGCGATCGCCCGGCCCGAGCTCATCTCCGAGATCGCCGAGCGGTTCGGCAGCCAGGTGCTCGTCCTCTCCGCCGACGCGCGGCGGTGCCGCGACGGCGTCAGCACCGCGAGTGGCTACGAGGTCACCACCCACGGTGGCCGCCGGGGTACCGGGATCGATGCCATCGAGTGGGCGGCCCGCGCCGCCGAGCTCGGTGCGGGCGAGATCCTGCTCAACTCGATGGACGCGGACGGCACCACGGCGGGTTTCGACCTCGAGATGCTCCGCGACGTGCGTTCCGTCGTCACCGTGCCCCTGATCGCGAGCGGCGGTGCGGGCACCGCTCACGACTTCACCCTCGCGGCCCAGGCCGGGGCCGACGCCGTCCTCGCGGCCAGCGTGTTCCACTTCGGCACCTTGACGATCGGCCAGGTCAAGGACGACCTTCGCGCCGCGGGCATCCCCGTTCGCTAGCCCGAAGTGGATCGGCGCGGGTGCCGCGCGGGGCCGGCTGGTTCGCTGGTTCGCCGGATTGGTGCGTCGGCGGCGTGTGCGATGCTGACGGGACTTGTCCGGGGAGGGTGCGGTGCGCGGGGCTGGAGGCGCTGGATCGGTCCTCGCGGACGAACGAGTCGGGACCTGGCGGCGGTCACTCGACCTGATCGGCCGGGGGCTGCGCGCCGAGCCCGGGTCGTTCGCGGTGGCGATCCTGGGCAGCGCACTCTGGGGCGGTGCGACGGTGCTCTCGGGCTGGCTGCTCGGACGCGCCAGCGAGCAAGTGGTCGTTCCTGCCCTGTCGGGCAAGGAGGTCTCGCCCGGCGAGGTCTGGCGCACCGGGTTGGTGCTGCTGGCGGTCGGCCTCGTGACCGCTCTTGGCGTGGTGGTGCGGCGGGTGTACGCCGGGATCGCCGTCTTCGACGTACAGGCACGGCACCGCCGGGCGGTCACCCGCCAGTACCTGCGCCTCCCGGTGTCCTGGCACCGGCAGCACCCCACCGGTCAGCTGTTGTCCAATGCGAGCAGCGACGCGGAAGCGGCGGCCAGCGTGTTCAACCCGCTGCCGTGGGCGATCGGTGTCGTGGTGATGGTCGTGGTCGCCGGCGTCGCGATGATCGCTGCCGATCCGGTCCTGGGCGCCACCGGCCTCGGCATGCTGCCCGCCATCGCAGCCGTGAACTGGGTCTACCAGCGCCGGATGTCACCCGCGGTCGCCAGGGCGCAGCAGCGACGCGCCGAGGTGTCCGACGCCGCGCACGAGAGCTTCGAGGCGTCGCTCGTGGTGAAGTCCCTCGGGACGGAGGCGCGGGAGAGTGAGCGGTTCACCGGGCACGTGACCCGGCTGCGCGACGCAAACGTCCAGCAGGGATACGTGCGTTCGGTGTTCGAACCGGTGATGGACCTGCTGCCGAGCCTCGGTACCCTGGCAGTGCTCGCGGTCGGCGCCCAGCGGGTGGCGAGCGGTGCCGTGGGTGCGGGCGCTGTGGTGACGACGGCCTATCTGGTCGGGGTGATGGCGTTCCCGGTGCGGGCCATCGGTTTCCTGCTGGGTGAGCTGCCCCGGAGCCTGGTCGGTTGGGACCGGGTGTCTCGGGTTCTGCGGGCGACCGGGGCGCCGGTGTCCGGCGCGGCGGACCTCCCCGGCGTCGGTGGACTGGCGGTCGAGCTGGTCGACGTGGCGGTCGAGATCCAGGGACCGGCGCAGGCGCAACCGGCGGTGCTGCTCGCTGACGTCTCGGTGACGCTGCCCGCGGGTCGGACCATAGCGATCGTCGGCCCGACCGGCTCCGGGAAGTCCACCCTGGCCCAGGTTCTGGTCCGCCTGGTCGACCCGACCCGGGGTCGGGTGCTGCTCGACGGGGTGGACGCACGGGACCTGTCCGAGCCGGCGCGGACCAAGGCTGTCGCTCTGGTGACACAGAGCACCTTCATCTTCGACGACACGGTGCGCGGGAACGTGACCTTGGCCGACGCCGACGACCCGCGCGCACCAGATGAGCAGGCGGTGGTGCGGGCGCTGCGTCGAGCCCAGGCCGAGGAGTTCGTCGCCGAGCTCGCCCAGGGGATCGACACCCCGGTCGGTGAGCGCGGGGCGAACCTGTCCGGTGGCCAGCGGCAGCGGATCGCCCTCGCGCGCGCCCTGGTCCGCAGGCCCCGGCTGCTCATCCTCGACGACGCGACGTCCGCGGTCGACCCGCAGGTGGAGGGCAGGATCCTCACGGCACTGCGCGCGGACGGTTCGACCGCGACCGTGGTCCTCATCGCCTACCGGTTGGCGACCATCCTGCTGGCCGATGAGGTCGTGCACCTCGACCGGGGGCGGGTGGTCGACCGGGGCAGCCATGACGAGCTGATGGCGCGAGACAGCGGTTACCGCGCGCTCGCCACGGCCTACCTCGAGGCCGCGGCCCAGCGCGCTGCGCGGGCCGAGCTCGACGACGACGCAGCAGCGGCCGGGAGCGAGACGTGAACCGGGC
>Ga0209745_1001097_pt1 | contig 16263 bp, 19 predicted proteins | sample BarGraNGADG00312_FD_184495 | JGI IMG/M metagenome (GOLD analysis project Ga0209745, IMG submission 184495) | Arctic peat soil microbial communities from Barrow, Alaska - Barrow Graham LP Ref core NGADG0004-312 (SPAdes) (version 2) | ecosystem: Environmental > Terrestrial > Soil > Wetlands > Peat... | reverse complement strand
TGGCGGGCGGCATGGCCGAGAAGAGCAAGCTTACCTTCAACGTCCAGACTGATCATAAGGTTAATGATAGGGGGTGCCGCCGACAGGCTACGGGGTCAGGCCTCAACATCAACATCTTAATTCTCGAAAACATTTATTAATGGCGGACAGAGTAAATGTTGATGTTGAGGCCTGACCCCTCCTCGACGTGGAGGTTAGCGGGCGGGGACGGCTTGAGAGACGCCGTGGATATCCGACTCCCACTTGCCGCAGCGTCCTCCCCATCTCGCCAGGACGTCGCCTTCGACCATGATCTTTACGATCTCACAGTTGTTGGGGCACTCCCGGCAATTGAAGCTGGAGGTACGGTATTCAATCTCGGTGACCTTGAACCCCTTGAAGTTGGAAACGGGCGGGTTGAGCTCCCGGGCGAGAATCGCCGATCCTATGGCACCCATAACGTCGAAATGCTCGGGCACTATGACTTCGCCCTCGAGCGCTTCCTCAAAGGCCCGCTTCATGCCGATGTTAGCTGCGACCCCACCCTGGAAGACGATCGGCGGCTGCATGTTTTTCCCCTTGGCCAGGTTATTGAGGTAGTTACGCACCAGGGCTTCGCAGAGGCCCAAGATTATGCTCTCGGTCCCGTGTCCAACCTGCTGTTTGTGGATCATGTCCGATTCAGCGAAGACCGAGCAGCGGCCGGCTATCTGCACCCCATTCTTGGCCCGCAGCGCATAGGCCCCGAAATCCTCGATAGGAATGTCGAGGCGAGCGGCCTGATGATCCAGAAAGGACCCGGTGCCGGCCGCACACACCGTATTCATGGCAAAGTCCACGACGATGCCGTCATGGAGGAGAATTATCTTTGAATCCTGGCCGCCGATTTCGAGGACGGTGCGAACCTCGGGAACGACGTGCAGGGCGGCAACAGCATGCGCCGTTATTTCGTTCTTAACGATATCGGCGCCGACGATTATGCCGCTGAGGTGCCGAGCGCTGCCGGTGGTGCCTGCACCGAGCACCTCCACACCGGAGGGCAATTGGCCGCCCAGCTCTCTCAGGCCGTCCTGCACGGCTCGGATGGGCTGGCCCTGCGTCCGCAAGTAAACGGAAGCCGCAACGGCCCCCTGCTCGTCGAGCAGGACGAGATTGGTGCTCACCGAGCCTACATCAACTCCGAGGTAGCCTCTCAATCCGATACTCCACTTCTCCTAGATGGCGGCAATGCAATACATTTTATTTCCATCGTCGGGAAAGGACAAACATTGCCGGGAAACGGCGTGTAGGGTGGTATGGGAATGCAATTGCAGTTGGCAAATAATTCCAAGCTATCGAATGGGAATCAAAGCTTCTTCCCTGCCTTGAAATCCTTAGCCTGCTGGTCAAGTGCGGCCATCTCGATCCCCAGGTTTTCAAGCTGGCTGGCCAGGGCCGCCAACTGGGCGATATCCGGCGCCTGCCCGGTTGTAATCGATGCATCTATTATCGCCAGGGTCTGGCCGAAAATACCGCCCGCCTGCTGGAGCCGATTGAGTATCTCAAGCCTCAACTCGGCATATAGCGCATAATCCTGCACCCCCTGCAACTGTAGGATGCCGCCGTAATCGCCCATTGCCTCGCCGGCATCACTTTCACCCTCGCTTATCAGCCCTTTGATTTCATCTGCTTTAGCCTTCACACCCATCGGCTCGGTGTTGATGCCTTGGCTGTATTCGTTAACCAGAGTGTGGGCTTTGTTGCCTATCTCAACGTATTGGGCATTGATGTCGGAAAGGATCTGATCGCCGTTGTTCATGAGCTCCTCGGCCTTGCCCTTATCCCCGCCGCATCCTCCCGGCACTGCGGTGAGAACGAAAGCGGCGATCATCAGGACGATGAGGTATTTCTTCATACCGCTTTTTCCCTTCGGGTTACACCGATCGGAGCCTCTATGCGATGTTTCTATGCCTCGGGGAGAAGCCCTTGTGTGCAATTTTGCCCGGCGGCGCTTTATCAGGAGCGATCAGCCTCGCGCCGGGTGTAATTGAGGAAACGGGCGTACTGGGCCTGGAAGGTGAGTTTTACCGGCCCGGTCGGGCCGTTGCGGTGTTTGGCTACGTTCACATCCGCCCTCCCCTTGACCTCCTCGTTATCCCTGTCGTATATCTCCTCTCTGTGGATGAAGATAATCAGGTCGGCATCCTGCTCTATTGCTCCTGACTCCCTCAGATCCGAAAGGATAGGCCGGCGATTGTGTTTTTCCGGGTCGCGGTTGAGCTGGGATACGGCGATTACCGGGATGTTGAAGTCGCGGCCGAGGACCTTGAGGCCCCGAGATATATGGGCTATCTCCTGCACCCGGTTCTCCTGGCTGCGGTCCGAGCTCATCAGCTGGATGTAATCGACGATCACCAGGCCGATGTCCAGTTGCGATTTCAGGCGCCTTAACTTCGAGCGCATTTCCATGACGGTGACGTTGGCGTTGTCGTCTATGAATATTGAAGCCGAAGTGAGTTCTCCGGCCGCGTCCGACAGCCGCTGCCAGATGTCGTCATCCAGAAAACTTGATTTCAGCTTCTGGCTGTTCACCCGGGCCCGCGTGCAAAGCATCCTCTTCGTCACTTCCTGGGCGCTCATCTCCAGGCTGAAGATGGCGACCGGCACCCCTTCCTCCACCGCCACGTGATCGGCGATATTCAAAGCCAGGGAGGTCTTGCCCATGGAAGGGCGGGCGGCCACGACGATCAGATCCGAGGGCTGCAATCCGCTGGTCAGCTCGTCGATGTCGACGAAGCCGGTGCGGATGCCGGATTCCATCTTGCCTTCCGATATCTTCTCGAGGTCTTCGAAGGTAGTCTCCATCAGGTCTTTAATGGCCCTTATGCTCTCCCGCCTCTTGCGCTGCGCCACCGAGAAGATGGCCTCCTCCGCCTCGTCCAGAGCTTCCGCCAGCTCTTCCGGCGCGCGGTAGCCGACCGCCGCCACCTTTCCCGCCGCTTCGATCAGCCTGCGGTAGATCGCCAGTCTCATAACCACTTCCGCGTAGTACTTGGCATTGGCGGGGGTCGGGACGGAAGACATAAGGTTGACGATGTAGGAGCGGTCTCCCACCTTTTCCAGATTGCCCTGAGAGCGGAGGGATTCGGCGACGGTGAGAGGGTCGACGGGTTCGCCGGAGGCGAAAAGGGAAAGAGCGGTGTCGAAGATCAGGGCATGCGATCGCTTGTAGAAATCTCGGGAGCTGAGGATCTCGGACACGTCGACGAGCGCCTCGTGGGAAAGCAACATGGATCCCAGAACCGATTCCTCGGCCTCCAGGCTATGTGGTGGTAAGTGGTCTTGACGGTCAAAGGCCTGGACCAGTTTGCTCATCCCTCATCCTCCCCGGCCTGTAACCAGCCCTGCCTCGGATGCCTCAAGCGATCGGGTGAAGCCCTACTCCGGCATGACTTTCAGGTGAATAATCGCTTCCACCTGCGGATGTAATTTGATACGCGCTTCGTGAAAACCGGCCGACTTTATATGCTCGTCGAGGTGGATCTTCTTTCTGTCCACCTGCATATTCAGCTCCTGGTCGAGCAGAGCCGCGACGTCCTTGGCGGTGATGGTTCCGAAAAGCTTGCCCTCTTCGCCAGCCTTGGCCGGTACTTCAAAGGTATGCCCGGAGATCTCTTGAGCACTCTCCTCCGCCCTCTTCAGCTCGCGATCCGCCTTGCCCATCTTTTCCCGGGCGAGCTGGCCGGCCTCCTTGGCCTTTCCCTTGGTCGATTTCACTGCCAGGCCCCTCGGGATGAGGTAATTGTTGGCGTAACCATCCTTCACCTCGACCGAGTCGCCGCGCAGGCCGAGTCCGGTCACGTCTTCGATCAGAATCAATTTCAAGCTGCTACTCCTGTTAAAATCGTTTCAATACACGCCCCGTGCGCCGATGCGAAAGTACAACCCATTATACAAAAATTTGCGCAGCCTTTTACCCCCAGGCGGACATATTTTCTATTTAACGTCGCTCTGGCGGCTGGTATAAGGCAGAAGTGCCATTTCGCGGGCGCTCTTTATGGCCTGGGCCACCCTCTTCTGGTGTTGCGAACAGTTGCCGGTAACGCGGCGAGGGCGTATTTTGCCCTTCTCGGACACGTACTTCCTTAAAAGCGAGAGGTCCTTGTAATCTATGTAGTCGACCTTCTCGGAGCAGAAGTAGCAAACCTTCCTGCGCGGTTTGCGGGCATATCCCTCCCGGGTCTTCCTCTCTGGCTTGCTGCCAGGCTTGCCGCCAGGCTTCCTACTCGGATTCGGGCTCATTTCTCCTCCCAGTTGTTTTGGAATCTATATCAGCTAATAATACCATTAATTTCCAGTTGAAGCCGGTACTCGAATATCTCGCACCCGGATTCTTTCCGGAAAAGCCTTGTGCTCTCGGCACGGCTTGGCGGACTTCGGGTTCGAGGTTGGCTTAACGGAAGGGTCCCCCTCCGGCTCTAAAAAGCCACCTCGTCTTCTATTTTGGCTTCCAGGTCGGTGGAGAGGTCCCCATCCGTGAGGTCCACTTCCACCAGGTCCTCCAGGTTCTCCAGGTTTTCATCCCGCCGCTCGCGCCGCCCCAGGAACACCACGCGGTCGGCCACGACTTCGACGGTGCTCCTCTTTCCGCCGTCCGCCGCTTCCCAGCTGCGGCTCTGCAGCCTGCCGGTCACCGCGATCTGGCGTCCCTTGCTCAGGTACTCCGCGCATTTCTCGGCTTGATTGCGCCAGACGACCACGTTGAAGTAGTCGGTCTCCATCTCCCCTTGACTGTTGGGAAAATTACGCCCTACGGCCAGGCGCAAAGTGCACACCGGAAGCCCGCTCGGCGTATACCTCAACTCCGGGTCCCTGGTCAGATTCCCAATCAGCACCACGCTATTCAATCCAGCCATCATATCCTCCCTTTCTATCTTCCGGCGGACAGCTTGATTTTACAGCCCGATAGTGACAAGGAATCCGGTCCGCGGAAGAAGAGGATTACTCTCGCTTGGCTTTGCGAAAGGTCTTGAAGCGAAGAAAATCATCGCTTATGGAAAGGACTCGGTCAAGTTCCCGAATCAGCTCGTCCTCGCCCTTGAACGAGATCACGACATAATAGCCGTCCGTTTCGTGCTGGATGGGATAGCCAAGCCTTCTCCTGCCCCATATGTCCAGGCCCGTTATTTCGCCGGCGCCGTCGGCTATGAGTTTGGAGACCCGATCCTGAATCGCTTCGTACTGTTCGGGTTCGCGGTTCGGCCGGGCAACGTACATCAGCTCGTACTCGCGCATGTTCACCTCCTCTGGTCTGTCGGCCCCCGGTCCTTGCCGGGAGCAGGAGCCGCGTCGAGCAACTGGCCGAGAATAGTTTACAAGATACTCGCTACGCCGGCGTCAAGCGGGGTCAATCCTTCAAGCATCAACATTTTCCAGCTGACAGCGATCAAGCACTGACATAACAAGAAAATGTTGATGTTGGGGGTTGACCCCCCGCGCCTTCTCGGCCAGTCTGCGAGCAGGCGTTATTATAGCACTAGCCGGCATTCACGACTACAGGGTGTCCACCATGTTTCTCAACTAAGGCAGGTACAAATCGAGGAATGGCCTCGCGGTCGCCGGCACCGATTAGCGTAATTTTCCAGGCAAATAGCGAACATTTCGCCGGGCTTGTCCCCGCGCCCCTATGGCCTGCCGCCGCACTGTGATAGATTGTCCTTATAGTCCGGCTAGCGAGGAGGTACGGGAGTGATTTTCAGAAATTACATGGAAGAGGTCGTGGATTCAACCATGGGGGAAATATTGGGCCGCGACCAGGATATCTGCAAGTGCGATCGTTGCCTGATGGATATAAAGGCATTGGCCCTCAACCATCTGTCTCCCAAATACGTAGTGACCGATATGGGCTACATTTATACCAAGATCAATGAGTTGGAATGCCAATTCAAAGCGGACATAGCGGTAGCCGTTACCAACGCCATGAAGGTCGTAAGGAAGAAGCCCCGGCACGATGCTCCCGTTTAAGGCGGCCGAAATATTTCCGGTCCAGAGCTGACGTACGCCTAGCCCCTGAGCCCCTTTCCATTAAATTCCAGCCCGGTTTCAAGGAGCCCTTATGAAGCTGGCACAGACTCATCCCCTGGACCTGTCCGTAAGGGAAGCCATGCAGCTCCAGCAGGAGTTGCGGGGTGAAGTGACAGACAGGCTGAGTTTCGATCCGCAGAAGGTGAAAAGGGTCGCGGGCACTGACATCTCATACCTGCGTGAATTCCGCCTCGCCCTGGGGGCCGTGCTGGTCATGGAATTTCCGGCCATGGAGGTGATCGAGGAGACTCGCTGTGCGATTAGGGTCGACTTCCCCTACGTGCCGGGCCTACTCTCGTTCCGCGAGCTGCCGGCGCTCCTGCCGGCCCTCGAGGCCTTGAACCGGGAGCCGGACATCATATTCGTGGACGGACAGGGTCTCGCCCATCCCCGAGGTTTGGGAATCGCTTCCCATCTGGGCCTGCTCGCCGCAAAACCGACCATCGGCTGTGCCAAGTCGAGGTTGATCGGCGACTCCGAGGAGCCGGGGCCCGAGGCCGGTGATTGGAAACCCTTGCTTTACGAGGGCGGGCGGATCGGAGCGGTACTCAGAACCCGCTATGGCGTGAAGCCGCTCTACATCTCGGTCGGCCATCTTATCGATCTGGAGACCGCCATCAAAATGGTGCTGGCCTGCTCGCGAGGGTTCAGGCTTCCGGAGCCGCAGAGGAGGGCGCACCTGATGGCCGAGGAGATGAAGCGCATGGTGAGGGCCGGAAAGATAGATGAAATCTCAGCAAAAACTTCTCGTCCTAATCGCGCGTTATGACCTTGGCCGGTATGCCGTAGGCGAGTGATCCGCTGGGAACGGAATCCAACACCAGGGAATGGGCGCCGATCACGCAGTTGTCGCCGATCTCAATCGGTCCGAGAATGGTAACGCCCACGTACAAAATCACGTCGTCGCCTATTACCGGATAGCCTTCTTCTCCCAGATTGTAAGGAGACGCGCCCCGCCCCCCCAGGGTTACGTTATGCAATATCAAAGCGTTGCATCCGATGCGCACGCCGCGACCGATTGTTACTCCGGCCGTGTGCCCGAGGTGGCACCCCGGCCCGACCTCCGCGCCCGGGTCTATCTCCGCCCCGGTGAGGAAGTAGTTGAAGCGCGAGAGGACCTCCGCGATGAACTCAAACCCCATGAGGTGCAGGCGCCGGTAGAATCGGTAGAGGAGGAGGGCTTGCACGCCGGGCTTTACCAGGAGTAGCTTGAGGGCCCTCTTCATGTCGGGCTTGCCCTGCAGGGTTCCACGGTCGCTGAAAAGAACCTTTATGTCGCCTAATAGACCTTTTTGTGGTTCTTGCATGGTCCTCCTTGGTCATTCCTTACGAGCGGGCCTTGGCGTGCCGCAATATCCTTTCTAGATTATCATCTTGAGATTATCAACGTATGGAGTGAGGATAAACCGTCTCAAGGGGCGGGCACTCTTATAATCTTAAGTTGGCCGGGGAGGCGCAGATCTAGAGATGGTAAGTTTATTCTTCCTCTGTGGATCTTTCGATCATCATGTGTACGCTGTCGACCATTTCCTTGAAGGCTTGTTCCAGCACCTCGAAATCTCCGCCCTTGTTGACCTTGATATCGACGTCAAGCTTGCCCTCCATAACATCCGCTGCGGCGACGGCAAGCTCATCGATCGGCTTGGTTATGCGCTTTCGTATGAGACGGCTCAGGATGACGTAGGTGATCAGGAACACAACGATAAGGCACCCGAGCATCACCAGCGCGAATGCCAGACGGCTGCTTTTCTGCTCGCTGGCAAGAAAAGAGTCTATCTCGGCGACCCTGTCCTCGATGGAGGTCACGCCTATCACGCCATTCATAACCCCGGAGGTAAGTCCCGGATAACGGGCCGCTATTATATAGACTCCATCTTTTTCGATGCCCAGGTCGGGGATGCCATTCGGCTTGTATATGTATTGCGCATCCCCGCTTATGCCTTCCATGAGGTCATCCGGCACCGGCCAGTGATATACAAGGCTTTCGTCGCTCGAAAGCACAACATCCGTCGTGTCTGTAATTGGTGGCTCAGGTGGGTGTATGACCAGAACGTATTTCGCATTAAGAAGGCCGTCATCGACGATCTTTTTCAAAGCCTCGTCAGCAGCCTTCTGTCCATCCGTGAGTTCTTTGGCGAGTATCTTCGGCAGATCGCGCTGGAAGGCCGCGTTATCGGTGCCGTTCTTGAAAAATAACGGCTCGACAAAGGGCATTAAGGAGTTGGCCGAAGAAGAGGCGTCTTGGCACACCATCTGAATCAACTCATCCTTGCTCTTATGGGCCAGGCGGTTTTGCGAGCTGAACAAAAGGATGAAGGCAACCGCTCCGAAAATCAGAAAAACGGTCAACGTCAGCGCGGTCATCAATAAACGAATGCGAGACCTGCCGCTCTTTCGGCTTTTTACGTTTTTCGATGAGCTCTCACTCAATCCAATCACCATCCCATGATTCAATCGTTATCTCTCATAAATTCCTTTAGCCAGAATTTTAGAATGGTGCCGTATCTTCATTCTTCGGTTTTCCATAGGAATCTGCTCGTTCCTGGCCAAGACCGAAGAATGAAGATACGGCACCTGACGCCGCACCCAGCCTTGACAACCTCGCACGTGCATTTGATAATTTCATGTAAGTAGCGGAAGCATCTTTAAAGGAGACGTGGATTGAAGCTCAAGCATCGAGGAGGAAATTTTAGCTGGTGGTGGCGGACCCGCCGTGGCGGTGTTTGCCCACCCCGCATCTGGTAATCCGGGCAGACATCAAAGGGCCACGGAGAGAACACACTCCGTGGCCTTATTTTTATGGAACGAAAAAGATAGGAGGAAGGAATGAAAGTGCAAAACCAACCAAAGCTGGTGCAACTGGGTGAGAAGGAAATCCCGGAGGCGTGGTATAACGTCCAGCCGGATCTGCCCAAACCTCTGGAGCCCCCGCTTCACCCCGCGACCAAGGAGCCGGTCGGGCCGGACGATCTGGCGCCACTGTTTCCCATGGCCCTTATTCAGCAGGAGATGAGCCCCGAGCGCTTCATCGAGATACCGGATGAAGTTCGCGAGATCTATAAGATATGGAGGCCGACTCCGCTTGTGCGGGCCGAGAGGCTGGAGAAATACCTGCAGACCCCGGCTCGAATCTATTTCAAGAACGAGGGCTTGAGCCCGGCGGGAAGCCATAAGGGGAACACAGCCATCGCCCAGGCATACTTCAACAAGCAGGAGGGCGTGAAACGCATAACCACCGAGACTGGAGCCGGCCAGTGGGGAAGCGCGCTGTCAATGGGCTGCAATTACTTTGGACTGGAGCTGCAGGTATTCATGGTGCGTTCGAGCTTCCAGCAGAAGCCCTATCGCCGCGTGCTGATGGAGACATGGGGAGCCAAGGTGCAGCCCAGCCCGAGCGAGGCCACGGAGGTCGGGAGGCAGGTGCTCGCCAAGGACCCGGATACGCCGGGGAGCCTGGGGATCGCCATCGGAGAGGCCGTCGAAATGGCCGTGCAACGCGATGACACCAAGTACAGCCTGGGAAGCGTACTCAACCACGTGCTTCTGCATCAGACGGTAATCGGGCTCGAGGCCAAGAAGGCCTTCGAGCTGATCGACGATTATCCCAATGTTGTCATCGGTTGCGTGGGTGGAGGCTCCAACTTCGGAGGTACGGCGGCGCCCTTCGTGAAGGACGTCATGGCCGGCGCCGATATCCGCCTCGTCGCGGTCGAGCCCACCTCATGCCCGACTCTCACCGAAGGCCGTTACGAGTACGACTACGGGGACATCTCCGCGCATACGCCGATGCTTCTCATGTACACGCTGGGGTACGATTTCATCCCGCCCGCATCGCATGCCGGAGGCTTGAGGTACCATGGAGATTCTCCCATCGTCAGCTTCCTGGTGAAGGAAGGTCTCGCCGAGGCCATTGCTTACCATCAGGTTGAGGTCTTCGAGGCGGCCGTGCTCTTCGCCAAGACCGAGGGTTACCTGCCGGCTCCGGAGACTGCCCATGCCATTAAGGCGGTAATCGACGAAGCGGTTAAGTGCCGCGAGAGCGGAGAGGCCAAGGTCATCTTCTTCAACTTCTCGGGACACGGTCTGCTCGACCTCTCGGCCTACGACGATTACAACAACGGCAAGCTGAACGACGTGTAGATAGATTCGAAAGAAAATGACAGGGGGGCCCGCGAGGGTCCCTCTCCTTTTACCCGGCTTCGACCCTTACGTCGCAGACTACCTTTATAATAAGGCCATGAACAATACCGTAATTGTAGTAAATAAGTCGCCTTCACACGCAGGGCGTGGATTGAAACTAATAGGGGCATGAAAAAGGCTGTATTCGTGTCGCTTGTGGCCGTCGCGCTCCTGTTGACGCTGGCTTATACGGGATGCGGCAACAAAGCCGAGCCGGGATTAGAGGAACAGGCGGCGAGATACGCCATTGAGGATATCCTGGTGCCGAAAGAGAGCGACACCAGTTTCATCGTGGAGTGGAGGAGGAAATCGACCGGCCCCGACGACGTATCGCCCGACGAATTGGCCCAGGCTTTCTGGAAATGGGAGGGGAGCAAGCTGGTTGAGATCAGCGCCGATGAGTACCGGGACCTGGGCGCCCAACGCCAGGGCGGCGATCCCAAGAAGTGGGTCTACAACGAGCATTCGGTGACGGTCGAAAAGTTGGATGCTCAGAAAGGCGAAGCCGTGGTCGAGATCGGCTCCTTCTATGGCCCCCTGACCGGGGCCGGAATACAATATCTCTTGCGCAAGCAGGGTGGAGAGTGGCAGAAGGTGTCCGAATCAACCGTCTGGATTACCTGAAGAAGCGATGACCATACTCGATTTACTGGAGAAAGACATGAACAAGCCAGGGCGAATTTCTGTCTATATCAAGGCTATCAAGGATAACAGAAGAAGCCATAAGAAAGGGAGTGACGTTTTATGAAAAAAGCCATACTTATCAGCATCCTCGTAGTATTCTTCGCCACATCGGCCGCTATATTTGCGGGATGCGGCGGCTCGACGAGTTCAGCAACCTCTGACCCGCAAAAGGTCTTCGACGATGCCATGCGTGAGGCGATCAAGGGGAACTTCCAACTGTTTACCAACATGATACCGGCCGATTTAAGGGATGCTTACGCACAAGGCATCGAGCAGAGTTTCCCGTATACGAATGCAAACATCGAAGAGATACATTACAGGACAGACACAATAGATGCGGATCACGTAACGGTCTATTTCTGGGGTGTCTTCGATATGCCAAGCGGCGATCAGCAGACAATAACCGAGGACCAAGCGCAAGGCATTCCCCTGGCAAAGCAGGACGGCCAGTGGTATTTCGATCTCGGCTCGACGACATCTCAGGAGCAGACTCCTTCGCAGTAGGTGTCGGGCCGATCAAATGAGCGGGTAGCAAGAGTGAAGCAGCTGCGCGTATGCTTGGCGCCTGCAATTGCGGCATTGCTTCTCGTCACGTCCACCTTGGCCGGCTGCGGGCAAGCCCCTTCCCCATCAAGCGAGCAACAGGCGGTTGTGGATAAAGCCATAAAAGCGGCAATCGCAGGAGAAAACCTGCAATTCCTGCCCCTCGTAGCGCCATCTTTCCGGGAGGAGGCCGCGCGCCAGATGCCCGATGCTACAAATGAGGAGTTGGCAGCGGTCCTGGTATCCGGATTCCTTGAAGGATTGCCCTTCGCTTCCATCAAGAGCGCCAGTTACGAGACGGAGGTGGAGGGCGACAAAGCAGTGGTGCACCTGTGGGGAGTCTTTACGGATTCCGGGGGCGAAGAAGTGAATCTCACCCAGACCGACGCCTTGCGCATCCCCCTTGTTAACGAGGGGGGCCGCTGGTATCTTGACCTCTTGGATGTTTAAGTGAAGCCCGCCTCGATAAGGCTGCAGCGATAAAGGTGCGTGAAGCTAGAGAAGGAATGGTAAGGCTTGGCAACTGAGAGCCGGAACGGGCTTATAAAAATGAAGCAATTATCGCAGGCCTCCAACCTACCGGTCAGCACCATAAAGTTCTATATGCTTCGAGGGCTACTGCCGCTTCCCCGCAAGGAAAAACGCAACGTCGCTTACTATGACTCGGCTTTTCTCGGCCGGCTGATGGTCATCAAGAAAATGCGTTCCGAGGGCGTTTCCATAAGAAGCATCAAGGAAATCCTCGAAAAGCATTCGTTCAACGATATCGCGGATTGGGAGGATTTCAGGCGCCGGGCCAGGGGCAAGGGCTCGCACGAACTCGCCTCCGAGGAGCGGCTGGCGGCCATGAGCGATGAGGAAAGGCGTTCGCAGCAGATACGGGAGGCGGCCTTCCGGGTGTTTTCGAGGAAGGGCTATCACAACGCGACCATGGACGACATCGCTTCCGAGGCCGGGGTTAGCAAAGGAACCTGCTATCAATACTTTTCGGGAAAGGAAGAAGTCTTCATAGCCACCATGGAGGACGCCGTGGAGCGGGTGTTATCGCAAGGCGCCCTTGCGGCGGCTGATGCCAAGGACGATCTGGAAAAACTTGCCAAGAAGGGTCTGGCATTCATTTCCCAGCATCAAAACCTGCACTTCATGATGATGGGCGTGATCTCCGAGGCGCTGGCGGGAAACCGGGAGCTGAAGGCCAAGGCGAGCGAATTCTTCGAACGGGCGGCGCTATTCCTGGCAAAGGACATAGAGAACGGGATCGAACTTGGCGTATTCCGCCCCGTCGACCCTGTCGCGGTCGCCTACGCCCTGATGGGCATCGCGGAAATAGCCGGAAATCTTTCGATCGTTCGCAAAGATTTCAATACCCTCGACTTCTTAGGTAATCTGGTCGATTTTCTCAGCTACGGCCTTTCCGCTGTACCTATCCCTTGACTGGCATCACGGGCTATCGGGAATTATCTGAGGGCCGCGCGGCGCATCCCTTGCTTTCATCAGACGATCCGTTAGGTACCCCTTGACATACCGGAGCGAAAAGCAAAGAGAAAACACTTTTGCGCCTGACCGGAAGAGGTGTGAAATTTGGCTTCTCTGCAATGGATTACGCACGCGTCATCCATAATTCCGCTAATATAGATAGGAGTACGATCGATAGGCGTGAACGGGAGACATCCATGCAGATCCAGCTGGATTACCGGACCATTCCAGAGCTCATCGCCATAATAGGTTCAGCGCTGCTCGGTATAATCGTGCTTGCGAACCAATGGCGCGACCGCAGGGGAAGACTCTTCGGCCTGCTGTGCCTATCCCTGTCCCTCTGGAAGAGTTTCGATTTCGCCTACCCCACCCTGACCACGTCCGCCTGGGTCAACGACGCTGCATGGGTGTTCGGAGCTTTCACTATCGCCCTCTCCTTCCATTTTATCGTCGCCTATGCCTTTTTCGAGCGCAAGGAGCCGGCAGGGTTATTCGCCGCCGCCTATCCATTTGCCGCCTTTTTCATGGCCGCCGCCGTGCTCGGGCAGTTGAACCAGAATACGGCGTGGCAAGTTGTCTACGCCGCGTATTTCTCGGTGGTGGTGGCCTCGGTCGTAGGTCTTATGGCATGGGCATACAGCCGAGACATGAGCAGACAGAGCCTGATAGCCATGCTCGGCGCCCTTTTTCTCACCATCGGTGTCGCCATTCAGATGGGTGAGATAATCCTGGGTGGCATTGAATTGCATGCGCAGGCTTATGGCATGCTCGCCTTCGAGGTCCTCCTGGGATACGACATACTGGTTGCGGGGTTCCTGCGGGAACGGCGCGAACAACTGCGAGCCCTCAACGTCCTCGGCCTGCGGGAAAAGCGAGTCGAGCTGGCCGAATCGCGCTTTCGTAAATTGATGGACACCAGCTACGATGTTATCTTCACTATCGATTCCGATGCCAACCTCCTCGCCATCAATACGGACGCTTCTGAAGTGCTCGGTTTCCCGGTCGAGGAAATGCTGGGCAAAGGCTACCTGCGGTTTTTGAGCGAAGAGGAGCAGAAAAACGCAGCCGAGGCCCTGGTGAGAGGCTTGGCAGGGGAGAAAATACGATTTCGTGAGATCACCCTTACCCGGCCTGATTCTAAGCCGGTAATACTAAGCATTACCGGCACCAGACTCTTCGAAGGCAACGAGCAGGTGGCCCTGGTTATAGCCCGCGACGTTACCGAGGTGATGGCCATGGAGCACGAGCTTCAGGCCAGGAACGCATTACTGGAGGACGCCAACCGCCGTCTGCGGGAACTGGATACCTTGAAGACGGAACTGGTGGGGATAGTCGGACACGAGTTGCGTTCACCCCTGACCGTCATCTACAGTTATTCGCTGGCGCTCAAAGATCACTGGGATAAAATGGATGACGATCGCAAACTGGAGTGCGTAGACCACGTGCTGCGCGAGTGCAATCGATTGAATCGCATGGTTGAGAACGTCCTTGACATGACTCGCATAGAATCGGAGCGCCTCTTCCTCAATGTGCAGCCTGGCGACCTCTTCGGCCTGCTTTCCGAAGTGGCCCGCGAAATGTCCATGGCTTCCGGCTCCCACGATATGAAGGTCGAGACCTGTCTCCCCGGCCTGAAGATGGAGGCGGACTGGGATAAAATCAAGCAAGCTGTAATCAATCTACTGGATAACGCCTTTCACTTCAGCCCACCGCAATCGCCGGTCTTGATACAAGGGGATATTAATAATGGCAAAGCGGTGGTGCGCGTGAAGGATAAGGGGCCGGGAATCCCGGCCGGCAACCGCGAGCGACTCTTCGAGAAGTTCACCCAGAGCAAGGTGACCGGCATGGAACGTGGTCTCGGGTTGGGCCTGTATATCGTGCGAACCTTCGTGGAGGCGCACGGCGGGGAGGTCTGGCTCGAGGACGAGGAGGGCTCGGGCACGATAGTCGCCTTCTCTCTTCCGATTCAGCCCGAAGCGGTTTAAAATTCAAGAGGCTGAATAGGATTAGCGGGTTGAGTTGTTAGGGAGCCTCGAGGCGAGAACATGATTACCCGCCCTACCTTTACGGTTCCAGCATCTCGCCTTGATGCTTTCGAGAAGGAGGAAAGGAATGCTTGGCAGGAAGAAAAAAGCGCTGGTTATCTATTACACCAAGACCGGCCATACAGCGACGGCGGCGGAGGCCGTTGCCAGAGGCTTGCAGTCGGCCAAGGCCGAAGTCACGGTGAAGGCGCTATCGCAGGTGGACCCGGAGGAATTGCAGGAATATTCGATAATCGCGGTGGGAAGCCCGACCCGGGGTGGAAAGCCGGCGCGCAAGGTAAAAAAATTCTTGAAGGGGTTGAAAAGGAAGTCCCTGAAGGGCAAGCAGGCCGCTGCCTTCAGCTCTTACGCCGGTTTCAGGGGCCGCAAGACGGTGAAACGCCTGCGGAAACTCCTTAAGCGCAAGAAGGCGAAAGTGGGATTGCGTGGAGTGGCCGTCAAGGCCGGGGCGCCCTTAAGCCTCTGGAAGGGCCGCGATCCTTCCGAGAAGGACATTAAGCGCTTGGAAGAGCTGGGCAGGAAGCTGGCCAAGAAAGCCCGCTGAAAATATGCCTTTATATGGGGGTTGGTCCTCATACGGCAACGATAAGCGTATTTCTCCGATTTCTTAATAGGAGGTGGTTTGAACCCATAATATTCCTCCTCAGGTTGAAATATTGTGGAGAGAACCCTTGCGCTCTTATCCCCTTGCCCTCTTGTCTTAATTTGCATCCCTATCGAACTCCAAAGGTTATCTTATCGAGGGATGAAAAGGGCCCCCCCAAGGGTGGGGCCCCCAGTAAAAAAGATAATTGCCCTCTTGTCAGCCTTATTTCAACATCGCTTCGCCCTTTTTCTCCATCTCCTCGAGCAGAGTGTAATAATTTGGCAGCTCATTGAGATGGGCCAGGGCGATCTTCGCGGTCATCACCGGGTCATCATCGGTGACGTTGGTAGCTGGATCCACTGTGCCGTGCTCGAGCTCGACATTGAGGCCCATGTAAAATTCGTTGGCGTCATACCTATCCGAAAGACCCAGGCTCCCCAGTATCTTCGCCGCTTCTTCCTCGCTGAACTTCTTCTCTGCCATATTGCTCCTCCTTGATTACATCTCAAAGAATCGATCTTCTATATCCAATAGCGTAAGAACCTATTAAGCTGTCGCCTTAACGCGCTCCTCCTGCGACAGCGCGGCGAGCCTCTTCACTTCTTCGAGGCCCAGGCCGAGGCCTGCCGCGACGCGCTCGCCGTACTCCTCATGAGCCTTGTAGAAAAGGGCAGCCTGCCGGAGCTGTATTCGCATCTGCGCCCC
>Ga0209745_1001095_pt1 | contig 16270 bp, 17 predicted proteins | sample BarGraNGADG00312_FD_184495 | JGI IMG/M metagenome (GOLD analysis project Ga0209745, IMG submission 184495) | Arctic peat soil microbial communities from Barrow, Alaska - Barrow Graham LP Ref core NGADG0004-312 (SPAdes) (version 2) | ecosystem: Environmental > Terrestrial > Soil > Wetlands > Peat... | reverse complement strand
CCAGGCGCGCCAACAGGTGCGCTACGCCTCCGGGCGGGTGGTGTCGGTGATGAGCTCGGCTTTCACCGGTGAGGGCAAGACCGACGCCAAGGACGCTCATGTGATCGCCGAGACCCTCCGGCTGCGACGCGATCTGAGCGTCGTCGATCAGACGACTGATCTGGCACGCAACCTCGCCGTGCTGACCGGGCACCGCGCGGACCTGGTCGCCGACCGGGTCCGCGGTATCAACCGGCTCCGCGATCTGATGACTAGCGTTTTCCCAGCCCTGGAACGGGAATTCGACTACGGTCCTGCAAGGGCGCGCTCGTGTTGGTATCCGGCTACGCCACCCCGGACCGGCTCCGCAGAGTCGGTCGGGCACGCCTGGCTGCGTGGCTGCGGGCCCGCCACGTCCGCGGCTACGCACAACTCGCCGACCGCGCGCTCAACGCCGCCGGCACCCAACACGTCGTGCTGCCGGGCCAAGACATCACCGCCGGCATCGTCTCCGAACTCGCCGACAGCATCCTCGCCCTCGACGTTCGCATCAAGGATGTCGACGCCCGGATCGCAGCCACCTTCGAGCTGCACCCACAGGCCGCCGTCATCACCTCGATGCCCGGCTTCGGACCGTTCCTCGGCGCGTCCCTGCTAGCCGCTGCCGGTGACCTGCGAGCGTTCCCCACCGCCGGCCACCTCGCGGCCGCCGCCGGTCTGGTCCCCGTCCCCAACGACTCGGGACGCCGCTCGGGCAACCTGCACAAGCCACGCCGCTACAGCCGACCGCTGCGGCACGTGTTCTACCTGTCCGCCCAGACCGCCATGATGCGCCCGGGCCCGAACCGCGACTACTACCTCAAGAAACGCGAACACGGCCGCACCCACACCCAGGCCGTCATCGCGCTCGCCCGCCGCCGAATCGACGTCCTCTGGGCCCTACTCCGCGACAACCGACTCTTCACCGAACAGCCACCAGCCCTCACCGAAGCGGCTTGACAACACCATTGAGATTCCCAGTGGCCGGCCTGGGAGCGGTCGTCGGTGTCGAAGCCGCGGTCGTGGACGCTGACCACGGGGGGCGGCTAACCGGCGCCGGGATCGGACGTGGCGGGTGTGGCTGCGGCGGTGGGTCTCGCCCGGTCCGCAACGGGGAAGGTTCTGAGCGGCGCAGCAGGTCGGAGCCGGGTCGGTAGAGCGCTTGGTTGAGCCATCCTGGGATCGTCGGGGTGCTGGACGGCCCAGCGCCCAGCCGATCTGGGGGGGGGGCCGGCTGCGGCGCAGCTCGCGGCTGATCGTCGAGGTTGACCTGCCCAGGCAGGCGGCGATCACGGTAGGGCCGAGCCCTTCAGCGGCCAGATCGGCGATCCGGACCCGTTCGTCCTCGGACTGGAATCTGGGCGAAATCCCTCTCGTCGATGAGGGCTCCAGGGGTGGCACGACCTTCACGGTGCCATCCCTTAGTGGGACCGTGCCGTTCTTCCAGATGTGGGGGATCGAGGATCAGCGCCGTACGGTCGACGACCTTGACCTTGATCCGGTCCTCGAGGCGGCTGATGCCGACCTCTTTGCATGCGGCGCACAAAGACCAGCCCTCGGCGAGAATCTCCATGAAGCGTCGCCGGGCCAACGACTTCGGGGCCCTTGGGAACACGACGAGTAGACAACAAGACCTCCAGAAGCTTGGGGACTCGTTGCAATGATCGTTGGAAACCACCCCGTCGCTATGGGCCTCGTTTTCAAGCCTCGTCGACAACGCCTCGTGAACGTGCAGTCACCGTGGTGGGAGGCGGGGATGTACCCGCGACCGAGAGATTATGAGTGACCCGGAACTGCCACAGACAAGGCTGATTCGACCACGATTAGGTCTTTCTGTAAGTGTTTGTGATAAGTCGACTCTGCTGCTTGGTTTCCACTACCGCTGGCGGGTGTACGGCCGGTTGGAGTTCCCGCTCAACCGCGCTCAATTTCGCGACGACGAGCGTCAGATGGAAGCACTCGCAATTCGAGTTGGGTTCAATAGCGAAGGAAGCGTCTCGTCATGTATCCGCAACAAGACCATGCCAATACCAGCCAGCCCCAACATAGCCGACGGCGTCTCCCCTCCGTGGGTTCCGCAAGGCATGCCTTGACCAGAATCCATTATCCTAGCCGCTGCATCAACGAAACCCCTTATCGACTCTAAATCGCCGGGATCACGCGTGTCAGGCATTTGGGTGGCATGCAGCAGAATATCGATGAGCCCGGATAACCCGTGACAAAGGGACATGTCGCCCCCCGGCGTCATCAGACTTTCGCGTATCGCCGCCCTCGTCTTCTCGAGTGCTTCCGGCACCCATGTGGGATCCCCAGAACCAAGGTGGTCTATGAGCACTCGCGAGAGTAGGATTCCAGGCGCACCGTGACACCAGAAGGACAGCGACGGCCTAGGCAGCCTTTGGTCCAATTCCTGCGGCGGCAGTCTATAATCAGGCCAGTTGCCCGAAGCCTCATCGAATAGGCTATTCTCGTAATCCATAGCTTGCTGAGCCGCATCGCGGAATCGCTCTTGTTCGCTCACGGCGGCGAGAACGGCTAGCGCCAAAGCGATTCCGCTGACACCATGTGACATCCCGAGAAGTGGTCTTTTGGCGATGGATGGTGCAGAGGGCCAAGCGAGCCCGCTGCTTTTCTTCACTGCATTAGCCAGTAGCATCTCGCCAAGTGCGATTGCGGTGTTGAGCTCGCGACGAGTCAGGGATGGAAACTGGGACAGAAGAGCCAAAAGAACTCCAGCATGACCAGAAAGCAGGTCGACGGTCGGCGAATCATGAACTGCCTCCTCGGCAGCACCTAGTAGCCCCATCGCACCTCGAGTCGCACGACGCTTTCGGTCTGTGAGCAGACCGTCAACTAGATCAACTGCGACGTGCACGCCAGCGCTGCCGTCATAGAGACCTACACCCAGATTGTTTCTTGGGCCGCCATTCAGCGAGAATTGCATGGCCCTGCGAGCCGTAAGAGCCGCCATTCCGTTGTTGGTTGAGCGGCTCAAGCCGGCTAAGAAGACGCCCACCCCAGCCGCGCCATCGTAGAGAGGTTGACCGAGCGTGCGGTAAATGATCGAGCGGCTGGGGTCATCGTGGTAGGTCGCAGGCACGCCCCCCATCCAAGTGCATTGCGGCCCGGCCACGAGAGCTCGCTGTACGATCAGATCACCGATAGCCTCTGCTGTCTTCAGCGCTCGATCGCGTACTGAGTCATGGTCCGCATGCTCTCTTGGTTGATGGCCATTCGACCTAACGAGCGTCAAGCCGGCGGCGCTCGCTTTTCCCCATGCGGTGTACCCCGTCGACCCCCGCCCTGGTTGCAGATATACCGCATCCGCATCAGAACCTACGGTTTCAATCGACTGGCGAAGGACCGCCAATTTGTCGCAGACTGATTTGACTCGTTCGCGTCCAATGCGACTCACCCCTCCTGTAAGAGCCGCGCACACGAACTGGCCGAAGCTCCGACCATCTATTGGACTTTCGGCGAGTCCGACGCCGTCTGCCAATTTGAGGGTAAGCGAGGGTGTTGTAGGCTTAATGTGGTCTGAGATGGCGCTGTAGATCCCTAGTAGGTGCGGGATCGCAGATCGATAGGTCGTCTCGCTCATATACATGACCGCGGCGTCGGCGCGAGTATACATCTCCGTACGCTCGGCGACCTTGGCACTCAATGACAAAGAACAGCGAGCAATCAGGTCAACAGTTCGCGCTACGAAAGCTTCTACAGCCTCCTTGGTTAACGACCAATAGACGCGAACCTCCGCATCAAGCGGGGAGTCTGATCCTGAAGTGATCGAACGAAAACCCGGACTAATATTCGGTCGCGCTAGCGGAAGCCATGCTCTTGCGCTCTCGGAGATCGGATCCAGTGTCACGTGCCTCGATTCGAACCAGACCGCCAGCCCGTCACGTCCGAGGAGTACGCGATCGTCCCAATTCGCGAGAACCGTCCAACCCGGCTGCCAACAATGAGTGTCGTCGACTATGGCGAAGGGCTCCATCGTCTTGCTGGCATGCTGGCTCAGTCTACTTGCCGTCCTGTTTGCACGTACTGGTCCACCTTGTGAATAGAAGTGATCGTAAAGGAAGCGCTCGACAACCGTGTTGTCGGATACTTCGATAGTTCCGCCGCTGGCCGGACTCGCGGGTCCGTCAGCGATGATCCCAGTCATGGGCTGACCGAACCAGAGAACCTGTCCGTCGCTCGCAACATCGATTATCTCCGCCAATTGCGCCAGCTTGACCGTGGCGTTCATGGCTTAGGACTGTCCTGGATTGGCGGCTCGACGGGCAATCTCATGGGAGGTTGAGAGGAGCAGATCCGCCGCCCCGCTCGGGTGCGTCAGGAGGTTGCAGGCCAGTTGCAATGCGGCGAGCATGTGTTTGGTGATGCGGGCTTGATGCTGGGATTGTTCCACGATCCTTTGGATAAGTCGTGCTCCCGCAAGCGAGAAGAGGAGTTCTAAGTCTTCAAAAGTGACCGCCCCGTGACTGTCCAAGTCCAGCAGCTCCCGAGCGGATGTCGTCATACTCTCAATTGCAAAAGAAGCGGGCACATCTGTGTAGTCCCCTTGATTCTTTTGGATGCGGTGAAGTGATCCAGCCCACCACATGAAGTACTCAGCGATCAGGCAACCGAGGTCCCATTGACGAAGTCCGAAGCAAGCAAATTCCCAATCGACGATGAACACTTTGCTCTGACCGGCCCTGCCGCGTGGAACAAAGATCAGATTCTCCCACTTCAGGTCACCATGGATGAGTTCTGACGCATGCCAACCAGCGCGCATCTTGTCTAGGGCCTCGCATGCTTGCCCTTGCTGTTGAATCATGGCTAGAATTTGCAGCGAGCCTGCACTGTAATTCGGATAGTCGACAGCGGAGATGCGGTGGACCCCTAGGACCCAGGGCGGTTCTGACGACAGGTCATGCGCTGCTGAGGGATAGTCGGCAGGAAGTACTGAATGGAGTTTGGCGAGACTGGCGCGAATGGAGCGGGTCAGCCGCAGAGATAGGCAAGTGACCCGAGAAAAGTGGACCGCAAGGGATCGGGCATTGCCTACTGCCGTTACGGTGAGAATGCCGTCGACCGGGTCGAAGTCGAGAAAGTCTGGCGCCGCTGAGGGAAGAGATGCCGTGAGTATTTGGTAGACACACGCCTCCGTTGCGAGAGTGTCTACCTCCCGGGCGGTCGCCGCCTGCTTGCAAAAGAATCCCCTGCCGTCCTCGAATTCAACGATCCAACTGCGATTGCGCGAACGAACTTCGGTCACGCGGCATGAATGGCGAGTCCAGGAGCCTCTCCCAAGCAGACCTCGACCCGCCAGATATCCTGGGAGGTTGTAGGGGGTCAGCATGGTCAGTCCAGACATTCTGAGCACCTCTCCGTTAGAGCCAGGGGTGGGTAGCCAGAGCAGCTAGTGCAACTAGTAATTGCAGGCAGGGCCGCCCTTCACGGATGGTGCTGGGCAGGAAAGGTTGGTGCTCGGGGCAGGCGGGCCGCAGAGATTGGGCTGCGTCCCATTGCAGTAGCCATCGGGCAGTAGCGTGTACCCCCCGTTACAGGGCGAGTGGCCGGGAGCAGTATTGCAGGCGGGAATATGCTGATTTAGAGTTTGCTGGTAGGTGGGCTCCGACGGTGAGTACCGAAGACCGGACGTGATCGGCTGCGAGGAAACGGCGGACGCCATGCCTTCGGCGGTCAGAGATCCGGTCAGGTATCGTGCCTGAAGTTCCTCAACGGAAGAGCGGCTGCGCGTCACGCGGGCGTGGGGGTCCAACCACAAACGGCTGGCTTCCGGGCTTTGCCCCGTTGCCTGTAGCTTCTCACGGTGCAGGACATCCTTTTCTGCGATGTCCACGTAGCTTGAGAACTCGGGTGTGCAGAAGAGACGAACTACCCCCGCCGTCCCACTATCTGCAACGAACCCGTCTAGGAGTGTCTTGGGCCGCGCGCCAGAGCCTGCCGGCGCTAACTTCGTTGCTATTTCGTCTGGGGTGAGATCTGGGCTCGAACCCTTGCCTGAATCATTAATGGAGACCATGCCAACTCCTACGTGAGACGGTTCCGCTTTGGAATCTGGTGTGGGTGACCCGGAATGGAGGACGAGTCGTGCGATGAGCCTTCGATAATCTCTTCCGACCCCATCGTGGGGTCGAGCGTACGGCACGGGGGTTGTATCTCCATACGCACTTTTGCGTATTTTGGGTCACGCCGCCGGAGGCGTAGCGTGTCGGGTTCGCCTGCTTGGGGGCGAACCTCCCGCAGGCGACGCGGCGTCGAACCCAGTCGAACAGCCTACGGAGATGAGCGTCGACCCCCTTCGCTGTATCCGCCCCTCCCAGCGATGAGCCTGACAAGGGGTGAGCCGGCGCCGTGCTAGGGCGAGGCCATAGGATCTAGGGACATCAGACCATTGACATGGCATGCGTTCGGGGCGTTTACTCGGCGCAACGTGCACGTCTTACAACCCCGCGTTACGGGCGTTCTCGGGTAACCCCCCGGAGAGCGCTCTATGCGAGCGTCGAGGCCCCCTGGTTGCGGCGCTCCACCCCAAACCATGTCCAAACCCTTGCCCGCTCCTTAGCGGCCCTGGCCTCGCCAAAGCATCGTCAACGCCCCTAACGGACGGATGGCCGATCAGTGGTGCAGGTGGCGACGAGATGACGTCGTCCGGAATCCACGGCAGCAACTCAACGCAATCACGAAGGGGGAACTCATGGCTGAGTTGTACGTGCGAAGCCGCTTGAATCCGGGGGCCGCGACCGAGACTCATGTTCCTCTAAGTTCGGTCCACGCGCACCGGCCGAGGCCAGCACCGCTTAGAGCACCTCGCTGCAAGCCCGGGAAGCCCTGATGGGCACCGTCACGGCACCGGTGGTCGTGCCTCTACACACCAGTCGTAGGGACTGCAACCTCATCAGGAAGGTCGGCATCTCCAGCGGTGTCATCTGTCGGCGTCTAGCCTCGCGTCTGTCCAAGCATTACCGTCTGCGGTCGATCGCTGGCTCGTCGGCTGGTGCGATTGGCGCTGACGCGGCGGTGGCCGAACTGCGGCGGGCGGGGGATGATTCGGAGGTTGGGATCGGCCTGCTCGAGCGGCTCCCGGACGTAGTCAACGAGCGTATCAATGGGGGCCCTCGGCTATTGAGCCTGCTCAGACCTGTGCCGCGAACCGCGCCGCTGTTCGGCATCTTGATGGCGGGCATGGACGCCCAACAGAGCTCTAAACAGCAGGCGGCAGCACGTGCGCAGACCACTGAGCTGGGGGTCACGGCGTCTCCGGTAGCGCGCATGGTCGCAATGTTGCGTGCGCAGATCGCCAGCTACTGGCGGTATCCCGCTGTCGGGGCGCTCCCAGGCGTCGCTTTGATCGTGCGGTCGGCACTGGTCGGCGGTCAGACGCCTGTGATTGGGGCCATCGGCGGAATTTCATTGCTTCTGGCGGGTTGAGGTCGAACGGCAGTGGATCGGACGGACTGAGCAGGCCGGGGGCCAGACCAAGGCTGTCGACGATGAAGGGGTGGTCCACATGACCAGGACGCAGAAGCGGGGCGATGAGGTGCAGGAGCGGCTTGAGCTTCTGGAGTTCGCCCGTGCGATCGGCGCTGTCGCGACCTTCGGAGGCTTCGTTGACGGTGCACTCGCACACCTGACGCGGACCTTCGACACGACGTTGGCGACCTTCAACCGTCTCGACATGAGGACCGAGAGCGCCACCGTGATCAGCAGACCCTTTCGCACTGAGCACGTGGACGCGTTCGACTCCGTTAGCGAACAGTCGCGCGAACATCCGCTGCTGAGCTGGGTTACCCAGCAGACCCACTGGCCCGTGGTTCGTCTCAGCGACGTCGCGACAAAGGAACAGCTCGCTGCGTCCTCGCTCTACAGGGATGTGCTGTGCCACATCGGGGCCGCCTTCAGCCTGTTCATCTTCTTGTCGTCGCCGCAAAGTTCCCAGTGGATCTATCTCGTCGCGAACCGTGCTGATCGCGACTTCGGCGACCCGGAACTCCAGGTCGCCCGCGGGTTGCAGCCTGTGCTGACTGCTGTCCTGTCGCGCTGGTCGGCTCCGACGCCCCCGCCGGATGTTGCGCGTGCCATCACGCGACGTGAACTTGACGTGCTCTCTCATCTGGCCACCGGGCTCACTGCCGAGGCGATCGCGCACGCCGTGGGTACGCGCCCGGCGACGGTGCGCAAGCAGTTGCAGAACATCTACGCGAAGCTGGCGGTCAGTAACCGTCTGGACGCCGTGATCCAAGCACGTCAGATCGGCCTGCTCAACGAGGAAGACCTTTCCAGCGAGTGGGCGCAGAAGATTCGAACCCATATGCCGAAGGTGACCGAGAGAGGCACCCACCATGGATGACTCACCGCGAAGAAGCCTGCTCACCGCAACCAAGGAGTCCCGTCGGCGGGTCCGTCCGAGCGAGAGCAAGAGCGTCATGCCATCCGTTTCGGGAATTCCCGCAGCAGCGGATGGACTCGAATCAGGTTTCTCCCCACGCGGCAACCGCGTCAGCCGGATGACCACGTCCTCACATAGAATCACCCGGCACCGCACCGACTCCTTCCCGACACCGACCTGCTTGGCGACCGCCTGCGACGCAGCGGTCAAGGTCGAATACTCCCCACGATGCTCCAAGACCAGCCGCACCGCTCTGGCCTTCAGCTCCGGATCGATCTTCTTCGGCATGCTGCTCATCCTCCCGGACTCAAACAGGAGCCGCATCAAACCTGGGGCGCTTCAATACGCTCAATTGCGTATTCCCTTCGTCACGACTGAGATGAATGATTGCATCCACGGTCTTCGGGGGGGAGCTCGTTCTGAGGACGTCACTTGCTTTGTAGGCTGCCGAGGGAGGATCGCCGTGCTTGACGAGGGAATTCTTGTGCGAAAAGCCGACCGTCCAGAGGTCTGGCTCATCCAGAACGGCAAGAGACGGTGGGTACCTGATCCTGAGACACTTCAGTCGCAATGGTCATGGGCGCAAGTGCAGGTGCATCCGGGAAGCGATGTAGATCCCGTACCAGTGGGAGATCCGCTTCCAAGTGTCAAGGGGGGCGGTCTTTGGCCCGACGGATCGCTCATCACCTGCCATCCGGCGCCGGAGGTGTACGTTATCGAGGCGGGCAAGAGACGCTGGATCCCAGACCCGGGGACGTTCACTGCCAAGAACTACGACTGGGCCGCGATCGAGTCGATAGACCAGGTAACACTCGCGTCGATCGCGCCCGGGTTGCCACTGCCTTCTATCACCCCACCTCTGCGCATGTGCTTTGCCACCACCTCACCGGGACCGGCACTACCTCCGCGCGCCATCCCCGTGCGTCCGCCTCTGATCAACTCGGACGGAACGATCACGGGTGTTCAGCAGGACCCGTTGACTGGTTATACCGAGAAGATGTGGGACGTGGGGTGCTCGCTCACCATCGCTATGTCGGGCGGCAGCGCGTTTGTCCGATCCAAGATTCGCCAGTTCGCCGAGGAGTGGCTCGCCTATGCGAATATCAAGTTCGCGTGGATCGATGCCATGCAGGGACCCTCCGCCATCCGCATTGCCATCAACAACAACGGACGCTCCGAATCTGCGATCGGCCGTGACGCGCTGTCATTTCCTCAGTTCCTCCCGACGATGAACTTCGGTTGGTTCACTGATGAAACGGACGACGTTGAGTTTAGACGTGTGGTCGTTCACGAGTTCGGACACTTCCTCGGACTGGTCCATGAGCACCAATCACCAATAGCGGGGATTCAATGGGACAAGGACAAGACCTACGCGTATTTCGAGGCGACGCAAGGGTGGAATAAGGCTGATGTTGATGCCAATGTCTTCACCAAATACTCCGTGAACGAGACGAACTACTCGAAATTCGACTCACTCTCAATCATGGAGTACGCAGTGCCGGCGGAGCTTACCCTCGACGGGGTCGGCGCACCATGGAATACAGATCTCGACGCCACAGACAAAGAGTACATCAGACGCTGGTACCCACCGGCGCCGACCCCGGACACCGCCAAGGGCCTACTTCGGACGGGGGACGACTGCGATGAAATCGACTTCAACGTCGAGTACGCTGTAGTGGACGCAGGCCACGTAGGTTTCGTGCTTCAGCCTGCAGGCATCACCTGGTGGAAGCGCCTGGACGTTCCTGTCTCCACCGGTTACGCCGGGTTGGAGATGCAAGATGGACACTCGTACTCAACACTCGTACCTGTGGACCAACTGGATCACAGCCGTCCCCTGCGTTTCTGGAAAGCCAAAGCCTTTGGTGTCCACACACTGCTTGGCTACACCTGGGATGTTGTTGCGGCCTTGCCTGGAGGCAGCCGCCTCACCCTCACCTGGAAGCGCGATCGGTGCTGACAGCGATGTTCGTCCTCGCGACAACCGGATTAGCTGGAACGTACCGTTTTGGTGGAGGGTGGGGTATATTCCGCTGTTCCTGATTGAATCACGATTGGTGCAGCGGCCGCCTCGCTCGCCGAGTTGCGACGGGTCAGGGACTGTTCCGACTGGCTTTCGACCAGCTCGACATTCTGATGGTCGGGGCGGACCACGGGCTTCAGCGACTCAGGCCAGAATTCGTTGTCCACACCAGCAAAGCAATTTCACTGTCGACCATGAACGCTCGTGGTTGCAGCCAGCCAGGCACGCCGGGCTCACCAGGACTCGCCTGCCGTTCGTCGTCGAATCATCTGGGAGCCAGACACTCTTCATCAACCGCGTCAAGCCCGACCATGGGTACACGGCTGCTCAGCTCTTCCGACAACGTCCCCACACCCACCTCGCTGGGCTCCCAGCGAAGCCGCCGACGACCCACAAAGCGATCTCGGAGGGCGAAGGCTCAAGGCCCCGGGCGCTGCATCAGTCCCAACCAGGCCCCTTTCGTGAGGGGACGCCAAGGTTTCACGGCTTCGTGAAGGACGTGGTGACTTCGCCCGCACTAGGCTTCACGGTCTAGATAGGCATGTCGGCAAGCGCGGGAAGGTTCACCACTGCCGCCATGAAGAGCGCTACGCCAAGAACCATCGCGACAAGGTGTGGGAACAGTTGGTTGGGCTTGAAGTAGCGCCGGTTCATCATCCGCCTGATCTCCGCTTCGTTCCGGCGCTCAGGGGGGTCAGTTCGCCAATCCTGCTGCTTCCGGCCGGCGTGGTAACCCCAACTCATGTCGATTCGCGGCGCTGACACGCTTCCCAGCCCGGGGAGGGGAAGGTTGTTGAGGTTGAACGCCGCTACTTCGATGTCACGCATGCGGGAGTAGTACCGCATCTGATAACCCTTGAGTGACCCGTCGATATACCAGAAGGCGACTGCAGTTGCAGCGGCCAGGCCGAAGAGCCCGAAGTGCCTCGTTTGAAAGCCCAGCCCCAGAGCGGCCAGCGACAGCGTCACCGACCAACTCTTGACAGTGAGAATGCGCCCGTCGAATGCCGAGACGACCTCCAATATGGAGTAATACTCCTTGGCCAGGTCCTGACGCAGAGCCTCTTCACGGGGGCCGAAGGCGGGCGGCGGGGATGTGAAGGACTTCTCCATGAATCAATCATGCCGGATCCGGCTCTACCGGGCTAGCGCCGTGCGGCGTTCCTCTTCTCGCTCAAGCGACGCCGAGAAGGTTCGCCCGCTGCAGAGCGGGCGATCCGACCCTCCGGCTCCGCCTCTTGGTATCGACCAAGACCGGACACCCCTTGAGCATCGGATCTCCGAATGGTAAGGGAGGTGCCGCCGCGGAGGGTGTTGTCGATGCCGCGTGAATCCGCCGGTCCGGATCCTCCGTCGAAGGGTCATGACACTGACGTGGTAGCGGTCGGCGGCTTCCCGCATGGTGAGGTACTCGATGTGGTCGGGCACTGCAGGTTGCGTGATCATGACGCCGACTCCTTGTTGGTTGACTCTTGCAGACACGTGCGGCTGCGGTTGCCCAGCCACGTCTGGTCGGGTTGCCCGCCACCAAGTGCAGCCGCCCACGACCGGACGAGCCCGGCCGGTCTATGGCCAAATCCAACCTGGCTTGTGGGCGTTGGGTGCTACGCATCTCGATAAGCCTTGATGCGGTGGGTTTCCCCATCACCCACAGGGTGTGCGCAGGGGCGACAACATCACCCGCCAAGACACGACGGGGGAGCGCCAAGGCTGTGCGGCGACAGGATTCGAACCTGGGGAGCGCGTCGTACCAACTACCGTCTCACTAAGAGATTCGTTCCGATTCATCCTCCGACGTACCCCAAATGGGGCCTATCTGGCATGGTCGTGACGGGAGTCCCTGTCGCTGGTCCTGGGTCCATGTCTGTCCGGTCCAGTAATCCATGCGGTGGTCACTGCTGCCGAGCTGCCGAACTATGCGGGTCGGGCAGGCGGTCGCCGGTCCGCGAGTGCCGCTGAGGCAATGCGGGGCCGCACTTTCGCGCCTCGCCCCTGCGCGCTTAACTATGGCCGCACCGCCTGAGTGGTCAGATTACTGTTTCGGAATGCGGGGCCGTTTCTGCGCTCGGTAGGCTGACTACCACGTCGTAGGTACCGGGGTCGGGCGGGGCCTCGACGGTGAACGTAGCGACGGCTCCCAGGGTGGTTACGGCGCTGTTGGGCGTTTGGAGGTACTGAATATTCTTATCAGACGACAATGTGAACTTGACGATTACTTGTTCCTGTCTCAGACCCTGCGGAGCATTGATCAGCTTAACCACCAAATCTTTGGCGCTCGCGCGGACGTTCTCGGGAAGAACCGAGAGGATTCGAGCCACCTCCGTGGTGACGGCTTTGGCCCCCACATAGGTGAGGGCGGCGAGGCTGGTTAGCCCCAGCAGCGCCGCCGGGATCTCGGGCAGCGCTACGGTGCAACCGGCCGCCGCCGGGTCAGCAACGCAGTCGGCAGTTCTTATCGCGTACGCGCGGATCCTGGCCAGGAATGCGCCCACGAAGTAGACGATCGCGACCAAGGTGAAGATCGAGTACTGAGTGTCGGGGAGGGACAGGGTGCCAGCGTCATTGGAGGCGACAGCACCGAGTGATGTCTCCGAGGCGGTGCTCTTCTCGCCGCCGCTGGACTTGCTGGAGGTGATGCTCTTCGCCAGCACGGCCGCCGCGAACGGGCCTCCAAGCAGCAGGAGGTAGGGACTCCACTCTTGGCCGAACGCCTGATCCTGGGTTAGGTGCCCGAACCACACCATCACGGACAGGAAGGTGAGGGCGGCTGCGAACACCAGTGTCCACAAGACCACCATCATCTTGCTCGTGGAGAACCGCCCGTCGTCACCGATCGTGAGCCGCATCCAACCAGATGCCCAACCGGTCGAAGCCGTTCCCTTGGAAGACCTGAAGACGACTGGGCCTGCGACAGAGGCCAGGACGAGGAACAGCAGCACCATGAAGACCCCCACCACCACGAATGCCGCAATGAGGTCAGTCCTACCTTGGGCCCCACCCCAAGACGCTGCTCCCCAGAACGGCAACACCACCAGAGCGACGGGGAGCAACGCGAGCACCCGTGCTCCTAGTCCCGTGATCTCCACTTGTCCAGTGTTCATCAGTTCCCTGCCTTATCCTCGGCGACGGTACCGTTTCATGTTACGCCCGCATTGTCCCGATGGGAATGGCGATGAGCGCAACAGATATGCACCAGGCTGCAGGGAAATGCGCGCGACTCAGGCTTGGGGGGTCTGTCATTCATCAAGAATCTGAGGCGATGCTCCTTGGTAGCAGCGCCATCGGCGGCCGAGATGCCTCAACTCATTCAGGTCGAAGCAACTAGCCGGTCAGTCCGGGCGTGGGCATCAGCTGATGTTCACCTCCGCGCTTTCCGGTGGCAACTGAACGCGGTAGGGAAAGATCCCGAGGAAGCGCTGCTGCACATTCGCACGAAAGTCCAAGTTGGCGACGATTGGCCCCTAGGCACGCGGACCACGAGAGACAACTCCTGGTTACACAGGTGCAGGTGCGGCGGCCTACGCCATAGCTCCCGTCGTGGGGTCGGCCCAAGAAGTCCGAACACCTTCGCGAAGACACCCTCCTGCTTCTTCTCGACTACGATGCTGGCTTCTGGACCATGATCGATCCCCTTCACGCACTGGGCGCTGAAGGTGTGGGTCGTCTTCCGCGTCCCTTCATCCGACATTGCCCCCTCAAGAGGTGTGTGGGACATGGACAGGCAACGTTTGTCCCCAGTTGGATCCCGGGCGACTTCGATCAGGAGAAGCCTTCAGAAGTGCTTCGAGTCATTGACCGATGGAAGGAGCGGATGGTGTCGAAATCGCAGGACCGAGTAGAGGCGCGGCGCGCGATACAAGAGCGAGCCGTTGCTCGGCGACGAGATCGCGAGCAGCAAGACGAACGGATCGCGAAACTGGCGCTGGCCGTCAACATCGCGCTGCGAGCAGGGCGGCGTGCACTCGAGGGCGCGGAACTCGCCGCCGGCCACGCCCTGACCCAAATGATCAAGTCCGAAGGCCTCACCGTGACCGAAGCGATCGAATGGGTGGGGGACGCGAAGCTCACGGCGCGCGAGATCGCACGGCTGCGCGGCTTGTCACGAGATACAACCGAGCCATGAGCTGATCGAGCGCCACGCCAAAGGACCAGACGCCCCTTAGCTTCGACCATGTCGTTGCGGTCACCGGCCGAGTTGGGCCCGCCGACATTCCGGGCACCAACAACCCCGCCGATACGCGAGGCGTCGTCCGTGCTGGATCTTCGGGTCCCTGCCTTGCATCAGCGCGTCATCGAGTTGAGTACGGAGGAGCGGATCTCGCCAGATCGCGGAGGCAACCTTTTGAGTTGTCAGCCCCACGCGATTCGTGACAATGGTGAACTTTTGGCCGGCTCGCGCGCCGTCAAGGAGATCCGGCCAGACTGCAGCAACGGATCCACGCAGCCCGCTCATCATCTGCAGGTGATCCTCTGTCCAGGGAGGGCCGGAAGACTACCGCTGCGGACCCAGGTTTCGATGACGTGCGGCTCGACACCAATGCACTGAGCGGCGACGTCGACGTTGCTCAGGGTCACGGTCGCAGTTGGCAGCTCGATCCCAGCGGCTTCTTCCACGGGGACGCTCAGAAGATCCAGAACCTTGCCGGCGATCACCGCCGTCGGCCATCCATGCGCGGAAATGATCGTGTGCTGTACGGCGACGTTCATTTCGTCAGCGAGCCTCGTGCCAGCATCTGTGAGAGCGAATCGGGCCGGATTCGACGGCCACCGAACGACCAAGCCGGATCTGCATAGCTTTGCCAAGCCGGCCTGTGCCCAGCGGTAGCCGTGGCCCACTGCCGTCGCGACGTCAGGAATACTCCGCGGTTGCTGGACAGCCAGGTGCATCAGGATCGCCACCTGGCCAGGATCGAGACCGGTTGATCGTGAAAGTCGCCGCTCGACCTCGTCGGCAGCGGCCCGTAAGGCCTGAACGATGTACCCGTGGTGGGGCGGTGGGGCGTCGGCGAGTGCCATGACAGAGACGATACGGATCCCAGTTGTGTGACGCAGACACAAGCGAATGATTCAGTCGACGTGGGCGATGAATACGACCAGCCTTGCTAGCGGTCATCGTCCGCGAACACGCGACCCTTGCACGCGTTCTGCAAAGGGATCTTGATGTCAGACATCAGGTGGCAGGATCCTCGGCCTTGGGCGGTTCGATCGGCCTCAAGGTCCGTACCTCTGTCTTGTGAAGCTCGCCGCCGGGCAACTTCTTGTAGAACCACAGCTTCACGCCGCGTATCGCGCGCTGGGTCTCGCGCTCGCTCTCGGCGTGAATCTTGGCCGCTTCTCGCATCTCGGCAGTGTCCGCTGCCGCCTGGCGCAGGGCCTTGTTCAGAGAGATCCGATCCCTCACCACCCAAGACACGGCAACCGCCAGGATGGCGGGCCAGGTCAGGCTCATGAAGCTCACCACTTCGAACGCCTCCGCCACGCGCCGAAGAATGATGTGCGACCGACCCCCGACCAGTCCCTGAAGCAGGAGTGGTGGGGGAGTGCGGTGACCTTCATGGTTTCAAGGTACGGAATGGGTTCGGTCAGCGGGAGGCTTATGCACAGGTCACTTCGCGTCGGGCCGGAAGACCGCGAGGGAAGGATCTTGGTCAACCGGGTGACGCGGCTCGATGTGCTGCAAGACGTGACTCACCCCACGCCTGGTCCGGAACCTCCCGATCGTCTTGAACGCGGCATGAGAGTGAGTGTTTCGACGGCATCGTGCGGCTGGCCGGCAGTGCCGGGTCATCCAGGGTGGCCTAGCACAAAGGAGGCATGACCTCGTCGGC
>Ga0209745_1001094_pt1 | contig 16288 bp, 12 predicted proteins | sample BarGraNGADG00312_FD_184495 | JGI IMG/M metagenome (GOLD analysis project Ga0209745, IMG submission 184495) | Arctic peat soil microbial communities from Barrow, Alaska - Barrow Graham LP Ref core NGADG0004-312 (SPAdes) (version 2) | ecosystem: Environmental > Terrestrial > Soil > Wetlands > Peat... | reverse complement strand
ATCCTGATCGCGAAAGGTGACCTCAAAGCTGCCGCGGCGACTTACCACAAGATCACCGATGTCGCTCTCAAGGGAGAGTTCGCCGGCGCGGACCCGCAGCTGGAGGAGGCCCGCTACTACCTCGGTTCGATCGCCGTCACACAGGGTAAGAACAAGGACGCCATTACCGAGCTCCAGGCGGCTCTCAAGATTGACCGCACGGACTCCGACGCCCTCTACCTCCTGGGGGTCGCCAATCTCAAGTTAGGTTCAACCCAGCTCGCTGTGGACTCGTTCAAGCAAGCCCTCTTGTTCGTGCCGACCGGATGGTGTGAGCCGTATTCCCAGCTCGCCGTGGCCTACGGAAAGCAGGCCAAGGCGCCCCAGGCGACGTATGCCAGTGCCATGGCGGACTTCTGTCACAAGAACCCCGCACAGGCAAAACTGCGGCTCAAGACGCTGACCAAAGGACCAATGGCTGTCGATGCTCTGCTAGGGCTCGGTCTGATCGAGGAGACGGCGTCCAACAACCCTGCGGCGGTCACCTGGTACAAGCAGGTCCTCACCGTCGATCGCACCAACGTGGCCGCGATCTCCGCCCTGTCCCGCCTGGGCGTGGGGCCGACAGGCACCTCCACCACGCAAGGACCAAGTTGACATGACCACCTCCGAGTCCACTCCGCCGGCGGCCCCTGATGCCGCGCCGTCTCTCCTTGAGGGCTTCGGTGACGGCGCCGCTGAGACACTGCCCGTGAAGATGAGCAAGAAGCGTAAGGGGAAGATCGCGGCGCTGATCATCGCCTTGGTGATCCTGGCTCTTCTGTTCGTCTGGTATCTGATGAACCGCAAACCGCTCTCCGAGCTCCCGGGGCTCAGCACCACAGAACTGCCGCACTACGAGTTCAGTATTTATGGGACGACCCACCCGCTTGGCGTGGCCGCTTCGGCCAGCGGAGATCGTATCTACGTCACTGAGAGTGACGGGCAACGCGTCGTCCGGATTTACGACGCGGAGGGCAAAGCGACCGGCACGCTCAAGCCCCCGTCGTCTACTGGCAATCGGCACCTGCCCATCTATGTGGCCATCGACCCAGCCACACAGGACGTCTACATAAGTGACCGTTTCACCGCCTCCATCTACGTCTACGACGAGCAGGGCACGTTCTTGCGAACCTTCGTCCCGAAGGGGAAGCCGGTTGGCAAGTGGGCGCCGCTTGGGCTGGCATTCGGCCCGGACAGCCACCTCTACGTCACCGACGTTCAAGGCCTCGACAACAAAGCTCACCGCGTCGTGGAGTTCGGACCCGACGGCACTCTGGTGCGGTCACTGGGGGCACCCGGGCAGTTGAACTTCCCGAACGGGATCGTCGTCGACTCGCAGGGCAACGTCGAGGTCACGGACAGCAACAACGGCCGGTTGGTGGTCTTCGATGTGGCCGGCAAGATGCTCTCCACGATCAGCCACGGCGTGGGTGAGGGCGACCTTGGCCTGCCCAGAGGAGCGGCGATCGACGACAGCGGACGGCTCTTTGTCGCGGACACGACTGACCACATGGTGCGGGTCTACAACATCGACGACTCGAAGCCCACGCCTGTATTTGTCGGATCCTTCGGCGGCGAGGGGCAGCTCGACGGAACTTTCGAGTACCCGAACGGGGTCGCCACCGACAAACGTGCTCACATCTACGTCACCGACCGGGAGAACAACCGGGTTCAGGTGTGGGGCTACTGAGCATGGGAAAGAGGCGCCAGGGCATGCAACCGCCGTTCCGTGGAGCGGCAATGGAGGGTTCTGAACGTGCATGAACACAACATGCAACGACACAGTGAAAGAAATGGAGCACAGATAATGCAAAAAGGAGGCAGGGGAATGAAGAAGCTTCTTCTCCTAGGGGTAGGAAGTGCCCTGGCGTTCACCATGGGTGGCGTTGGGCCAGCACAGGCTGACAACGGGCCACACGTAAGCCTCGCCGCTAAGACCGCGGGGAAGATCGTTGTCAGTGACGCAGCCGGTCGGTGCGCTGCGTGTCACCGGGCGCACACAGCCCAGGCAGAGTATCTGTTGAAGCAGGCTCAGCCGGCTCTGTGCTACACCTGTCATGACAGCACCGGAGTAGCGTCCACTGACGTCAAGGACGGCCAGACTGCTGCGGGCGCAGCGCTTCGCGGTGGTGGCTTTGTGACTGCCGCGATCGACTCCGGTGGCGCGAACAGCACGTGGGTTGCCGGTGCTACCGCGGGCACGGTGTCGCGCACACTGCCGACCATCCCGACGTTGCAGGATGCACAGCCGGTAACGTCCAGGCACCAGATCGATGGCGTCACGAGCGGCACCGCCTGGGGCAACGGAGGCAATGGCGCGAGCCTCGGTAAGAGCCTCACGTTGGAGTGCGGTTCATGTCACGACCCGCACGGCAACGGTAACTACCGGATCCTGAAGCCGATCCCGACCGACTCGGGAACGAGCAAGACCACTGACTCGCTCGGCGCCACGACGACCGGTGTCAATATCCCCGATGCAACCGCAAAGGGGTACACGACAACCAACTACTGGTTGACCGGTGACGCCAGTTCCCCCGCCAGCGCCACCGTCGGCACCGCGTTCACCAACGGCACCAAGGCGATTCCGACGGACGCAACCGCGCCCGACGGCTACATCCAGAACATCGCGGCGTGGTGCACGACGTGCCACACGCGCTACCTGGCACCGACCCAGTCCTACAAGACTGCCTCGGGTGATGCCACGTTCATGTACCGCCACCGTGGTGACGCGAACTACAAGCAGAATGCGGCGAACTGCATCACCTGCCACGTCTCGCACGGCTCGAACGCAGTCATGAACAACGCCAACAACGGCGACGCGGCCAACGTTACGCAGCCTGGTGGCGCGGCTGCAACCACGCTGGTGGGGGCTACTACCCCCGACAGCAGGCTGCTCCGGGTCAACAACCGTGTTATCTGCGAAATGTGCCACAACGTCTAAGGAGACGCTGGACACCTAGCAGTTAGATTTTCTGGACTTCGGGTGGCCCGGTCTACCGGACCACCCGAAGTCTTTTACCAACAGCAAGTGAGCCAGGGAGTTACCCGTGAAGCGCATGAGCAAGGGTCCGGCCCAACGCATTCGTCTGCGGGCCGTTGTGGCGTACCCGGCGGTATCGGTGGCCCTCGTGGCCGCAGTCGCCTTAGCCTTGACCCCGTTCGGTCCCTCACAGGTCACAGCATTCGCTGCAACGGCGACTCCGACCGAGACCACGGCTGCCACTGGCACCGCCACTGACGTTCCCAGTCCAACCACCACCGATGCCCCGAGCCCCACCACGACGGATGCTGCAAGCCCGCCTTCGACCGACAGTGCCACGACCAGCCTTGCCACCACGCCCATCCCCGATGTGACACCAAGCCCAGCGCCGATCCCCAGCCTCGCCTCACTGGTCAGTCCGTTGGTGGCGGCTGGCATCTCTGTCGACCATCACATCCTGGCCGCTGTCACTCCCGGAGCTGATCCCACCTACTTGGCGCTCGACGCCTCGGTTCCTGACGGCTCCCAGTTCCAGACCTTCCGGGTGCGGTTCCAGGTGCAGAACACAGGAACCGCGGTGGCCCCGATCGTCACAACTCCACGACTTGAGTACCGGGTCCAGGGGAGTGCAGAGTCCTTCGTCGTTCCTGAGAAGCCCGAGCCAGGGATCCCCTTCCATATGGCCGGTGAATGGATCACGGGCCCCAACGGCGGCACCGTGCAAGGGCCACTGGAAGCAGGCATAGCAGTCGGGGACTTCCGTACCGGCAGCGGCGGTTCCGCAGTTGCGGTGGCTGGTCATCACTCGATGAGCAAGAACCCCGACGTGCCGATCTCGCTGCCGGCTGCCTCCTACACCGAGGAGGAGTTCACCGTCGGGCTGTCGATCGATGCGCAGTACAACACGACCTATGAGCTTCGGATCACTGACGGCGGGGCTGATATCGGTCCGGACGTCGCCAACATTGGCCTTGGTGTCGCGCCGGCACCGCAGAGCTCACCCGACCAGCGCCAGGGAACCACGGTTGCCGATCCGAGCGCGGTGGCCGCAAGCGGCCTGGCCTACCCGCTGCTGACTGTCGCGGCCGCTGCTGCGGACAAGACGTCAGCCACGACGCCCGCGATCTCTCCCTCTGACGGAACGCTGTATCCGTTGGCGTCCGGCTCTCTGAGCCCGGCCGTCGCCCCTTCGACCGTCGTCGCGGTGGGTGCGCCCTCCACCACCGTCCACGGCCAGTGCGGTGCGTGTCATCGCGGACACACCGCACAGGCACCAAACCTGCTGGCCCAGAGCACGCAAAGCGCCCTCTGCTTCAGCTGCCACGACGGCTCGTCGGCGGCGGCAACCAGCGCAGGCGCCAAGGACGTCAAGAGCCAGTACGCCTTGGACATCCCTGTCAACGTCCCCGAGAAGCGCGAGTACTACTCACACGATGCGATCACGTCAGCTGCTTCGACCCCCGCGACCGCGCGACAGAGTGACTGCGCTGACTGCCACAACTCGCACCGGTCCAAGGCCACGCCCGAGAGCGCACAGGTCGGTGATGGCATCAACACGCCGCCGCTGTCGACCGGCTGGGGCATCTCCGGACCACTGACCGGTGTCTCGGGTGTGTCGGTGGTCAACGGCGCAGCCGGCGAGGCCCCCACCTCGTACGAGCCTCTCGATGGCATCGTAAAGCCGGTCACCCGCGAATACCAGCTGTGCTTCAAGTGCCACAGCGGAGCGGCAACGCTCACGTCCAACACGGGCCTGGAGCCTTCCCAGTACGCGCTGGACAAGGCCGTCGAGTTCAACCCGGCGAACCCTTCGTTCCACCCGGTCGAGGCCGCCGGCACCAATGGCACCGACAAGATGAAGGCCAGCCTGGCCGGGCAGTCTCCGTACAAACTGTGGAACTTCAACATCGGCAGCACCGTTCGATGCCTCAACTGTCACGCCAGCGGCGCGACACCTGAACCGGGCACCGACACCACCGCGCCCCAACCGCCAACTGCCGGCGGCGACCTCGCACCACACACGTCGAGCAACCGCGGGATCTTGCTGAGGAACTACCTGGACCGCGAGCTCAAGCCGCGCGTTGACAGCGTCGTGGACACCAAAACCGTGAAGGCGGCCTACTCGGCCGGTGACTTCGCGCTCTGCTACGTCTGCCACGGCGAGGAGCCTTTCGCCAACGCCGCCTCGCCTGCCAACTCGAACGCCACGAACTTCGCCTTCCACGGGCTGCATCTCACCGGTCTGAAAGGCAAGGGCGACGGTGGCACGGATGTCGACAGCGCCGGAGCCGGTCAGGGCAACGCGATCTGCGCAGAGTGCCACTTCCGGATCCACTCGACGACGAACAAGGTCGGCTCGCAGGTGATCCCGGGCTCTCGCCTGGTGAACTTCGCCCCCGACGTGCAGCCGGTCTCGGCAACCGAACCGGTCGCGTGGACAGCCGGCGCCGCCGGAACGGCGTCATGCACGTTGACGTGCCACGGATACACCCACGTCTCGCTGAAGTACTGAGCCCCGGGATCGGCCTGCTGTTCGGTGGCGGGCACAGCCAATCTAGGGGAGGGCACAGACGCGTCTATACCCTCCCCCGCCTGATCATGGGCTCCCTCGCGCCGTCTCTACCCGATATGTGCCTGCCGACGGATAGTTCTACAAATCGCTCAAATAGATACTAGTTGAGAGCCACAGCACCACGGTCACGTCCGGGTGCATTCAAGAAAGACGGGAAGTCAGAATGAGTCGTCATCCAGCATCCGTGGAGGGTCGTGCAGACGCCGCCGAGTTCAGGCAAGAGCTGCTCGGTCGTCTCGGCGTTCGAGCCGATGCAAGCGACCAGGACGTCGAGGCCGCCCACAACGGGCTGGTGGAGTTCCTTGAGCTGGCACCGCACGAGGTGAAGTCATGGGCCGCCGCCCAGACGGCGGACGTGGACGAAGCGTTCGCACTCTTGTCCGGCCCGGAGCAGGACCTGATCCCGGCGACCCAGGTCGCCGTGATGACACAGGACGGTCTGAGCGAGACTCCCCCGGCTCCCGTGCCCGCCGCACCCGCCGCACCCGCAACCCCTTCGGCACCCGCCGGGCTCGCTGCACTCGCGGCAAACAAGCCACTGCAGAAGAAGCTGGTGTGGGCGTTGGCTCCCCTGCTCGTCCTCGGCGTTGTCCTCGGCGTCTACTTCAACGGCAAGAGCTCGGACGTGCCCGGCATCTCAGGCACGCCGACTGGTACGGAGACCACCGCGGCATCCGGGGGTGCCACCGCAACCCCAGTCGACAAGACGAAGGTCGCCGCCCTGATGACGAAGATCAGCGCGAACCCCAAGGACATTGCCTCGCTCCAGGCGCTCGGCGACATCTACTTCGCCGCCGCCGACTACAAGAACGCATCGGCGTGGGAGCAGAAGGTCCTCGGCGTCGACCCGAAGAACCAGGTGGCGCTCCTTGCGGCCGGTGCGGCCCAGTTCAACCTTGGCAATGCACCTGCGGCCAAGAAGCAGTGGCTCATCGCCGCCGGGCTCTACCCCAAGAACGCAGAGGTGCACTACGACCTCGGTTTCCTCTACATGAGCGCGACACCCCCTGACTCGGCCAACATGCAGGCCGAGTGGAAGAAGGTCGTGGCAATCGACCCCACCTCCAATCTCGCCAAGTCAGTCCAAACCCACATAAACGGCACCAAACCAGGCGCGTCGGCTACCCCCAGCGCCAAGTAGAGCCATGACCATCGTCAGCATCGCCGTCGCGTTTCTCGCAGGAATCGTGTCCTTCGCGTCGCCGTGCTGCCTTCCCATGGTGCCTGCCTACGTGAGCTACATCGTCGGGACGACCCCGGCGGATTCGCCCACAGCGCGGCGGGTGGCTCTTAAGCAGTCTCTGGCCTTCGTCCTCGGCTTCAGCATCGTGTTCGTCGGACTGTGGATGTCGCTCGGGCTGGTCGGGTACTTCCTGCGGGACTACGTCCCGATCCTGCGAGTGGTGGGTGGCGCCATCCTCATCGTCATGGGACTGCACGTCGCCGGGCTGATCCAGATCTCGGCCTTGTACCGGACGGTTTCCGTCCCGACGGGGCGGCTCATCGGTAAGTCGGAGACAGGGGACGGCACCGTCAAGGTCCTCGCCCCCAGCTATGGTCGCTCGACCCTGATCGGCATGGCCTTCGCCGCGGGCTGGACTCCCTGTATCGGACCCATCCTCGGCGGCATCATCGGCCTGGCCTCGCTGAACTCGAGCGTAGGCCAGGGCGCGGTCCTTCTCGTTGTCTACGCGTTGGGTCTGGGGATCCCGTTCATCCTGGTCGCCGTTGGGGCGACGGCGGCGAACCGGAAACTCGTATGGTTCCGCAGGCACGAGACCGTCGTCTCGCTGGTGACCGGCGGCATGCTCATCGTGGTCGGCTTCCTGATGATCACGAACCTGTTCATCAAGCTTTCTGGCGCACTACCCAATATCGGTATCTGAGAAAGAGTTCAACATGAGCCAAGACGTCCGCACACGCCCTCCGGAGCCAGGGGATCGTGAGTCGCTCGACGCACTCGACGGACTCGGAGGCGGCCCCTCCGTCGACGCCTCAGACGTCCTGAACCGGCTCTGGCGATTCTTCATCTCGATGCGCACGGGGCTCGTGCTGATCCTCCTTCTGGGGCTGCTGTCTCTGGTCGGCACCCTGCTCGTGCAGGCGCCGGCCGGGATGACCACCGACCCGCAGGGTTACGCGGCATGGCTCGCCTCGATTCATTCCAAGTACGGCGGCTGGACACCCGTGCTGGACAAGCTCGGACTCTTCTCCGTGTTCACGTCGATCTGGTTCAAGTCGATCACCGTGCTGCTGACGACGAGCGTCCTTGCCTGCTCGGTCAACCGGGCGCCGCGCCTGTGGAAGCTGGCCTTCCACCCACGCACCCGGATGGGCGAGACGTTCTTCACACATGCGCCTCTGAGGGCGGGCATCCTCGTATCGGCCGAACCCGAGACGGCGATCGACGACGTGCGCCAGGTCTTGAAGTCCCACCGCTTCCGCACCATCACCGACCCGGACGAGGACGGGCTGAACCTGTACGCCGACCGGTTCCGCTGGGGTCCCTTCGGAACCGTCATGGCCCACCTGAGCTTCGTGATCATCCTTTTGGGTTTCTTCCTCAGTGCGACCACCGGCTTCAAGGACACCAACTTCACCGCTCCGGTCGGCCAGAAGGTAGAGGTCGGTCACGGAACGGGGCTATCGGTCGAGGCAAAGTCCTTCAGCGACGTCTACTATCCGGACGGTTCTCCGAAGGACTACGCGAGCGAACTCGTCCTGTACAAGAACGGCGTCGCTGTCCAGTCGCAGACGGTGCGGGTCAACCATCCGATGAAGAGGGACGGCGTCGCGTTCTACCAGTCGTTCTTCGGCGAGGCTGCCTCGATGAAGGTCACGGACGGCGCGGGCAAGACCCTCTACGGCCAGGCCGTGCCGCTGACGTGGCAATCCGACGACGGCACGCACAGCATCGGCCAGTTCGCCATGGCAAGCAAGGGGCTCAGCGTCTACGTCATCGGTGCGGCCTCCGGCAAGCCAGACCCGAACATCAAAGCGGGTCAGATGCAGCTGGAGATCCACCAGGACGGGAAGAACGACCCCATCGCGACCCAGGTCGTGGACCAGGGCAAGCCGACGACGATCGCCGGCGTGACCTACACCTTCGAGCGCACCCGTGCGTTCACCGGGCTGATCGTGGCCCACGACCCCGGAGCGAACTTCGTCTGGATCGGCTCGACACTGCTGGTGCTCGGGCTCTTCCTCGTCTTCTTCTTCCCGCACCGTCGCGTTTGGGTCCGGGTCCGCAAGACATCCGGCGGCAGCGAGATCCTCTGCGCTTCCACGATGAAGCGTGACGTCGCGTTCAAACCACAGTTCCACCAGCTGATCACGGACATCCAGCTCGCCGGTACCCCGTCGAGCACCACCCAAGAGGTAGGGCAGAACGATGCTTAACTTGTCCCAGTACGGTCTGATTGCCAGCATCATGCTGGTCTTCGTGGCCTTGGCCTGCTACATCCTGGCTCTAACCCTCGGGCGATCCGTTCGTCGGGAGCCGGCGGTCGTTGCCCACGCCGGCGGGCACGCTGAGGGTGGCGGGGTCGCGACCGATGTGGCCACGCCGCCGCCGGTGACCTCCGGAACGCCGCGCTCTATGGCGCTGTACGGCACCTACTTCACCATGCTCACCTCGGTGTTCCTCACCGTGTGCCTGGTCCTGCGGACCATCGCGACCGGGCATGGTCCGTTCACCAACCAGTACGAGTTCTCCGTCGCCTTCGCCTGGGGCATGGTCGCGGCCTACATCTACTTCGAGCACCGCTATCACGTACGCACCATCGCCCTGCTGATCCTTCCGATCGCCCTGGCGCTCCTGCTCTACGCCTTGACGGTCGGGGCCACCGCCAACCCGCTGGTGCCGGCGCTGCAGAACAACCTGCTGCTGACCATCCACGTCGCGGTAGCGATCGTCGCCTACGGCGCGTTCTCGGTCTCCTTCGCGGCCGCCGTGCTCTACCTGACCCAACCTGAAGAGGGCAGGCCGGGATGGCCCAAGCCTGCACTTCTGGACGAGATCGGTTATCGCGCGGTCATTTTCGGATTCCCCCTTCTGACCATGACCGTCGTCCTGGGCGCGGTCTGGGCGGAGATCGCGTGGGGCACCTACTGGAGCTGGGACCCGAAGGAGACGGCCTCGCTTCTGACCTGGCTCATCTACGGCGCCTTCCTGCACGCCAGGGTGGCCCGAGGCTGGGTCGGACGTCGCGCTGCCTGGCTGCTCGTGGCAGGGTTCGCCTCTGTGCTGCTCACCTTCTTCGGCAACCTCTTCTTTGGCGGCCTGCACAGCTACGCGAAGTAGTCAGCACCACCAAACGGCAAGAGCAGCAATGCCACACCAACAGCTGCCACACCAACAGCCGAGAGAGAAGTCTCCACAATGAGTTCAGAAACGACGGTCGTTCAGCCAAAGAGCTTGCGGGAGCGAGTCGGCCAGAGCCGGCTCGGCACCCTGCTCGTCTTGGCGGTGACGGCGGCCGTCGTCATGGGTGGGGCCTATCTCGTATCAAGCCCGACGACGGCGAAGGCGGGCGTCAGCGCCGTCGATGTGGGGCCCGGCGACGGTCCGGCGCCGGAGATCGGCAGTGCTGCGCATGACTTCACCGCGACGACCGTGGACGGCAAGACGGTCTCGCTGAGCTCGTACAAGGGTCATCCGGTATGGCTGACGTTTGGGGCCAGCTGGTGCGCGGCGTGCCAGGCAGAGGCGCCGGACATCGAGGCCGCCTACCAGAAGTTCGAGGCGCAGGGGGTCATCGTCCTGGCGGTCTCCATCTCCGAGGACTCTTCGACTGTTCTTGACTATGGGAAACGAATTGGGCTGACGTACCCGCAGATCGCGGACCCGGACACGCGCATCGCATCGGCATACCGGGTCAACGGGATCCCGGCTCACTTCTTCATCGACAAGTCAGGCATCCTTCGTTCGGTGAAGACCGGCGGTCTGAGCCCTGAACACATGGACGCGGCTCTGAAGGAGATCACCCAATGACCGAACCGACCGAAGCCCCCCAAGCCGACGGGGCCGGTCCGAAGCGACGATTCCGGCGCGTCCGAGCCCCGTTCGCCCCTTTGGGCCGCGTTCTTCACAAGATCCCGCACCCGCCGTGGCGGAGCAAGCGCGGAATCCTCCTCCTCTTTATTCTGTTCGGAGGTTTCGGCGCGGCCGCCACGATGGGTGGTGTCACGGCCGTGGGCTTTTCGGAGACCCCCGCGTTCTGCGGCATGTGCCACACCATGGACCCGGAGCTGAAGGCATACGCCATGTCGCCGCACAGGGATGTCACCTGCGCCGAGTGCCACGTCGAGCCAGGCGCGGCCGGGTTCATCAAGGCGAAGGCGAATGGCACCAAACAGCTCTTCGACATCATCACGGGCCAGTTCCCGACGCCCATCGAACCGCCGGACCACGCCAAGCTCCCGGCTGTCAAGGACACCTGCCTGAAGTGCCACTCGCTCGACGAGCTCACCGCGAACGGGGGCCCGGTAAAGCTGGTCCTGAGGCCCCGCTACCTGCCGGACGAGACCAACACCCAGCAGACCGTCGCAGTCATGCTCCGCCCCGGCGGCCTGGGAGACTCCACCGGCGTCCTCGGCGTTCACTGGCATGTCGCGCAGAAGGTCACCTACACCACCAGCGATATCCGTTCACGCAAGATCGACCTCGTGGAGATCACAGCCAAGGACGGGACGACCAGGCAGTACATCTCCGGGCCACAGGTCGCCGTGTCGACGGACGTCAAGCCCGACGTGGCCCGGCTCAAGTCGAGCGAGACGAATCGGCGGATGGACTGCATCGACTGCCACAACCGCATCGGGCACGGGATTCCCAGCCCGGACCAGACGGTTGATGAGGCGATCGCTGCCGGGAAGATCAACGCGACTCTGCCATACATCAAGCGCGAAAGCGTCGCCCTCCTGAACGGGAACTATGTGTCGCTAAAGGCTGCGGACACGGCAATCGACGGCCTGAAGGCGACCTACGCGGCCAAGTACCCACTGATCGCCCAGGCCAAGAGCGGGCAGGTCACCGCGGCGATCGACGAGCTGAAGACCGAGTACCGCCTCATTGCGACCCCGGCCATGAAGGTCCAGGCGAAGACCTACCCGGACAACCTGGGCCACCAGACGTCTCTCGGCTGCTTCCGCTGCCACGACGGCGCCCACTACCTCGTGGTCAAGGGACAGGTCACCAACAAGACGATCCCGTCTGCATGTTCCACCTGCCACACGTTCCCCCAGGTCAGTGGGAGCGCCTCCAGGTTCCCTCTGGCGAACAAGTCTGCCAGCTCTTCTCTGGCGTCTGCGATCGCCAACATCCCGCTGGGGGCCAAGCCGGCCGACCACAAGGACAAGCTCTACGTGTTCAGCCACAAGAACTCGGTCAAGAGTGCCGAACCGACCGGGACGTCCTGCGCCGCCTGTCATACGCGCGCCTACTGCGAGAACTGCCACAACAGCGGTGCGATCAAGGTCAACCACGACAGGATGCTCTACAACCACGCCGACTCCGTCGCCGCCGCGGGTGTGCAGTCATGCCAGTACTGCCACCAGCCGATCTCCTGCGCACAATGCCACAAGGGCCCAGTCCTGGATGCCACCGCACCGGTAACATCCATCAACGCTAGGCCGACTCCGTGACAGAGACCCGCGCACCAGATGCGGATGCCATCGAGGAGTGGCTGACCGTCCACGAAGCGTGCGCTCTGATCGGCGTATCCCCCGCCACACTGCGCCGGTGGAGCGCCGCCGGGGACGTACAAGCGTTCACCACCCCCGGCGGGCACCGCAGGTTCGCGCGCTCAACGATCCTGGGTCTGCTGCCCTCCGCCCGCCGGCAGCGGCCCACCCTGGAGCGCCTTGGTGAGACACAGGAGCACATGACCCGTGTCTACCGTCGTCACGTGGCGCAGGCCTGCCACGGTGTCTCCTGGCTCGTCGGGCTCAGTGAGGACGAGCTGGAACCGCTGCGCGACCACGGTCGTCGGATCGCCGGGGCACTGCTGGTGTTCATCGACGCTGCGACGCCGGAGGAGCGCCGGCCGGCCATGCTGAAGGCCATGAGCGCCGCCACCGCATACGGCAGGATTGCCGCCCGCGGATCCGCGGAGATCCGCGAGACGGTCGAGGCGTTCCTGCGTTTCCGCATGCTCTTCCTCGGCGAGCTCGCCCAGGTGGCCCGACGCCGTGGCCTCGACACCGTCGAGGCCACCAACCTGCTCGTGACAGCGACCCAGGCCATCGACCAGCTACTGGTCGCCCTGATGAGCGGTCACGAGACCGAGCTGGCCAAGAATGCACTCGTAGGGGGTAACTGATGACCACCATGTCCTCAACCTCGGCTGGGCTCTTGCCCCGTTCGGACGAGGCAGCGATAACCACCGTCTGCGAGGCGCCGACAACCACAGTGCTGGCCTTGATCGCTCACGCCCGAGGCGTGCCCAGCTCCGCCCGCGAGGCGTTCGCGGCCGAGTGTGAGGCCCTGGCGGCCCACGACGCGGTCATCCTCGTTCACACCTGCCACCGAGTCGAGCTGTACGTCGCCCTGGGTGCCTTCGGTGACGGCGATCTCCCCCAGCTGCCACCCGGAGGGCTGCGACTCGAGGACGCCGCCGCCGCGCGCCACCTCATCAGTGTGGCCTGCGGCCTCCAGAGCGCCGTCCTTGGCGAGGACCAGGTGCTCCACCAGGTCCGCGAGACGCTCGCCCTTCGTCACGCCGAGCGGCCCTTGGACCCGGTGCTTGACCGGCTGTTCCAGTTCGCGCTGAAGGCGGGACACCGCGCCCACGGATGGTTCGCCGGGTCGCGGCGGTCACTGGGCGATGTCGCACTGGACGAGATTGAGCGGGTGGCCGGATCGCTGGTCGACCAGCCCATCCTGATCGTCGGGGCCGGCAGTATGAGCCGGCTGACCGCCCAGGCAGCAGCCCGGCGCGGGGCGCGAGTGACCATTACCAACAGGACTGCCGAGCGAGCCCTGGACTTAGCCCGCAACGTAGGGGGCAAGGCGGTCGACTGGGCATCGGACGGCACCCTCGGGCCGTTCGTGGGGGCGGTCGTCGCCGTATCCGGGAACTGGGCGGTCCACCCACAGGACGCGGCACGTCTCGTCGAGAGCGGCACGACCGTAGTGGACCTCTCCTCGCCGGCTGCTGTCTCGGACACGTTGCAGACCCGACTGGGTGATCGCTTCATGTCCATCGACGACCTGGCCTGGGGACCACAGGTCGAGCTGGTCGGCGGACTGCGCGGCCGGCTCGAAAAGCTGGTCACTGAGTCCGGCGGCGAATACTGCCGGTGGCTACGGTCCCGCGACTACCTGCCGGCCATCCAGGCACTGACAGACGCAGCCGAGGCGCGCCGGCTCAGCGAGCTGGCGTGGCTGACGCGCCGGCTCCCGAGCCTGTCCGAGGAGGATCAGGTCCTTGTCGAGCAGATGAGCCGCCGCCTGGTGGCCGGGATCTTGCACGCACCCAAGTCTGCGCTCCGGCTCGACGAGAGCGGCGACCTCGGACGCGCTGCCTGGGAGCTTTTCGGCCTATGACCGCCGTGACTCGCCGCCCGAAGGAGCTCATCACCGTGTCTGTTGCGGGAATGACCTGCACGGCGTGCGAGCGGCGAATCTCGAAGGCCCTGACGGCGTTGCCCGGTGTCATCTCTGCGACAGCGTCCACCCGCAAGGGCACAGCGAGCCTCATCACGACCAGCGATGCCAGCCGGGCGTCGATCGACAAGACCATCACCGCCCTCGGGTACGGGCTCGGGCGCTCGCCGTGGTTCAACCGAGACCCCCAGGTCTGGCGGAGTGCCGCGGTGGCCGCGGTCTTCGTCGCCATGCTCGTCTCGGTGGTCGGTGCCGGCGACCTCACCGGGCGACTCGGCGATCTCAGCACGGGGGGTCTGCTGCTGGTCCTCGCGCTCGGCCTGGCCGCCGGGGTGTCCACATGCATGGCAATGGTCGGTGGCATCGTCCTTGCCATCTCGGCAAGCGCCGCCGGACGTTCCGCAGCGAAGGGCACTGGCGCCCGAACCTCGGTATGGCGGACAAACCTCGCCTTCCAGGCCGGTCGCATCGTCGGGTTCGGCCTGCTCGGCGCAGCGCTGGGCGCCATTGGCAAGAGCGCAGCAATGCCGCCGCCAGTCGGCGTGGTCCTGATGGTCGCTGTCGCCGTCCTCATGCTGCTGGTGGGCGTACGACTAACCGAGCTGTCGCCGCGAGTCGCCGGATGGTCGCCGACGATCCCGGCTGCCGTTGGCCATCGGTTGGGGCTCACCGGCGACGTACCGGCCCGAAGAACTGCGGGAACGGTCATCGCCGGCGCCGCGACCTTCTTCTTGCCGTGCGGCTTCACCCAGGCCGTGCAGCTCTATGCGTTTTCCACAGGGTCGCCGAGCAGCGCGGGAGCCATCATGGCCACCTTCGCCATCGGTACGGCGCCCGCCCTGTTCGCCGTTGCCGGCGCGCCGACGCTACTCAAGGGACCGAAGAAGGTCGCCGTGCTGCGTGCCCTGGGTGTCGTCGTTGTCGGCTTTGCGGTCATCAATGCGACCTCGGCGATGCGACTGGCCGGCGTGGACCTCACCGCCACAGCCAGCGCGCCGCAGTCGGTCAGCGCCAACGTCAGCCTCACCCCCGTCGACCAGACGATCAACACCACCCAGGACGACCGCGGATACCAACCCGGCGACGCCGTGGTCTACGCCGGACTGCCCACCCACTGGGTCATGACGTCCACCGCGCCGTTCACGTGCGCGTCCACCGTGGTCTCCAAGGACCTGGGAGTGCAGACCACGCTGGCCGCCGGCCGCAACGTCATCGAGCTTCCCAAGCTATCGGCGGGCACCTACGACTACAGCTGCGGCATGGGCATGTACACCGGTCGCATCGTTGTCATCGCGCCACCGGCGGCAGCGGCGAGCTGAGCCCATCGAGGCGTGGTACGCGCCCCGCTGGTGAGCAGGATGTCTTGGGACACGCAGTACCGCTCGCGTCGTAAGCCGCCCAGAGGCAGAACGCCCCGAACACGCAGAAACCCCCGAACCTGAGGGTTCGGGGGTTCCTATGTCCTGAAACAGAACACTGGCGGTGGCGGTGGGATTTGAACCCACGGTGGGCTTTCACCCACACACGCTTTCGAGTTCTGCGAATCAGGGTTCGGGCACGGGCGTCGGCGTCCGCCACGTGCTTAACGCGTCTATCCGCGGCTGCCCACGAACCCAGGCGGACGACGACGAATGAGACAAAAACTGAGACAAGGCGGCTCCGTCGTCGAGAGCCGGACTCGTGTCCAGTCACCTCTGTGGCCGAGAGCGTTTTGTCATCATGGGGGCGACTCGACTCATGTCACGTCGAGCCAGGGAAATTGCGCCCAATCATCAACAAGTTTCCAATGCCTTGGCGTTCTGTACAATTCCATTCGATCCACGAGAAGCGCGAAGACTGATCGACCAACTTGTCAACCTGACGCCCTTCGAGTCAGTGCTCGCGACCGTCAACAAGATCAGCTCCTACATAGTAGAAGGCAGCCTGGACGAGGCCAAAGATCTCCTCTCAGGCATTCGAGACCCATATGGCATGTACGAGGCGTACTTGTGGGAGCCAGCCAGTTTAGAGGACAAAATTCCAGAGATAAGGTGGACACGGGTGGACGAATGGATCGTCCGCGCCATGAGCGTTTGTAGCCAAGTTGCTACAAGTGAAAAAGGGAACGCAA
>Ga0209745_1001091_pt1 | contig 16307 bp, 8 predicted proteins | sample BarGraNGADG00312_FD_184495 | JGI IMG/M metagenome (GOLD analysis project Ga0209745, IMG submission 184495) | Arctic peat soil microbial communities from Barrow, Alaska - Barrow Graham LP Ref core NGADG0004-312 (SPAdes) (version 2) | ecosystem: Environmental > Terrestrial > Soil > Wetlands > Peat ... | reverse complement strand
GACCTCACTCGTGTGCTGGCCGCGCTAGGGGAGCTCGCCGTGGCGCGGCCCGTCGTGCCGAACGGGTTGCGGCCCATCACCGCCGCGAGGGCGACCACCTTCCGGGGCTGGCGCACGATCGCGATGGATCCGCCGCTCGGGCGGGCGCCCGAGGCGGCGTGGCACGGGGATCACACGGCGTGGGTCCTTGCACACCTCGACGACCTCGCGGCGTGGGAGTCCGGGTGGCCCGCCGCGGCCGCCGGAACAGCGCTGGTGCACGGCGACCTGCGGGCCGACAACGTGTTGCTGGACGTTGAGCGCACGTGGCTCGTCGACTGGCCGCACGCCACGCTGGGTGCGCCCTGGCTCGACCTCGCGCTCATGCTCCCCAGCGTCGAGATGCAGGGCGGCGGTGATGCGAACGAGCTGTTCTTCGCCCACCCCGTCTCGAAGGGGGTCGAGCCCGTCGCGCTGCGGTGCGTGCTCGCGGCCCTCGCGGGCTACCTCGCATACGGCTCGATGCAGCCCGCGCCGGTCGGGATCCCGAACCTGCGCCGGTTCCAGGAGGCCCAGGCCACCGCGACGCTCGACTGGCTGCAACGCCTGCCCGCTTGAGGGCCGCACCGCCTCGCCGGTTCGGCGCGGAGATCAGCCCTTGAGGCGCCGGAGCTCCGCAGCGGCCTGCGGCAGCACGGTGAACAGGTCACCGACAACCCCGAAGTCGGCGATCTCGAAGATCGGCGCCTCCGGGTCGGAGTTCACGGCCACGATGGTCCCGGCGGCCTGCATCCCACCGCGGTGGTGCACGGCCCCGGAGACCCCCGCGCCGACGTAGAGGCGCGGGGCGATCGTCACACCCGTCTGACCGATCTGGGCGTCGTGGCCGATCCAGCCCTCGTCGGTCGCCACCCGGGTCGCACCCACAGCGCCGCCGAGCAGGTCGGCGAGCTCCTCGAGCGGGGAGAAGTCGCCCTCGGTACCGCGTCCGCCGGCCACCACGACCTGCGCCCCGCCGAGCTCAGGCCGGCCCGACGCCGGACGCTCGGTCCGCTCCACGAGCGTCACGGCCAGGGCCCGGTCGCTCACGACGACATCCACGACGACGACCTCGGGCGTCGTCGGGATATCGGCAGGTTCAGCCTGGACCGAGTTGGGCTTGAGAGCCACCACCGCGAGCGCCGTCGTGATCGCGCACCGCGTGTTCCAGGTCCCGGCGAACACCGTCTTGTCGGCGACCACCCGGCCACCGGTGACAGCGACCCCGCCGGCGTCCACGACCACCCCGGCGCCGGTCGCGGCGCCCACCCGCGCGGCGATCTCCTTGTTCTCGAACGTCGAGGTCAGCAGCACGAGTGACGCTGCCTGCTCGACCGCGACCGCGGTCATCGCCTCCGCGGCGACGGGCGTGAGACGGGAGTCCGGGGCGAGGGATCCGCTGCCACTCAGACCGACGCGATAGACGCGCGCGACCCCGGCATCCCCGAGCGCGGACAGTGCCCCGAGTCCATCCTCGAGCCCGTCGCCGAACCACACCCCGAACACCGGGACACCGAGGCCGCGGGCCGCCGTCAGCAGCTCGAAGACCGGCGGGCGCACCGTGCCCTCGTGGTGGTCGAGCAGAACCAGCGCGGGGCCGGAGAGCAGGGAACTCATCGCAGGTACTCCTTGGCGGGAGGGGTCGTCGGCCCGCCGGTGCAGCGGGCGCCGGGGATCAGACGAACTTGTTCTCGATGAGGAAGGCCGCGAGCTGCAGGCCGGCCGTCCCGTCGTCAGTGATGAGCACACGGTGCTCCCGCGCGGGGCGGGCCACCGCTTCGACGACCTCGGTGCGCGCCCCGGCGGAACCGACGGTCGAGGGCTCTACGCCGAGATCAGCGAGCGAGAGCACCGTGACCGGCTTCTTCCGTGCAGCCATGATGCCCTTGAAGTTGGGGTACCGCGGCTCGTTCGCCTGGTCGGTGACGCTGACCAGCACCGGCAGCGGCGCCGTGAGGACCTCGGTCGCCACGTCCAGCTCGCGACGCACGCGGGCTACCCCGTCGGAGACGGTGACCTCGGCCGCGAGCGTGAGCTGGGGCAGATCGAGCTCGGCCGCGAGCGCGGCCGGCAGCATCGAGGTCAGCCCGTCGAGCGCGGCCATGCCGGTCACGACCAGATCGACGGGAGCGTCGGCGCCGAGGAACCGGATCGCTGCCCCGAGCACTACGGCCGTTCCGAACACGTCCGACCCCGCGATCGCGTCGTCGAGCACGTGGACGGCCGTCTCGGCGCCCATCTGCAGCCCGCGGCGCACGGCGTCCTCGGCGTCCTCGGGTCCGACCGTCAGCACGATCACCTCGCCCGTTCCGCCCGCGGCACGGCTGGCCTCGACCAGGGTCAGGGCGGCCTCGACCGCATTCTCGTCCAGCTCGTTCAGGGTGCCGTCACCGTCGTCGCGAACCACCCGGCCGTCAGGCCCCAGGCTCCGCTCGGCCTGGATGTCGGGCACGTGCTTGACGCACACCACGATTCTCATGCCTGTGAGATCCTTCCTACCGCGGAGCCCCCGCCAGCGGACGTCGGCCGTCGGCGCCCGCTCCGAGCACCGCAGGAAGGCTACCCGCCCCACCCGTGGCAGTTCTCACCCCAGAGAATCGGATGGTTCGTTGGATCGTTCCCACTATTGCTCATCGCCTAAGGAAGAATGGACTTGTGAGTCGCAGCACCAAGACCCCCGTGGTCGGACCAGTGCCCCCGCTCGGTGTGCACCTCACCTCAGCCGGGGCCGACGTCGCTGTCGTGGCGTCGCACGTGACCGGCGTCGATCTGTGCCTGCTCGACCCGGACCCGACGGACCCGACCGGATGGCGCGAACGCCGCGTTCCCCTCGGCGGCCCGAGCTACGGGGTCTGGTTTGCGCACGTGCCCGGTGTCCGGGCCGGCCAGCAATACGGCTTCCGGACCCACGGCGTCTGGGATCCGGTCCGGGGTCTGCGGCACAACCCCGCGAAGCTCCTGATCGACCCGTACGCACGTGGCCTCACCGGTGACCTCTCCTACGCTGCCGAGACGTACGGCCACGTCGTGGACGCGAACGCCAACGGCGATCCGTACGGTCTGCCAGACGCCCGCGACTCCAGCGCTCACGTGCCGCACTCGATCATGGTCGACACGGCCTACCACGGTGCCCCGGTCATGCACCAAGAGATCCCGTGGTGCGACACGGTCCTCTACGAGGCACACGTCCGGGGATTGACCCAGACCCTGCCCGGCGTCCCGGCGGATCTGCGCGGCACCTACGCCGGGCTCGCGCACCCGGCGACCGTCAACCACCTGCTCTCGCTCGGCGTCACGACGATCGAGCTGCTACCGATCCAGGCCTTCACCTCGGAGCCGCACCTGGTCGACAAGGGGCTGACCAACTACTGGGGCTACAACACCATCGGCTTCTTCGCCCCGCACGCCCCCTATGCGACGGCCGCGTCGCGCGCCGAGGGCGCGTCCGCGGTGCTCGCCGAGGTCAAGGGCACGGTCGAGCTGCTCCACCAGGCCGGTCTCGAGGTCATTCTCGACGTCGTCTACAACCACACGTGCGAGGGCGGCGACGCCGGCCAGCACGTGTCGTGGCGTGGGCTCGACAACACCGTCTACTACCTGCATGACGGCGCCACACCGGCGCGGTTCGCCGATGTCACCGGATGCGGGAACTCGCTCGACTTCCGCCGCCCGCGCGTCATCCAGCTCGCGCTCGATTCGCTGCGGTACTGGGCGCACGAGGTCGGGGTCGACGGGTTCCGGTTCGACCTTGCAGTGACTCTCGGACGCGGCGACGGCGGCTTCGACCCCGACCATCCGTTCCTCGTGGCGTTGCAGACCGACCCGGCCATGCGGGGACTCAAGCTGATCGCCGAGCCATGGGACCTGGGACCCGGGGGCTGGCGCACCGGCTCGTTCCCGCCCCCGGTCGCGGAATGGAACGACCGGTTCCGCGACGCCGTTCGCTCGTTCTGGCTCAGCGACCCCGACCAGGCCGCGCACGGCCTGCCCGGGCACGGGATCGCCGAGCTCGCGACGCGTCTGGCCGGGTCCGTCGATCTCTTCGGCAAGTCCGACCCACCGTTGATGCGCGGTCTCGGCGCGTCGGTGAACTTCGTGACCGCCCACGACGGTTTCACGATGGCCGACCTCGTGACGTACAGCTACAAGCACAACGCGGCGAACGGCGAGGACGGCCGCGACGGCAACAACGACAACCGCTCGTGGAACCACGGGATCGAAGGCCCTGTCCAGGCCGACTCGGTCGGGTGGGAGATCTTGCCGCTGCGCCGCCGGTCGGTGCGCAACCTCATGGGCACGCTCCTGCTGTCGGCCGGCACCCCCATGCTCAGTGCGGGCGACGAGTTCGGTCGCACCCAGCACGGCAACAACAACGCGTACTGCCAGGACAACGAGACCTCGTGGGTGAGCTGGGACCTGTCGAACTGGCACCAGGACCTGCTCGCGACCACGCGCTACCTCCTGCTGCTGCGCCGCGACAACCCCGCCCTGCGTCCGAGCCTCTTCTTCCGTGGCGCGCGACCGCACGCGGGCGAGCGTGCCGACCTCGCGTGGTACGACGCCGCCGGGTCCACGCTCGGCCACTCCAGCTGGCACGACCCCGCCGTACGGACGTTGCAGATGCTGCGCAGCGTTCCGGGTGATGCGCCGGACCTGCCGTCCTCGGACGTGCTCATCGTCATCAACGGCGCGCTCGACCCGATCGAGGTGACCCTCGCCGACGAGCGTCCGACCGAGTGGGAGCTCGCCTGGGACAGCACCTGGGAGAAGCCAGGCGAGCGGGCGGCGGCAGCGATCGGCGGCGGGCTGCACACGACGGCTGGCGAGATCGCCTTCCTCGAGGCGCTGTCCCTGCGGGTCTACCTAACTCGATCGACCACCCGTTGAACCTACCCGAACACGGGCAGGGTCAGGAGGCGTTGGCGACCAGGCCCAGCTCGGCGATCGATGCGAGGCCGGGGTGCTTGGGCACGATCCGCACGGTGTACCCGAACGGCCCGGACGAGGCGAGCAGCACGTCACCCCCGAAGGAGTGCCGTCCGTCCTCGAAGTTCTCCTCGAGCCCGAGCGACTGGGTGCCGAACGACCCCAGCTCATCCGACTCCGTGACCCGCCCGTGCACCACCTGCACCTCGACGTCCGATGGAGCGAGCGACCCGAGCGACACGTAGGCCCGCACGTGGAGCTCGTCACCCACCTGCGGCACCTCACCCACGCCCGACTCGATGTGGTCGACCCGCACCTGCGACCACTGGCTGCGCACCGTGGCCTTCCACGCGGCGAGCTTGCGAGCGCCCACGAAGCTACGTCGGTCCAGCGCCCGCCCGGCCGTCGCCGCAGGGGCGTACATGCCGTGCACGTAGTCGGCGACCATGCGCGTCGCCTGCACCTTCGGACCGAGCGTTGCGAGCGTGTGCCGGATCATCCCCAGCCAGGTCACCGGCAGCCCGCGCGCGTCCCGGTCGTAGAAGCGCGCCGCGACCTGGTGCTCGATGAGGTCGTACAGCGCCGCCGCCTCGAGCTCGTCACGCCGGTCCGCATCCTCGACCCCGTCGGCGGTGGGGATCGCCCAGCCGTTCTCGCCGTCGTACCACTCGTCCCACCACCCGTCGAGGATGGACAGGTTGAGGCCACCGTTGAGGGACGACTTCATGCCGGAGGTGCCGGACGCCTCCAGAGGGCGTAACGGGTTGTTGAGCCAGACGTCGCAGCCCGGGTAGAGCGCCTGCGCCATGGCGATGTCGTAGTTCGGAAGGAACACGATCCGGTGGCGGACGTCGAGCGAGTCCGTGAACCGGACCAGCTGCTGGATCAGGCGCTTGCCCTGCTCGTCGGCCGGGTGGGACTTGCCGGCGATGATCAGCTGGATCGGCTTGTGCGGGTCCGTCAGCAGCGCACGCAGGCGGTCGGGGTCGCGGAGCATCAACGTGAGCCGCTTGTACGTCGGCACGCGGCGCGCGAAACCGATCGTCAGTACGTCCGCGGAGAGCGCGTCGTCGACCCAGCCGAGCTCCGCCGGGCTCGCGCCCCGCTGGCGCCACGCGGCCCGCAGCCGGCCGCGCGCGTTCTCGACGAGCTGCGCGCGCAGGATGTGCCGCATCTCCCAGAGCTCCTCGTCCGTGATCGCGTCGGTGCGGAGCCATCCCGTGCCCGTGGCGACTTCCTCGGGCGTGAAGCGCTCCGCGGCAAGGTCGATGAACTTGCGGTCGACCCAGGTCGGCGCGTGCACCCCATTGGTCACCGAGCTGATCGGGACCTCGGTCTGGTCGAACCCGGGCCAGAGGGCGTTGAACATCCCACGGGAGACCTTGCCGTGCAGCAACGAGACGCCGTTCGCGCGGCCACCGAGACGCAGGCCCATGATGGCCATGTTGAACAGCGTCGGGTCGCCACCCGCGTAGTCCTCGGCGCCCAGTGCGAGCACCTTCTCGACCGGGACCCCCGGTGCGGCGTTGTCCCCGCCGAAGTACTGCGCCACCAGGTCCGACTGGAAGCGATCGATGCCCGCCGGGACCGGCGTGTGCGTGGTGAACACGGTCGCGGCGCGGACGGCTTCGAGGGCCTCGTCGAACGTCAGACCGGCCGAGCTCACGAGCTCCCGGATCCGCTCGACCCCGAGGAAGCCGGCGTGCCCTTCGTTGGTGTGGTAGACCTCCGGCTCCGACGCGCCGGTCAGTCGTGACCACAGGCGCAGGGCCCGCACGCCACCGACGCCGAGCAGCAGCTCCTGCTGCAGCCGGTGCTCCCCGCCGCCCCCGTACAGCCGATCGGTCACCTTGCGTGCGGCGTCGTCGTTCTCGGGCACGTTCGAGTCGAGCAGGAGCAGAGGGACCCGGCCGACAGCCGCCGTCCACACCCGCGCATTGAGCGTGCGCCCACCAGGTAGATCAACCGCCACGATGGACGGCGTGCCGTTCTCCTCGCGCACAAGCGTCAACGGCAGGCCGTCCGGGTCGAGCACCGGATAGGTCTCGACCTGCCAGCCGTCGCGGGTCAGCGACTGCTTGAAGTACCCCGCCCCGTAGAGGAGCCCGACGCCCACGAGCGGCGCACCGAGGTCGGAGGCACTCTTGAGGTGGTCGCCCGCCAGGATGCCGAGGCCCCCCGAGTACTGGGGCAGCACCGACGTGATCCCGAACTCGGGCGAAAAGTACGCGATGGCCGTCGGCAGGCTCGTGCCGGCGGCGGCCACGGACTGGTACCAGCGCGGGTCTTTCAGGTACCGGTGCAGGTCCTGCGACGCCTGAGAGACCTGCGAGACGAAAGCCGCGTCGGCCGCGAGCGTCGTGAGCCGCCCAGGGCCCAGCGCGCCGAGCAGGGCGACCGGGTCGCCCTTGACCGCGCGCCACAGCTGCGGGTCGATGGCAGCGAACAGGTCGCGCGTGGGCGCGTGCCACGACCACCGCAGGTTTCTGGCGAGCTCGTCCAGGTCATGGAGACTGGCCGGCAGGAGGGTGCGAACGGTGAATCGGCGAATGGCTTTCACGACGCAGACAATACAAGTTGACCCGCTTGCGTGATCAACGGCGACCCGCGGAACGAGGCGAGGACGCATCCACCAGCCAGGCTCGATAGGTTCGGGGCGTGAAAAGTTCTGTGCCTGTCCCCACGACGCCCGACGGCGTCGGCCGCATCCCCGTGCTCGCCGTCGGGCCGGTCACCGAAGGGGGGCGCTGGCCTGCGAAGGCAGTCGTAGGTGAGGCGGTACCGATCCGCGCAACCGTCTTCCGCGAGGGTCACGACGCCGTGGGGGCGACCGCAGTCCTGGTCGGTCCGGACGGCCGCGACCGCTCGAACGCCCGGATGGTGGACATCGCGCCCGGACTGGACCGCTACGAGGCCCGGCTCGTCCCGGACGAACCCGGTGCCTGGGGCCTGCGGGTCGAAGGTTGGTCCGACCCGTACGGGACGTGGAGCCACAACGCGACGATCAAGGTCGGAGCCGGCATCGACGTCGACCTGATGCTCACCGAAGGCGTCGCCCTGCTGACCGCCGCCGCGGAGCGCAAGAACCTGCCCGAACCCGCCGCCCGCGTCCTCACCGACGCGGTCAGCGCCCTGCAGGACACCTCCCGCCCGCCGGGCGTCCGCCTGGCGGCGGCGCTCTCAGATCCCGTCCGGGCCACTCTCACCGCGCACCCGGTGCGCGAGCTCGTGACGAGCTCGCGGAGCTACCCGCTGGTCGTGGACCGTCCGCTCGCCCTGACGGGCGCCTGGTACGAGATGTTCCCCCGCTCCGAAGGTGCGACGTTCGACGGGCGCCGAATGCAGTGGCGCTCGGGCACTTTCGCCACGGCGGCCAGGCGCCTGCCCGCGATCGCCGCGATGGGCTTCGACGTCGTCTACCTGACGCCGATCCACCCGATCGGCACGACCTTCCGCAAGGGACCCAACAACTCCGCTACGCCCGCCGCCGCCGACCCCGGTTCGCCGTATGCGATCGGCTCGGCCGAAGGCGGGCACGACGCGATCCACCCCGAGCTGGGCACGTTCGCCGACTTCGACGCCTTCGTCGCTACCGCTCGCGCCAACGGGCTGGAGGTCGCGCTCGACCTCGCGCTGCAGTGCTCGCCCGACCACCCCTGGGTGACCGAGCACCCGGAGTGGTTCACGACCCGGGTGGACGGGTCGATCGCCTACGCGGAGAACCCCCCCAAGAAGTACCAGGACATCTACCCGGTGACGTTCGACAACGACCCGATCGGCCTGCGCACCGAGGTGCGCCGGGTGATCCAGGTGTGGATCGACCACGGGGTGACGGCGTTCCGCGTCGACAACCCGCACACGAAGCCGCTCGACTTCTGGGAGTGGCTGCTCGCCGACGTCCGCAAGAACTTTCCGGACGTGATCTTCCTGGCCGAGGCCTTCACGCGCCCCGCGATGATGATGACCCTCGCGCGCATCGGTTTCCACCAGTCGTACACGTATTTCACCTGGCGAAACACCAAGAAAGAGCTCGAGGAGTACCTCACCGAGGTGTCCGGCGAGAACGGCTCGTTCCTGCGCCCGAGCTTCTGGCCGACGACCCACGACATCCTCCCCGCCTTCCTGCAGGAGGGCGGGGCGGCGGCCTTCGCGATCCGGGCGGTGCTGGCCGCCACCGGGTCGCCGACCTGGGGAATCTACTCGGGCTACGAGCTGGTGGAGAACGTCGCCCGGCCGGGAGTCGAGGAGCAGATCGACAACGAGAAGTACGAGTTCAAGCCGCGCGACTGGGCCCAGGCGGAGGCCATCGGGATCCAAGCTCTCCTGACCCGCCTCAACGAGGTGCGTCGCGAGCACCCGGCGCTCCGCCAGCTCCGAGACCTGCGGGTGCATCCCACGTCCGACGATGCGCTGCTGTGCTTCTCGCGCCACGTCGCTGCCGAGCACTCCCCGACGGGCCGGGCCGATACGATTGTGGTGGTCGTGAACCTCGACCCGCACGTGACGCGCGAGGGGTTGATCCACTTTGATCTCGAGGCGATCGGGCTCGGTGGGCGCGGACCGACGGCTGACGCGCTCTTCGCCGCGCACGACGAGCTGTCGGGGGCGACCTTTACCTGGGGCAGCACACCCTTTGTCCGACTCGACCCGCACGTGCAGTGCGCCCACCTGATCCACGTGAGGACCCCGTGACACCGCCCATCACCGCTGGCTTGCCCGGCTCGACCGGCGCGCCGTCGACCGGGCAGATGGCGCTCGGGGCGCTCCCCGCCCGGCGGCAGGTGCCGGTTCCGGTCCTGACCCCCACAGGGCTGTCGGACGACCCGGACTGGTACAAGACCGCGGTCTTCTACGAGGTCCTGGTCCGGGCGTTCTCGGATACCACGGGGACCGGCACCGGAGACCTCCGGGGGCTGATCGCCCGGCTCGACTACCTCCAGTGGCTCGGCATCGACTGCCTGTGGCTGCCGCCGTTCTACCCCTCACCGCTGCGCGACGGCGGGTATGACATCTCCGACTTCACCGCCATCGCCCCGCAGTTCGGCACGACCGCCGACTTCGCGGAACTCATCGAGGAGGCTCACGCGCGCGGCATGCGCCTCATCGTCGACCTCGTGATGAACCACAGCAGCGACATGCACCCGTGGTTCCAGGCCTCGCGCGCGGATCCCGACGGCCCGTACGGCGACTTCTACGTCTGGAGCGACGACACCACACGCTACGGGGACGCGCGGATCATCTTCGTCGACACGGAGATGGCCAACTGGACCTTCGACCCGGTCCGGCGCCAGTACTTCTGGCACCGGTTCTTCACCCACCAGCCGGACCTCAACTTCGAGAACCCGCGGGTCGTCGAAGCGATGACCGACGTCGCGCGATTCTGGCTCCGGCTGGGTGTCGACGGCTTCCGGCTCGACGCCGTGCCCTATCTCTTCGAGGCGGAAGGCACCAACTGCGAGAACCTGCCTGAGACGCACGCCTTCCTGCGGGACCTGCGCCGCGTCGTCGACCGTGAGTTTCCCGGCCGCATCCTGCTCGCCGAAGCGAACCAGTGGCCCGAGGACGTCGTCGGGTACTTCGGCACCGAGGACGAGCCCGAGTGCCACATGTGCTTCCACTTTCCGGTCATGCCGCGGATCTTCTATTCGATGAAGGACCAGCGCGCGAACCACATCCTCGAGATCCTCGCGGACACACCGCGGATCCCGCGCGCGGGCCAGTGGAGCACCTTCCTGCGCAACCACGACGAGCTGACGCTCGAGATGGTCTCGACGGAGGAACGCGCCTCGATGTACGGGTGGTTCGCCCCCGACCCGCGCATGCGCGCCAACGTCGGGATCCGCCGCCGCCTCGCCCCGCTGCTGGACAACTCGCGCAAGGAGACCGAGCTCGCGCACGCCCTGCTGCTCTCGATGCCGGGCAGCCCGTGCCTGTACTACGGCGACGAGATCGGCATGGGTGACAACATCTGGCTGAGCGACCGCGACTCGGTCCGTACGCCGATGCAATGGACACCCGACCGCAACGCGGGCTTCTCCACCTGCGACCCCGGCAAGCTCTACCTGCCGGTCATCCAGTCGCTCGTGCACAACTTCACCAGCACGAACGTCGAGGCACAGCTGGCCCAGCCGACGTCGCTACTGCACTGGGTGCACGGCATGCTCACGGTGCGCCGGCAGCACCCCGCCCTCGGCGCGGGCGATTTCCAGTCTGTGGGGAGCGACAACCAGTCGGTGCTCGCCTTCGTGCGCGGCACGCCCGACGAGTCGTTGCTCTGCGTCGCGAACCTCGCCTCGACCGCACGCGCGGCAACGCTCGCGCTGCCTGCGTGGGTCGGCGCGCGGCTGACCGACGTGTTCGGCGGGGCGGTGTTCCCTCAGGTGGGCGAGGATGGCACCGTCATGATCACGCTGGGGTCCCGGGACTTCTACTGGCTGGCGCTCGCGCCGTGACCGACGGTCCCCCGCTGCGCGCCGTGAGCGACGACGAGCTCCTCGCCCTCGTGCGGGAGTGGCTGCCGGGCCGGCGCTGGTTCCCGGCCAAGGACAACGATGCCCAGATCACCTCAGCCGGCGCCCTGACCCTGGTCGACCCCCAGGGCGAGGCGGAGGTCCGCATCCTGCTGGTCCGCGCCGTCACCGCCACCGTCGATGTCGTCCTGCAGGTCCCGCTCACGCTGCACCGGAACCGCTCCGCGAAACCCGAGACCGGGCCGGGCTGGATCGGGACCATCGGCCAGCCCCCCGTGCACGTGCGCGACGGCGCGGGCGACCCGGCATTTCTACGCGCCTGGCTCGCGGCGGCCACCGGCGACGGCGGCGCACCCGCAGACCTGGACATCGACCCTGACCACCCGCGCCTGATCAGCGGCGAGCAGTCCAACACCTCCGTCATCCTCCCGGGCGAGCACGGCGGCGCCATCCTGAAGATCTTCCGCGCGCTCACTTCCGGAGAGAACCCGGACGTCGAGGTGCCGCGGCAGCTGGCCGCGGACGGCTGGTGGCACGTGCCGCGACCGCTCGGCTGGCTCGAAGGGACCTGGACGGAGGCCGACCACGACGCCGTGGGTCACCTCGCCGTGCTCAGCGAGTTCATCGCGCAGGCCACCGATGGCTTCGAGCTGGCCTGCCAGATGGCCGGGCGCCGCGAGTCGTTCGCCGAGCTCGCCCGCGCCCTCGGCGTCGTCGTCGCCCAGATGCACCGCGCCCTGGCGGCCGCCCTGCCCGTCACGCGGACCGACGACGACGACGCGGCAGCCGAGCTCGCGGCTGCGCTCGCCGAGCGCTTCCGCTGGGCCTGCGTACGCGTGCCGGAGCTGGCCAGGTTCGCCGGTGCCGTCGCGGACCAGGTAGATCACCTCCGAGCCCGGACGTCGGTCCCGGCCCGTCAGCGGGTGCACGGGGACCTGCACCTGGGCCAGGCGCTGCGCGCGCGCCAGGAGTGGTTCATCACCGACTTCGAGGGCGAACCGTTGAGCTCCGTCGCCGAGCGCACCCGCCCGGACCTCGCTCTGCGCGACGTCGCGGGCGTGCTGCGCTCGTTCGACTACGCGGCCGCAGTGAGCGGGGCGTCCGCGGACTGGGCCACCTCGGCCCGCGCCGGTTTCCTGGCGGGCTACACCGCGGCGTCGGGCACCGATCCGGATCCAGACCTGCTCCGCGTCCTGGAGCTCGACAAAGCCATCTACGAAGCGGTCTACGAGGCGCGCAACCGCCCGCAGTGGTCGCACATCCCGGCCGCTGCGCTCGACCGGCTGCTGGGTCCGCCACCGGACTGACGCGGCGCGAGAGTTCGCGCGCGGCCGTCGGCGTGAAATGGTAGGGCCATGGACCATAAGCGGATGACCCCTGCCAAACCTCAGCCATCCCCAGAACTGGGGATGATCGCGGACGGCACCCACGGCGATCCGCACACGGTGCTGGGACCCCACCTGGTCGGCGGGGCGGTCACGATCCGGACCCTGCGCCCGCTCGCGGACTCCGTCGTCGTGGTCACCGCCGACGGCGAATGGCCCGCCACCCACGTGCAGAACGGTGTCTGGGCCGCGTCCCTGCCGACGGCCGACCTGCCGGACTACCGCTTGCGCGTGACCTACGGGGACGACACAGCCGTCGTGGACGACCCGTACCGGTTCCTGCCGGGCGTCGGCGATCTCGACCTGTACCTGATCGGCGAAGGGCGCCACGAAGAGCTGTGGACCGTGCTCGGGGCCAACCTGCGCACCTACCCGAGCGTGCTCGGCGAGGTGCACGGCACTTCTTTCGCGGTGTGGGCTCCCAACGCCCGCGCGGTGCAGGTGGTCGGCGACTTCAACCACTGGCAGGGTGCCACGCACGCGATGCGGGTGCTCGGCACGAGCGGGGTCTGGGAGCTCTTCATCCCTGATGTCGGTCCCGGTGCGCGGTACAAGTTCGCGGTGCTCGGGCCGGACGGCGGATGGCGCCAGAAGGCCGACCCGCTCGCCAAGGGCGCCGAGAATCCGCCCGCGACGGCCTCAGTCGTTGTCGAGTCGACCCACTCCTGGCAGGACGCCGCCTGGCTGAAGCACCGGGTCGCGCACGACCCGCACAACGGACCGATGAGCATCTACGAGGTGCATCTGGGCTCCTGGCAGCCGGGACTGTCCTACCGCGAGCTCGCCACCCAGCTGACCGACTACGTCGTCAAGATGGGGTTCACGCACATCGAGCTCATGCCCGTCGCCGAGCATCCGTTCGGGGGCTCGTGGGGCTACCAGGTGACCTCCTACTTCGCGCCCACCTCGCGGTTCGGCCACCCGGACGACTTCCGGTACCTGGTGGACCTCCTGCACCAGGCGGGCATCGGTGTGATCCTCGACTGGGTGCCGGCGCACTTCCCCAAGGATGAGTGGGCGCTCGCTCGCTTCGATGGCACCCCGCTGTACGAGCACCCGGACCCGCAACGTGGCGAGCAGAAGGAGTGGGGCACCTACGTCTTCAACTTCGGTCGGCACGAGGTACGCAACTTCCTGGTGGCCAACGCGACCTACTGGTTCGAGGAGTTCCACCTCGACGGGCTCCGGGTCGACGCGGTCGCGTCGATGCTCTACCTCGACTACTCGCGTGAGGACGGGCAGTGGCAGCCCAACATCTATGGCGGGCGGGAGTACCTCGAGGCGATCTCGTTCTTGCAGGAGGCCAACGCGACCGCATACCGCCGCACTCCCGGGGTGATGCTGATCGCCGAGGAATCGACCGCCTATTCCGGCGTCACCGCCCCGACCGATGTCGGTGGCCTCGGCTTCGGGCTGAAGTGGAACATGGGCTGGATGAACGACACGCTGCAGTACATGGCCGAGGAGCCCATCAACCGCCGCTACCACCACCACGAGGCAACATTCTCGATGGTGTACGCGTACTCCGAGAACTTCGTGCTGCCGATCAGCCATGACGAAGTCGTGCACGGCAAGGGTTCGCTGCTGGCGAAGATGCCGGGCGACCGCTGGCAGCAGTTCGCCAACGTGCGCGCACTCCTCGCCTACCAGTGGTCTCACCCGGGCAAGCAGCTGATCTTCATGGGTTGCGAGTGGGCCCAGGGACAGGAGTGGGGGGAGGGACATGGGCTCGACTGGTGGGAGCTCGACTACGCCGATCATGCGGGCGTGCAGCGCGTGGTGGTCGACCTCAACGCCACCTACCGCGCGCATCCCGCGCTGTGGGCCCGGGACTCCGATCCGTCCGGATTCGAGTGGATCGACTCCAACGACGCGGACCACAACGTGCTCGCGTACCTGCGCAAGGACGGCCACGGCGACGTCGTCGCCGTCGTGGTCAACTTCGCCGGCGTCCCCCACGAGAACTACCGGTTGGCGCTGCCGGAGGGCGGCAACTGGCGGGAGATCCTCAACACCGACTCCGAGATCTACGGGGGCTCTGGCGTCGGCAACCTCGGCCTGGTGCGCACCGAGCCGGTGCCGTGGAACGGCCGGGCACAGTCGGCGCGCCTGCGGGTCCCCCCGCTCGGGGTGCTGTTCCTCGTTCCCGACAAGCGCTGACCACCAGGAACCGCCCGCCAACGCTGGATGCTGATCGGCAGCCAGCGTTGGCGGGCGCGAGCAGGCAGCCACCAGAACGACATCAAGGTCCTGCCAAGCCTCGACCTGGGTGCCGACCCCCGCCCGTTCAGCTGCCGTCCGCAGACCATCCCCGGCCAGCCAGCAACGCAGGACTTCCCTCACCTCGACCACGTCTACCTCCCGGAACGTCACCAGCGACCTCCACGTCACTCGACATGACGTCATCGCTAGTAGCAGGCCCCGACCAACCCCACGCACGACGCGCCGGTGGTCCCATAACTGGCAACCCAGGTGGTCCCATGAACGTGGCAGAAACTGGCTCAGCCTGGTCCCATGCTCGTGGCGAGCGACAACTGTGTACCGGCCTTCCCCGCGCGCGCGGGGGTGTTTCCCCGAAGCTCATCGCAGCATGGCGGGCGCAGAAGCCTTCCCCGCGCGCGCGGGGGTGTTTCCATCGCCGGGGCCTACCGCGGGTCGGTCGCGATGCCTTCCCCGCGCGCGCGGGGGTGTTTCCGATCCCCGCCGAAGAGCGTCGGGTACATCGAAGCCTTTCCCGCGCGCGGATGATGTGGCTTCTGCCGCCACAGCGGCCGGGCGAACACTCGGCGAAAACAGTCCGCGAGGCCCTCGCGGGCGATCCGCGCCGAGCTGCGCCGCCGCGGCATCACCGCCGTTACCGCGGCGGCGCCGTCCTGACCGCAATCCTGGCTTGGATACACACACCTTCAGGAGACGCGCCCTAGCTGCGGGGACGAGCCAGTGCGTTCCAGATCCACCCGGCCACCTGCTCAGGAGGAGCGGGATCCGTCGACTCGAGCCAGGCGGTGAGCATGCCGAGCAACGACCCGGCGACGGAGGCCGCGGCGATCTCGACCGGCATCCCCAGGTCCGCGTCGTCCTGGCCGAACCGCGCGTAGCCGGTCATGGCCACCAATGCGATGCGATTCCGGAGGCGGGCGACAGCGATCGACGAGCCGTGCTCGCCGAGGGCGAGGCGGTAGAGCGCGGCGTGGGCGGACACGTGGCGGGTGTACCGCAGGACGAGCTCGGGAGGAGTGGTGCCACTCGGCACCAGGGCGGCGTCCAGGGAGCCGAGGTCTGCCCCGACCGCGGCGGCCTGGGCGTCAAGAGCGTCCGCAAGCAGGGTCTCCTTGTCGCTGTAGTGCTGGTAGAAGGAGCTCCGGTTCACCTCGGCGCGGTCGGCGATGTCGGCCACGGTGATCTCGTCCAGCGGCTGCTCACGGGTGAGGTCGAGCAGGGCCGTCTGGAGCATGCGACGGGTACGCGCGATGCGCGGATCGTGCTGCGGCGTTGCCATGTCCCGCCC
>Ga0209745_1001090_pt1 | contig 16307 bp, 13 predicted proteins | sample BarGraNGADG00312_FD_184495 | JGI IMG/M metagenome (GOLD analysis project Ga0209745, IMG submission 184495) | Arctic peat soil microbial communities from Barrow, Alaska - Barrow Graham LP Ref core NGADG0004-312 (SPAdes) (version 2) | ecosystem: Environmental > Terrestrial > Soil > Wetlands > Peat... | reverse complement strand
CACCCTTGTAACCGAGCTTGGGCAGGTCGCGCGAGAGCGTGAACCCAGGACCCTTCTCCACCAACAGGATCGAGACACCCTTGTGCTTCGGGCGGGCCGTCGGGTCGGTCTTGGCGAGCAGGGCGATCAGGTCGGACCGGCGGGCGTTGGAGATCCAGGTCTTGGAGCCGTTGATGACGTACTCGTCCCCGTCCCGCTTGGCGGTGGTGCGGATTGCCTGCAGGTCGGAGCCCCCGCCGGGCTCGGTCAGCGCCATGGTTGCCCGCAGGTCGCCGGTGGCCATCCGGGGCAGGTACGCGTCCTTCTGTTCCTGCGTGCCGTAGTCCTGGATGAGCTTGGCGACCACGGTGTGACCGCCCATCGCCCCAGCCAGGCTCATCCAGCCGCGGGAGAGCTCCTCGGTGACGAGCACGTAGCAGGGTGTACTCACCTTGGCCTCGCCCCACGGCTCCGGGATGGCCAGCCCGAAGATGCCGAGCTCCTTCATCGTCTCGATGAGCTTCTCGGGGTAGGTGTTGGTGTGATCCAGCTCCCGGACAACGGGTTTCACATCCCGGTCCACGAACTCGCGGACGAGCTTGACGATCTCGCGTTCCTCGTCGGACAGGCCTTCCATGGTGGATCTCCTCGCTGCACGCGCCGTCATGCACGTTGTCGTCGGTTCGGTATCGCGGGTGGTTGGGTTTCGGGGTGCGCTCACCCAGGGGCACGGGTCAGGTGAGTGCGCAACAGGCTCGCCGCGGATGCCCAGGTGATGTCCTCGGGCCGGACCGGTAGCCCGGCCAGGCAGTCCGCGATCTTGCGGCGCAGGTCCTCGCCGCTGGGCGGGTTCTGCGGGGAGCCGGGCGGGTAGGCCAGGGCGGCCCGGCGTACGCCGTCGGTGGTGTGCATCTCTACCTCCACCTCGCCGGAGAGCAGCTGGTCTCCACCTTCGGTCAGGTCGACCTCGACGAGCTCGATCAGCCTGATGGCCTGCGGCCGGCGGACCTGCTCGTCGCTGAATGTGACGAAGCCGATGTGCTCGTCGAGCAGGGCCGCCACGACGGCGTACTCCAGGCTGAACTTGGCCTCCAGGCCGGTCCGCGGCCGGGGGTGGATCAGCGGCTTGACGCTGACCGCCGGTGTGCGCACCACGATCCGCTGGATCGACGACAGGTCAACACCGCCGGCGCGCAGCCCCGCCGCGGCGCCGATGGGTCGCTGCAGCGCGTAGCAGCAGGGGTAGAGCTTGATGGCCAGGCCGCCCGGGATGATGGCCTGGCCAGAGAGGTCCGCCTGCCCGGCGGACCCGCCGAGCAGCGCGATCCAGTCGTCCACGGCGTATATGTCCGCGCTCGCGCCGGCGGCTGCCAGCCGGGCTGCCCGCACGCCCGCATGGGCGGCGAAGCCGACCTGGAGCGACTTGGCGTCGGTGCCGAAGCTGCGCTGTACCCCTCCGGCCGCGGGGACCGCGAGCGCCATGGCTCGCCCGACCCCGTCGGCGTCGAGCCCCAGGGCAACCGCAGCCCCTGCTGCAGCGCCGATCGCACCGGCCGTGGTGGTCGCGTGCCACCCGGCCGCGTAGTGCGGCCAGCCCAGCAAGGTACCCACGCGGGCCATCACGCCGGCGCCGGCGAGATAGCTGCGTGCTCCTGCGCCCAGCGACAGCGCCACGGGGACACACACCGTGCTGATGTGCGTGGTGGAGGCCATGTGCAGGTCGTCGAAGTCGATGACGTGGCAGGCCACCGCCCACTGCGACTCGTCGCTGAGGGCCGCGGCGATGCCGAGGATGGGCTCCTGCCGCGCGGCGAGCCCGACGGCGACCGTGTCCACCAGGGAGCGGTCGGCCAGCGCACGGTCCTGCACGCTCGGCTCCATGCTGACCGCCCACTCGGCAAAGCTTTTCGTGATGCTGGGCGGGTCGTCCCTTTCGAAGCTCATCAGTCCTTGGTCCTTAGTCTTTCTGTGTGATGCTCAGGCTGAGCTCGGCCAGGATCTTCTCGGTGTGCTGGCCGGGGGAGGGGATCGGTCCCATCACTGGTTCGTCGCCGTCGAGGGTGGCTGGCGGGACCAGCGCCCTGATCGGACCTACCGGGGAGTCGACCTCCCGCCAGCGGTTTCGGGCCGCCAGCTGTTCGTGTTCGACCAGCCCGGTGAGGTCGCGCAGCCGTGCGTTGGCTATGCCGGCCGCGTCCAGCCGGTCGATGGCCTCGTCGGCGTTGACGGTGCTGATAGCCGCCGCGATCTCCGCGGTCAGTTCCGCGCGGTGAGCCACCCGCAGGCTGTTGGTGACGAACCGCTGGTCGGTGGCCAGCTCGGGGGCGGCGAGCACCTTGTCGCAGAAGATCGCCCACTCCCGCTCGTTCTGGATGCCGAGGAAGACCTGCTCGCCCCCTGCGCACGGGAACGGCCCGTAGGGGGCGATAGCCGCATGCGATGCGCCGCTACGAACCGGGGGCCGGCCGCCATACCAGGAGTAGTACATCGGGAAGCCCATCCACTCCCCAAGGGCCTCCAGCATGGAGATCTCCACGGTCGCACCCTCGCCGGTCTGACTCCTGCGCAGCAAGGCGGTCAACACCCCGGTGTAGGCGTACATGCCGGCGGCGATGTCTGCCACCGAGATGCCGACCTTGGACGGCTCGTCGGCCGAGCCGGTGACCGAGACCAGGCCCGCTTCGCACTGCACGAGCAGGTCGTACGCCTTCTTGGCCGAGTATGGCCCGCCGGTGCCGTAGCCCGAGATCGAGACGTGGATCAGGCCAGGGTGCTTGGCGCGCAGCTGCGCCGCCCCGAGACCGAGCCGCTCGGCGGCCCCGGGGGCGAGGTTCTGTACGAAGACATCCGCTGTGGCGACCAGTGCCTGCATCACCTGCCGGCCCGCATCGGTCTTCAGGTCGAGGGCGATCGACTCCTTGGACCGGTTGAGCCAGACGAAGTGCGAGGACATCCCCCTGACCGTCTCGTCGTAGTCGCGGGCGAAGTCGCCCGGGCCGGGGCGCTCCACCTTGATGACCCGGGCGCCGAGATCGGCGAGCTGACGGGTGGCAAAGGGCGCTGCGACGGCCTGCTCGATGGAGATGACCGTCAGACCTTTCAACGGACGCATTGATCTCTCCTTGGAGACGATGGGTGGAGACGATGGGTTCGGCGGCCCCTGCGTCACGGCTTCAGCCGACCCCGAGGTAGCTCTCCTGGACCCGCGGATCGGCCAGCAGGTCGGAGGCATCACCGGACAGGACGATGTGGCCGGTCTCCAGGACGTAGGCCCGCTCGGCGACCGTCAGCGCCGCGTCGACGTCCTGTTCGACCAGCAGGATCGAGGTGCCGGACGAGGCGATGTCGGGCAGGCGCGCGATGATCTCGTCGACGACGACCGGCGCCAGGCCGAGAGAGAGCTCGTCGATCATCATGATGTGGGGTTCGCTCATCAGTCCGCGGGCGATGGCGCACATCTGCTGCTCACCACCGGACATCGTGCCCGTGACCTGATTCAGCCGTTCACCGAGCCGGGGGAAGAGCTCGACCACACGGTCGATGTCGGCGTTGCGCGTGCGCCAGCCACCCAGGCGCAGGTTGTCCCGCACGCTCAGCCCGGCGAACAGGCGCCGACCCTCGGGGACATGGGAGATGCCCAGGTTGACGATCTGCTCGATCGAGCGCCCCTGCAAGGCCTCGCCGCGGAAGTCGGCCGTGCCCGAGCGGATCTCCACCATGCCGCTCAGGGCGCGCAACAGGGTCGTCTTGCCGGCGCCGTTGGGGCCGACCAGCGCGACGATCTCGTTCTCCCCGACGCTCAGGTCGACGTCCCACAGCACCTGGACGCGTCCGTAGCCGGCGCTCAGCGCTCTGGCCTCGAGCATCAGGAGTCTCCTTCGCGGCGCTTGGCGTAGCGATGACCGAGGTAGGCCTCGATCACGCGCGGGTCGGACAGGACCTCACGGGGGTCTCCGGAGGTCAGGATCTTGCCTTGGTGAAGGACGAGGACCTGGTCGCTCACCGCGAGGATGGCCTTCATGACGTGCTCCACCACGATGATCGTGACACCGCGGGCCTTGAGCTTGCGGATCAGCTCCAGGCTCGGCTCGATCTCGGTGTGCCGCAGCCCCGCCATGACCTCATCGAGCAGGAGCAGCCGAGGCCGCAGCGCGAGCGCCTTGGCGAACTCCAGCCGCCGCGCGTCGGCGACGGACAGCTCACCTGGTGGCCGGTCGCCCATATCGGCGATGCCGACCTCCTCAAGCACCTCGTCGGCGGCCTTGAGCGCTCGCGACATGACGTTGGTGCCCTGCGGCCCGTAGAGGATGCCGATAGCGACGTTCTCCCGGACGGACATGCCGCGAAACGGCTTGACGATCTGGAAGGTGCGAGCAACCCGCGCATGGGCGATGGCCCAGGGACGGGCACCGGTCAGGTCCTTGCCGTCGATCAGGACCTGTCCCTCAGTGGGCTTGATGTGCCCGGTCACCAGGTTGATGAAGGTGCTCTTGCCGGCGCCGTTGGGGCCGATCACCCCGAGCACCTGCCCTTCGGGAACGCTGACGGAGACGTCGGCGACCGCCTGCAGACCGCCGAAGTGTCTGCCCAGGCCGCGCGTCTCCAGGACGGGCACGGCACTCACAGCCGGTACCTCCGGACGTTGGCCAGCAACGAGTACTCCTTTGTACGACGTGCCTCGTGCACGTAGTTCACCAAACCCTGGGGGAGCAGGATGACCGCGACGACGATGATCCCGCCGAGGATGAAGGTGTGCAGGTCAGTGAAGTTCTGGCGCAAGAACTCCGAGAGGAACTGCAGTGCCACTGCACCGAGCAGCGGGCCCAGGACGGTGCCGCTCCCACCGATGACGACCATGATGATCATCAGCACGGTGATGTCCACATCGAACAGCCGCTCCGGGAAGATCGTCACCTGCTGGAACGCGTAGCTGGCACCGACCAGCCCGGTGATGAACCCCGACAGGGCGAATGCCAGCACCTTGGCGCGTGTGGTGTTGATGCCCATCGCCGCCGCAGCGTCCTCATCCTGGTTGATCGCCCGCAGGGCGTAGCCGAACTTGTTGCGGGCCACCAGTCCGGCGACGAGCACCGACAGCGCGGCCAGAGCGAGGAAGAGCAGATAGAACCCGTCGTTGCCGAGGTATGCCGTCGTGGCGTTGTTGCCCACGGTCGGCACGGTGATGCCGGCGCCCCCGCCGGTCAGGTCCGGCAGGTTGGTCACGATCTCACGCATGCCCTCGGCCACGCCGAGGGTGGCAACGGCGAAGTAGTGCCCCTTGAGCCGCAGCAGCGGGATGCCGATGAGGGTGGCGAACAATGCCGCCACAACCCCGCTGAGCAGCAGGGACACCCAGAAGCTGAAATGCCAGTGGCTGATGGCGACGGCCGTGAAGTATCCGCCCACCCCGAAGAAGACCACCTGGCCGAAGGAGGCGTAGCCGGCGAAGCCCCCGATGAGGTTCCACGCCTCGGCCAGCGCGACGAACATGAAGATCGTCGCGACGGTTCGCTCCTGACCGGAGTAGAGCTGGCTCTGCAGCGCCAGGGCGGCCAGCACCGTCACCAGCCCGAGCACCCAGGGAAGCAGGCGCCTCGCCTGGTCGCGGCGCACCGTCGAGGAGACGTCCTGCAGGGGCACCGTCGAGGTGACGCCCTGCTCGGGCACCCGGGTGGACGGTGACATCAGACCTCCAGCCGTGCGGCGTAGAAGGCTCGGCCGACCAGCCCGGTGGGCCGGGCGATGAGGACGACGATAAGGACGAGGAAGGCCAGGGCGTTGACCCAGGTGCCCGGCAGGTACTGCCCGCCCCATGCCTGGACGAGACCGATGACCAGGCCGCCGACGAGGGCGCCATACATGTTGCCCAGTCCGCCCAGGACCGCCACGACGAACGACATGAGGGTGAAGGCGGCGGCTGCTGAGGGGTTGAACGTGCCGACGGTCCCGATCATCACCCCGGCCATGCCGGCCAGTGCGGCGGCGATCCCGAAGGTGAGGGCGTAGACGTGGCGGGCCCGGATGCCCATCAGGCGGGCGGCCCCGCGGTCCATGCCGGTTGCCAGGATCGACATGCCGGTGCGGGTGCGGTTCACGACGGCCACCAGTATCAGCGTGATCGCGATCGCGAGCGCGAAGGCGAGCAGCCGGCCCACGGGCACCCGGACGCTGCCGATCGCCAGGCTCTCACTGGCGTAGGAGGTCTTGATCCCGCGGTAGTCGGCGGAGAAGGCGATGTTCATGCCCTGGACGATCAACAGGTCGAGGCCGAAGGTGAGCAACAGCGTGATGAAGATCGGCCCGTTGACCACGAGGTTGATCAGGAAGCGCTGCATGACGTACCCGATGACGAACAGCACGGCTGCGGCGACGAACATGCCGAGGAACGGGTCCAGGCCGAACGTCTGGTGCATTCCCCAGCCGATGTAGGCACCGAGGATGACGAAAGCGCCGTTGGCCAGGTTGACGACGTTCATCACCCCCCAGACCAGGGAGAACCCCACGGCGACGAGCGCCAGGAGCCCTCCCTGGAGGAGGCCATAGGTCGTGGCCTGGAGGAAAGCGGTCACCGCGTGCCGGGCCAGATCATCTTGGCCTCTGCGGACTCCTTGGGCCACACCGTCAGGGCCTTGCCGTTCTGAACCTGGATGACCGACATCGGCTTGTAGATGTTCTGCCCGGTCGGGTCGAACTTGATCTTGCCGAAGAACGACTCGGTGTCCAGGCCGGAGAGGGCGTTGCGGACCTTGTCCGGCTGGGTGGAGGCCGCCTTCTCGGTGGCCAGCACGAGAGCCAGGCAGGCGGCGGTGGCTTCGGCGTTGTGGTAGTCGGGCAGGTGGCCGAAGTTGGCCTGGATGTCCTTGCTGTAGTTCTTGGCGGTGCCGAAGTACTTGTCCTTGCCCTTGGTGGCGTCGGTCCACTGGGTGGAGCCGAGGACGTTCTCGGCCTGGGTCCCCAGGGTCTTGGCGAAGTCCGGCGTGGGTGGCGCCACGGTCTCGCCGAAGCCGACAGGCGTCACCCCGAGCTCCTTGGACTGTTTGATGATGGCTACGCCCTCCACGAGGTGGACCGAGCCGATGATGACGTCCGGGTGCTGGCCCTTGACCTTGGTCAGGGCGGAGCTGACGTCGGAGGTGCCGTTGGTGAAGTACTGCGGGTCCAGGACGGTGAAGCCCAGGGACTTGGCACTCGCCATGCCGCCCTCGGTGACGCTCTTGGAGAAGCCGTCGTCGGCGGAGAGGAACACGACGCTCTTGGGCTTGGGCGTGGCGAGCTCGGCGATGGCCTTGACGATCGCTGCGGCGTACTCCGTTGCCGGCGACAGGACGGCGAAGGTGCGCTTGTAGCCCTTGCTGAAGATCTTGTTGTCGGCGCCGGCGGAGTCGACCATGACCTGGTTGTTGCGCTCGATGACCGCAGCCTGGGCTTCGGTGTTGGCCGAGCCGTAGGAGCTGAGGATCAGCTTCACGCCCTTGTCGTTGAACTGGTCGACCAGCTGGGCCGCGACATCGGGCTTGGACGTGTCGTCCTGGTACTGGATGGCAAGCTTGACCTTTGTGCCGCCGACATCGACTCCGCCCTGGGCGTTGACCTTGTCCTGGCAGAGCTGGTAGCCCTCCTTGGTGAGCTGGCCCTCACGGGCCAGCTTGCCAGTCAGCGAGACGGACGCGCCGATCGCCAACGGCCCTGAGCTTGCGGCGCCACCATTGTTCGTCTCAGCTTTGGAACCGCATCCAGCCACCATCAGACTGCCTGCTGTGATGGCCGCAGCCACTACCACTCTTCTCGAACCCACGATGTTCGCCTCTCTAGTAGCGCAGTTGTGCTTGTCGTCTGTCTACAGTGATGGGCGTCACAGATCGAGGTTTCTGGATATTGGATCCGATAAGCGGGACGTTGCGGGGTTGAACGGTCAGTCCGACTGCCCGACGCTCGCGTGGCCTCGACCGGCCGGCAGCGAGAGGGCAACGAGCAGGCCCACCGCCAGCAGGACCAGCACGGTGCCGACCTCACCGGGCCACCCGAACACCGCATAGAACAGCCCCCCGACGAAGCCGGCCACGCTCGAGCCGAGGTGGTAGCCGAACAGGTACAGCGCGGATGACTGGGCGCGCTGTTGGGTGGCCCAGACACCTACCCAGCCGCTGGTCACCGAGTGCGAGCCGAAGAACCCGAACACCATCGCTGAGGCGCCGGCCAGTACCAGGGGCAGCAGGTCGGAGAGGGTGAGCAGCGCTCCCGCCGCCATGATCGCCATACCGAGCCGCAGCACGCTGCGTCGGCTGCGCCGGTCCGTCAGCCGCCCCATCCAGTTGGCGCTGACCGTGCCGAAGAGGTAGAGCAGGAAGATGAGTGCCACCAGCGTGGCCGACAGGTTGAACGGTGCGCCGACGAGGCGGTACTGCAAGTAGTTGAAGAACGAGACCAGGCTGCCCATGAGGACGAACCCGCACAGGGCGAAACGGATGATGACCGGGTCGCGTAACGGTCCGCGCAGCCCCGCCATCCGCTCACGCATGTTGCCGGGCGTGGCGACGAAGTTGCGGGAGGCTGGCAGCCGCAGTGCCACCCACAAGCCGCCGGCGAGGCACACCCCCCCTACCGCGGCCATGGCGACGCGCCAGCTCCAGGCGCTGGCCAGCAGACCGCCTGCGAGCCGGCCGGTCATCCCGCCCAGACCGGTACCGCTGATGTAGAGACCCATGGCGGTGCCCAGCCCCGAAGGATGGAACTCCTCAGCGACGTAAGCCATCGCCACCGCCGGCAGACCGGCCAGCACGAGCCCGGTGAGCACCCGCAGCACGAGCAGCGCCCCGAAGCTCGGCGCGACCGATGCGGCGAGGGTGAGGGCGGCGGCAGACAGCACCGCGCCGACGAGCAACCGTCTGCGGCCCTGCCCCTCGGACCACGAGGCCGCGACCAGGACAGCCACGGCGAGCGGCAGCGTGGTCAGTGACAACGTGAGGCTGGCCGCCGCGGGGGAGACGGAGAAGTCACGGCTGAGGTCGGGCAGGATGCCCTGGGCGACATACAGCATGGCGAACGCCATGAAACCGGCCACGAACAGCACCAGGCTCGTCCGGCGGTAGTCCGGCGTCCCGCTGCGCAGGCCTGCGGGTTCAGCCGTGGATGGTGGGTCCATGCAGGCCTCCTTGTCGCGGACGCCGCAGAGGACGTCCTTGCGATGCCGGTCGCTCCCTGAGGGAGAAATTGGATCCAGTATCCGCTATGGTGCAAAGGTGAGTATCTCGGGACCCCTGAACGGCGTCGTTGTTGCGGACTTTAGTCGCGTGCTGGCCGGTCCGTACGCCACGATGCTGCTCGGCGACCTCGGGGCGACGGTGATCAAGGTCGAGTCCCCGGGCGGGGACGACACCCGGCACTGGGGGCCGCCGTGGACCCCCGAGGGGGAGAGCACCTACTTCCTGTCGATCAACCGCAACAAGCGCAGCATCGCCCTCGACCTGCGCAGTCCCGAGGGAAAGCGCCGAGGCCTCGCGCTGGCCCGTCGTGCCGACGTGATGATCGAGAACTTCCGCGGTGGCAGCATGGCGCGCCTCGGCTTCGACTATGACTCGGTCCGGCGCCTCAACCCCGGCCTCGTCTACTGCTCGATCACCGGGTTCGGCACCGCCGGTGGCGCGGAGCTGCCCGGCTACGACCTGGTGGTGCAGGCGGTCTCCGGGCTGATGAGCCTCACCGGACCAGACGCCGACACCCCTTCCAAGAACGGCATCGCGACGGCCGACGTCCTCACAGGCCTGCACGCGGCGGTCGGTATCCTCGCCGCGCTTCACCACCGGGAGCGCACCGGCCAGGGACAGCGGGTGGAGCTCAACCTCATGTCCTCGATGCTCTCGGGGCTGGTGAACTTCGGCGGCGCCTATGCCCTCACCGGCGATGTGGCCCACGGAGTAGGTATCCAGCACCCGAGCATCTGCCCGTACGAGCCGTTTCCCACCGCCGACCGGCTGCTGGTCATCGCCGCCGGCAACGACCGGCAGTTCCAGGCGCTGTGCCACTGCCTCGGCCTTGCCTACCTGGGCAGCGACCCGCGGTTCGCCACCAACGCAGCCAGGGTGGTCCACCGTGAGCAGCTGACTGCTGCGCTCGCGACAGTGCTGCGCACCCGAGGCGCCGACGAGTGGTTCACGACGCTGACCGGCGCGGGGATCCCCTGCGGGCCGATCAATGACGTCGCGCAGGGTATGCGCTTCGCCGAGTCGCTCGGGCTCGAGCCGATCGTCGATGTCGAGGGGTCGGCTCAGGTCGCCAACCCGTTGCGGATGTCGGCAACCGGGGTCAGCTATCGGCATCGCCCTCCGGCGCTGGGGGGAGACGAGAAGGAGATCCTTGCCTGGCTGGACGGTGTCGAGGGCGCCGACGGCCTGGAGGGCGCCGACGGTTTCCAGGGCGCCGGGGTGGTCGGATGAGTGTGGTGTTCCAGCGGCCGCCGACAGCTCAGGAGGCGATCCTCGTGGAATTGCGGCGATTCATCGTCACCGGGGAGCTTCGTCCCGGTCAGAAGATCGTCCAGGACTCCCTGGCCGCGCAGCTCGGCGTAAGCCGGGTCCCGCTGCGCGAGGCGCTGAAGATCCTCGAGGGCGAAGGCCAGGTCACCTACTCGGCCCATCGCGGCTATTTCGTCACCGAGCTGTCCCTCTCGGACCTGGTGGAGGTCTACCGGATCCGAGAGATCCTCGAGGCGGAGGCGGTCACCGTCGCAGTGCCTCAGATGACGCCCGAGGACACCGACCGGCTCGAGGAGGCCGAGCGCGACGTGCAGGCCGCGGCCGACATCGGGGACGTGATCGCCATGACGTCCGCGAACCGGCGCTTGCACTTCACCCTCATCGACGCGTGTGCCCTTCCCCGGCTGGTGTGGCTGATCCGCCTGCTGTGGGATGCGACGGAGGTGTACCGCTCCGTCTACTACAACGAGGAGCACAATCGCGAAGTCGTTGCGGCCGAGCACCGGGCCTTGGTCGCGGCGGTCAGGGCGGGCGACGCGGCGGCCGCGGTGCTGGTGCTCTCCGAGCACCGGGCGCACGCCGTTGCCGCCCTGCGTCCGGTGATGGAACAGGCTGGGGACGGCGAGCCTACGAGGCTCAGCAGAAGGCGCTCAACCCGGTCAGCCCCTGACCGGGTTGAGCTCGGTATCGAGGAGTAGCTCTCCCTCTCAGCCCTGGACGCGGAGGGTCTTGCCGGCCCACTCCGGTTCCCGAAGGGCATACTTCTGGATCTTCCCGGTCGACGTCTTCGGCAGCTCGACGAGGAAGTCGACGTTGCGCGGCGCCTTGTAGTGGGCGATCTTGATGCGAACGTGGTCGATCAGCTCGCCTTCCGCGACCGTGTAGTCGTCCTTGAGCACCACGAACGCCTTGGGTCGCTCGCCCCACTTCTCGTCGGGCACTCCGATCACCGCCACCTCCAGGACCGCCGGGTGGCTCATCAACGCCTGTTCGACCTCGATCGTGGAGATGTTCTCCCCGCCTGAGATCACCACGTCCTTGGCACGGTCGCGCAGCTCGACATATCCGTCAGGGTGCATGACACCGAGGTCGCCGGTGTGGAACCAGCCACCGTTGAATGCCTCCTCGGTGCCCTCGGGGTCGCGGTAGTAACCGGCCATCACGTTGTTGCCGCGCAGCACGATCTCGCCCATGGTCAGGCTGTCGTTCGGTACGTCCTTCATGGTCTCGTCGACCACACGTAGGCGCTCGGCCTGCACCATGCTGACTCCCTGACGCGCCTGGAGCGTGGCCCTTTCCTGTGGTTCCAACGAAGACCATCCCGGCTGGGACTGGCACACCGAATAGGGGCCGTAGGTCTCGGTGAGTCCGTAGACGTGCACGATCCGGAAGCCCATCTGCTCCATCTGCAGGATCGTCGTCGGGCTCGGCGGAGCTCCGGCGGTGGTGATCAACAACGAGTAGTCGAGCCTGCCGGCCTGGGGCGCGTTCATGATCGTCGTGACCACGGTCGGCGCGCCGTTGAGGTGGGTGACCCTGTGTTCGCGGATCAGGTTCCAGATCGCGTCCCCGCGAACCTCGCGCAGGCATACGTGCGTGCCACCGATCCCGGTCACCGCCCACGGCGTGCACCAGCCGTTGGCGTGGAACATCGGCAACGTCCACAGATAGACGCTGTCCTGGTCGAAGCAGGAGTGAACGATCTCCCCGAAGCAGTTCAGGTAGGCGCCACGGTGCGTGTACACCACGCCCTTGGGCTGGCCCGTCGTGCCTGAGGTGTAGTTGATCGAGATCGGCGCCAGCTCGTCTTCGACCTCCCATTCCAGGGGGTCGCTGGACCCGCGCAGGGTGAACTCGGCGTAGCGGACCAACCGCGCGCCGACCAACGCGACGGCCGCAGGGTTCGAAGTCTCTCCGGCTTCGGAGTCCTCGAACACGACGACCTCGGTGATCGTGGGCACGTTCTGGACGGCGGAAGCCACCGCGGGGAGGAAGGCGGAGTCGGTCAGCAGCACCTTGGCGCCGGAGTGGTTCAGGATGTACGCGATCTCCTCATCTGACAGCCGGGTGTTCACCGACACCAGCACTGCACCCGCGAGCGCGACCGCGAACTGCGCGACGAGCATCTCGGGCAGGTTCGGCATGAGGTAGGCAACCCGGTCGCCGGGCTGGATGTCACTGGCACGCAACGCGTGTGCCACCTGGGTCACCTCTTCCGCCAGCTCTCGGTAGGTCAGTCGGCGCTCGCCGTAGATCACGGCCGTCTTGTCCGGGAACACCCGGGCCGACCTCTCCAGGAACGACAACGGGGTCAACGCGGTGTTCGAGACCAGGCTCATGGGTGTCCTTCGGGCCGACGAGTGGGTGGTACTGAATACAGTTACCACGGGACTCTGCACCTTAGGGGCTAAGGAGACGTTCGGACGTGCGCAGGGGCATGACAATGGCCACACTTTCGGGCAGCGTGGGGTCATTGACCGGGGCGGCAACGTCTCGATGCGAGGAAGGGACCTGCCATGGATGATCGGCGCAGGGCGTTGGCCCGGGCGCACGAGCTGGCCGCCGGCTTTCTCGACACGCTCGACGATCGGCCGGTCTGGCCGCGGGCCACGTACGAGGAGATGCTGGAGGCCTTCGGCTCAGAGCTTGCGGCTGGTGGCTCCGATCCCGTGGACGTCGTCGAGGACCTGGCCCGCCGGGCCGACCCAGGATTGGCTGGCATCGCTGGAGGCAGGTTCTTCGGATTCGTGATCGGGGGCGAGCTGCCCGCCGCTCTGGGCGCCGACTGGCTGACCAGCGTGTGGGACCAGAACGCCGGGCTCAACTCCCTGGCCCCTGCCGCGGCGGCGGCCGAGACCATCGCGGGGCGGTGGATCGTTGATGCCCTCGGCCTGCCGGGCGGTACGGCGGTCGGACTCGTCACCGGCGGAATGATGGCCAACTACACGTGTCTGTCGGCAGCCCGCCACGCGGTGCTGGCCCGGCTTGGCTGGGACGTCAATGAGCGGGGACTCTTCGCGGCGCCTCGAATACGGGTGGCGGTGGGCCGGGACCGGCATGACACGGTCGACCGGGCTGTCCGCTACCTCGGACTCGGTCAGGACGCCGTGCGCGAAGTGGCCAGCGACAGCCAGGGCCGGCTCGAGCCCGCAGCGCTCGCGTCAGCTCTCGAAGCCGAGGATGGGCCCGCGATCGTCTGCCTTCAGGCTGGTGAGGTGCACACCGGTGCCTTTGACGCCTTCCCTGACGCGATCGAGATCGCCCGGAGCCACGACGCCTGGGTCCACGTGGACGGCGCGTTTGGCCTCTGGGCAGCCGCCAGCCCTCAATTGCGTCACCTGACCTACGGCATGGCCGCGGCCGACTCCTGGGCCACCGACGCGCACAAGACATTGAACGTGCCCTACGACTGCGGGGTCGCGCTGGTGCGGGACCCGGTGGCGTTGGCGGCCGGGTTCGGGGTCGAGGCGGACTACCTGATCCGCGGGGCGGGTGACCCGATGGAGCGGGTCCCCGAGCTCTCGAGGCGGGCTCGCGGTTTTCCGGTCTGGGCCGCTTTACGGAGCCTGGGCCGCGACGGACTGGCCGCTCTCATCGACCAGCTGTGTGCCCGGGCGAGCCGGATGGCCACCGGCCTGGCGGAGATCCCCCCACGCCACACTCGGCCAACGGGACGTCTGCATTTCGACAGGAACGCGTACTGAAGTCGACACCCTTTTGCGACATACTTGGCCGCGTGGATACGCAGCGAGAGATCGGTGTCACAGAGCTCGCCCTCCGGGACGCCCACCAGAGCCTGATGGCAACCCGAATGGCGACCGAAGACATGGTGGGCGCCTGCTCGGACATTGACGCCGCCGGGTACTGGAGCGTCGAGTGTTGGGGTGGCGCCACCTACGACGCCTGCATCCGGTTCCTCAACGAAGACCCCTGGGAACGCTTGCGAACGTTCCGCAAGCTGATGCCGGGCAGCCGGCTGCAGATGCTTCTCCGTGGACAGAACCTGTTGGGCTACCGACACTATGGCGACGACGTCGTTGACCATTTCGTCGAGAAGGCCGCCGAGAACGGCATGGATGTCTTCCGGGTGTTCGACGCCCTCAACGACACCCGTAACGTCGAGCGCGCCATCGCCGCCGTGAAGAAGGTCGGCAAGCACGCGCAGGGCACCATCTGCTACACCACCAGCCCCTTGCACACGGTCGAGGGTTTCGTGCGCCAGGCTCGCGAGCTGGCTGATGTCGGCGTCGACTCCCTGGCCATCAAGGACATGGCTGCACTGCTCAAGCCGCAGCCGGCCTTCGACATCGTGTCGGCCATCAAGGCTGAGATCCCTGGCATGCAGATCAACGTCCACTGCCACGCGACCACGGGCGTCACCCTGGTCTCGCTGATGAAGGCCATCGAAGCCGGGGCCGATGTCGTCGACACCGCCATCAGCTCGTTGTCGCTCGGTCCCGGTCACAACCCCACCGAGTCACTGCAGGAGATGCTGGAGGGCACGGGCTACATCGCCGACCTCGACAAGGTACGCCTGGGCAACATCAAGAATCACTTTGCCGAGATCAAGCCCCGCTACGCGCAGTTCATGTCTGCGTTCAACGTCGAGACTGACATCTTCGACAGCCAGATCCCCGGCGGCATGATCTCCAACATGGAGTCCCAGCTCAAGCAGCAGGGCGCCGGCGACAAGCTGCGTGAGGTGCTCGAAGAAGTGCCGCGGGTCCGCAAGATTGCCGGCTATCCACCGTTGGTCACGCCGTCCAGCCAGATCGTGGGCACCCAGGCTGTGTTCAACGTGATCATGGGCCCCTACAAGGTGCTGACCGGCGAGTTTGCCGATCTGATGCTCGGGTACTACGGCTACACCATGGGCGAAAAGGATCCTGAGGTTGTCGCCCTGGCCAAGACCCAGACCGGCAAGGAGACCATCACCGAGCGTCCGGCCGACCTGATCGCCCCCGAATGGGATGCCCTGCGCACCCAGGCCGAGGACATCGATGGTTTCGATGGTTCCGACGAAGACGTGCTGACCTACGCCATGTTCCCGAAGGTGGCGCCGGGCTTCTTCACCACCCGCGCCGATGGCCCCACGAACCTTGGCAAGGACCCGGCCGAGCTGGAGGCAGAGCGTGCCGCTGTTGCCGGCGACCCCAAGACGGGCCCCGTACGCGGCCCGATCAAGTACGAGATCACCATCAACGGCAAGAAGAACTCCGTTGCCGTGAAGCCCGCCTAAGAAAGGTGACTTCGGCCATGTCCAAGCCCCCCACCCCGCCCAAGACGACAAGCAAGGCTGCCAGCAAGGCTGCAAGCACGGCTCAGACCAAGGCCCAGACCAAGGCCCAGACCAAGGCCAGGACCATGCAGGAGCGGATCGTTGAGCTACGCACCCGCCGCGAAGAGGTCATCGCCGGAGGTGGCGAGAAGCGCCACGCCAAACAGCACGCCGCCGGCAAGCTGACAGCTCGCGAGCGGATTGCTGAGCTGGTTGACCCGCTGAGCTTTGAGGAAAGCGGGCTGCTCGCCCAGCACCGCACCACGTTGTTCGGGATGGACACCGCGGTCATGCCGGCCGACGGTGTGGTCACCGGCGCGGCATCCGTGCTCGGTCGCCCGGTGCACGTTGCCAGCCAGGACTTCAGCGTCGCCGGTGGTTCTGCCGGCGAGATGCACTCGGTCAAGGTGGCCGCCACGATGCGCTCCGCGTTGGACAACGGCACCCCGTTCGTCTTCTTCAACGACTCCGGTGGCGCTCGCGTCCAGGAGGGCATCGACTCCCTGTCCGGCTACGGCAAGGTGTTCTTCCAGAACGTCGCGCTGTCGGGTGCGGTGCCACAGATCTCGATCATCGCC
>Ga0209745_1001087_pt1 | contig 16334 bp, 10 predicted proteins | sample BarGraNGADG00312_FD_184495 | JGI IMG/M metagenome (GOLD analysis project Ga0209745, IMG submission 184495) | Arctic peat soil microbial communities from Barrow, Alaska - Barrow Graham LP Ref core NGADG0004-312 (SPAdes) (version 2) | ecosystem: Environmental > Terrestrial > Soil > Wetlands > Peat... | reverse complement strand
TGGTTCTCATGAACGGTGGTCCCGTTGCCTCACTCCGGGCACAAGAGAAAGCGGCGGCGGTGTTGCTGGCCGGTTATCCCGGCGTGGAAGGCGGAAGCGCCGTAGCAGATGTGATATTCGGCGATTATAATCCTGCCGGACGGCTTCCCGTCACATACTACTCCTCTGTGGATCAGCTGCCTCCGTTTGAGGATTATGATATGGAAAACAGAACCTACAGATATTTCTCAGGCACACCCCTGTACCCGTTTGGCTACGGTCTGAGCTATACGACTTTCAGTTATGCAGATCTTACCCTTCCGGAAAAGATCGTTGCCGGCAATGATGTGCGGGTGACGGTCAGGGTAACCAATACAGGAAAAATGGCAGGTGATGAAGTTGTGCAGCTTTACATTACCGACGAAAAAGCCTCAACGCCAAGGCCGCTGAGACAGCTTGAGGGATTCAAACGGATACATCTTTACGCCGGTGAGAGCAGGACAGTGGAGTTTTTATTGAAAGCTGAGCAGTTTTCGATGATTAACAAGAGCAATGTCCGGGTCATAGAACCAGGCTGGTTCACTGTTTCTGCAGGGGGAAAGCAACCCGGTCTGACAGGAGCATCAGACCCCCGGTTTACCCAGGTGTTGACCGGCCGGATAAGGTTTACTGGCAAGGAGGTCAGATTAATTGAATAAGTTTTACCTTTTATCCCTGTTTGGCTCCAATGTTTATCTTTGCCGGCAAACAAAGAAACATGCTCCCGGAGGATTTTCTTAATCGTATCGGCCATCAGGATTATATTAATGTAAAGGAGCTGACGGAAGCGCTGGACCAGCCTTCGCCGGTCTCCGTGAGAATTAATCCATATAAATGGCTGCAACCCGTAAGCGGGTATAAGAAGGTTCTGTGGGAGCCACAGGGTTATTATCTTCCGGTAAAACCTCTTTTTACACCTGATCCACTGTTTCATGCAGGGGTGTATTACCCTCAGGAAGCATCCAGCATGTTCACCGGAGAGGTTTTCAGACAGGTTACTTCAGGGATGGGAGATCTTCGCGTGCTTGACCTTTGCGGAGCGCCCGGTGGCAAGAGCACTCACCTGTCAGCCCTGATAGCAGACAGAGGATTCCTGGTAGCCAACGAAGTAATCAGGGCACGGGCGGCAGTTTTGGCTGAGAACATAACCAAATGGGGGCTTGGCAATACTGTTGTCACACATAATGACCCTGCTGCCTTCGCCTCGCTTCCGTCTTTCTTCGATGTAATAGTCGCAGATGCACCATGCTCAGGTGAGGGGATGTTTCGCAACCATGCAGCTGTGCATGAGTGGTCTCTGCAGAATGCCAGGCTTTGCAGCGAACGGCAGCGCAGAATAGTGATGGAAGTATGGCCATCACTAAAACAAGGGGGTATACTGATTTATTCGACATGCACCTTTAATCCTGCCGAGAATGAGGAAAACATCTCATGGTTCAGAAACAGCACAGCATCTGAATCTGTCGGGATTGATATAGGAGCGGGCACCGGGATTGAGCCTGTCCGATATGCCGGTACGGAAGGATATGGTTTCCACCCTGGCAAGGTGGAAGGTGACGGATTTTTCATTGCTGTTCTTCGAAAAACAGAGGGCGATGGCGACAATAACCTGAGGATCAGGACAATCAGCCAGAAGCCATCAGCAAAAACCTCAGGTCTGGCCGGGCAAATGCTTACTTGTGAAAGTGACAGGCTGATCATGGCAGGAAACAGGATCATTGCACTGGCTACAGACCGGAATGTTTTCAGTTATATTGATGAAAGACTGGCAGTCATCAAGTCGGGCACCATGATCGGTGAAACCAAGAATAGCAAATTTATCCCTGCCCATGACCTGGCAATGTCGGTAAAACAGAAAGAGGGAGCCTGGCTGGTGTACGATGCAAATTATGAGGAGGCTGTTGCATTTATCCGTCTGGAACAGTTCCGCATTGAGGGGATGCCAAGGGGGAGAATACTCATCCGTTATCGTGGTGTACCGCTTGGATTTGTAAACAATCTCGGGAACCGCATCAACAACGGATACCCTCAGGCATGGCGAATGCGGATGGAGAGTCAGCCGGATTACAGGGAGATATTGTGAAGAAATAAATATGTCTTATTTTTATCGCAAAGAAAAACCTGATGAAAACGGACATTGAGATTGCACAGGGTGCCGTAATGAGGCCTATAGGCGAAGTGGCCGGCAAGCTTGGGCTCAGGGAGGACGACCTTGAGCTTTACGGTAAATACAAGGCCAAGCTGCCTCTCTCTCTGATTGATGAAAAGAAAGCGGCGAATGCAAAGCTTATCCTGGTTACGGCAATCACTCCAACCCCTGCCGGGGAGGGCAAGACTACAACTTCGATAGGTCTGGCCCAGGGACTGAACCTTCTCGGTAAAAAAGCCACTGTAGTGCTTCGTGAGCCCTCGCTGGGGCCTGTTTTCGGAATTAAGGGAGGTGCTGCCGGCGGCGGTTACTCGCAGGTGATACCCATGGAAGATATTAACCTTCACTTTACCGGTGATATCTCAGCCGTTGAGAAGGCACACAATCTTCTCTCAGCAATGATTGACAATAACATACAGGCCTCTGAGAGCAACCTTGGAATTGACCCGAGGACCATTGCGTGGAAAAGGGTGATGGACATGAATGACCGGGCCCTGAGGGATGTTGTCATCGGCCTCGGTGGCACGACACAGGGTGTGCCAAGGGAGACAGGATTTGATATTACCGCTGCCTCTGAAGTCATGGCAATCCTATGCCTGGCAACGGGCATCAGTGATCTCAAGGCCCGCATGGGCAATATCTTTATCGGTTACACCTATGCGGGTAAACCGGTCTTCGCCCGTGATCTCAAAGCCCAGGGAGCAATGGCCGCACTGCTGAAAGATGCAATAAAGCCTAACCTGGTGCAGACACTTGAAGGTACCCCGGCAATAATTCACGGAGGTCCGTTTGCAAACATAGCCCAGGGTACCAACTCCATACTGGCGACCCGCATGGGCATGACATTGAGCGATTATGTGGTCACCGAAGCCGGTTTTGCCAGCGAGCTGGGTGCTGAGAAATTTTTCAATATCAAGTCGCAGATAGGCAAGCTGAAGACAAACGCTGTCGTAATAGTGGCGACAGTCAGGGCGCTGAAATATCACGGCGGTGTAAAGCTGTCTGATCTTACCAGGGAAAATACCGATGCCCTGAGCAAAGGCTTCGAGAACCTTGACAAACATATCGAAAACATGCATTATTACGGCTTCAGGCCTGTGGTTGCAATAAACCGTTTTGACACCGACACCGATGCCGAGATTGCCCTCGTGAAAACATATTGTGAGGAGCACAATGTACGTGTTGCGGTCAACACTGCATGGGCTGACGGTGGCAAAGGAGCATTGGAGCTGGCTGAGGCTGTGATAGGAGCAACTGAGGCTTGTACTGATTGCTTTACACCGCTGTATGCCATGTCATGGCCTCTCGAGAAAAAGATCGAGACCATTGCCACGTTAATGTACGGAGCACGAAACGTTGAGTATACTCTCGAGGCCAAAGAACAATTGAAAAAGATCAGCGAGCTGGGCTTCGATAATCTGGCGGTATGTATTGCCAAGACGCAAAAGTCCCTATCTGATGATCAGACAAGACGGAACCGCCCGCGCGATTTCACAATCCGCATACGGAAAGTAGAACTCTCTTCCGGAGCAGGTTTTATAGTTCCGATTGCAGGCTCGATAATGCGTATGCCCGGGTTGCCGTCCGTGCCATCTGCAGAGAAGATTGACATTGATGATAACGGCCAGATAAGCGGATTATTCTGAAAACAGTTTTCCCGGACATATCAGCAGCTGTTCTTTGCGGAGGCAAAGGATCACGTTTCGGCGGTATCAACAAATCCATGATCGAGATCAACGGAGTGCATATAATTACCCGTACTGTCAGCCTCCTGAAACCTCTGTTCCGTGAAATTATCCTGGCGGGATGGCCGCCGGATGATTCATCCCCGGAGGGCACCAAAACAGTTGCTGATAACTTCCCGGGCGTAGGACCCCTGGCAGGCATTGAGGCAGCAATGAAAGCTTCGACGGCACCGTGGCTCTTTGTCTTCGGAGGTGACATGCCATGGCTGTCTGAGGTAATGATAACGGATCAGGCGACTGCATCGTTGAAGGCACCGGCAGATGTTCTGATACCGAGAATTGATAAATCGATTGAACCCCTGCACGCAATTTACAGATGCAGCCTTCATCCTTATCTTGAATCCTATCTGCGGGCTGGTAAAGATACTGCTGTCAGGGCATTTTTCAGACCTTTAAAGATCAGGTATTATGATCTTCCGGGTGATGAAAAGACCTTAAAGGTCTTCACAAATATCAACACCCTGCAGGATCTTCCCTGAGTATTGCAGCAGAGTTATATGTGCTTTTTTATTATTAATTTTGGTGAGTACCTAAAGAACTGAATCATGAGGGCTTCTCTCATTGTCATAGCAGCAGTCATGCTGATTCCTGGTGCCTGTCAAAGTTACCAGGACTACAGCAAAGTCGGATGGCAGGAGAAAGAGCTTCCCGACTGGGAGAACCTGGCGGTGAACACCGTCAATACCGAAAAGCCGCATGCCACAATGGTCAGCTTCCCTGACTACGCTGCTACCCGCGACGCAGGATGGAGGGAATCTGAAAATGTGATGTCACTGGATGGTAAATGGAAATTCAGCTTTGCCAATACTCCGGCAGAACGTCCATACTGGTTTTTCAAGGATGACTATGATACACGTTCATGGTCAGAGATTGAAGTGCCTTCAACATGGGAACGTGAGGGTTATGGCATTCCCTATTATGTCAATATAGGTTACTCTTTTAAAATGAATCCTCCTTTTATTGACCATACCGATAACCCGGTAGGTTCATATAAGCGATCATTCATTCTGCCATCCGGATGGAGGAATAAGGAAGTTTTCCTGACCTTTGACGGTGTCAGCTCTGCATTTTATGTCTGGGTTAACGGTAAACAGGTCGGTTACAGTGAGGACAGCAAAACGACTGCAGAGTTTAATATCACACCATTTCTCAGGAGGGGTAAGAACACGGTTTCCGTTGAGGTATACAGGTACTGTGACGGCAGCTATCTTGAGGGGCAGGATTTTTTCAGATTAAGCGGCATTCAGCGCTCAGTGTGGTTGCATGCAAGGCCTACCACTTACATTCGCGATTTTTTTTCCAGAGCTACACTGGTGAATAATTATACTGACGGTCATCTCGATCTTACCATAGAGCTGACCAATGCCAGAAAAAGACCAGCTAACCTTCGCCTTGAAGCAGGATTGTATGATGGCCCCACAAAGATTCTTGGCGAGATCAGGGATGCTGATGCCGTTGACGGAACGGCGCTGCTGAATCTCAGAGCGGAATTACCAAATGTAAATCCCTGGTCGGCTGAATCACCTTCGCTTTATACCCTGGTGCTTACTCTTGCTGACGGCAGGGGAAGGGTGCTCGAGAGCGTAAGCAGCCAGATAGGGTTTCGAACTTCTGAAGTAAAGGGAACGCAGTTCCTGATAAACGGTAAAGCTGTACTTCTCAAGGGCACCAACATCCACGAACATGATCCGGTGAACGGACACACTATTGACGAAACAACTATGCTGCAGGATATCAGGCTGATGAAAATGCACAATATTAATGCAGTACGTACTTCACACTATCCTCAGCCCGAACGCTTCTATGAACTGTGCGACCAGTACGGCCTCTATCTCATTGGTGAGGCAAATATTGAATCACACGGTATAGGTTATGACAAGGACCAGACCCTGGCAGACAAGCCTGAGTGGCTTGATCAGCACATGTTACGTACAGCGCGAATGGTAGAGCGTGATAAAAACCACCCGTCAGTCATAATATGGTCGCTAGGCAATGAGGCAGGTGACGGACAGAATTTTGTTACGACATACAAATGGATCAGGGAGAGGGATGATTCCCGGCCGGTGCAGTATGAGAGGGCGGAGAAGATGACCAACTCACCGGAGAGACACACTGACATATGGTGCCCGATGTATCCCTCAATTGAGGAACTGGAGCAGTATGCTCAAAATGCCGGGAAACCCGGATATGACAGACCTCTAATCATGTGTGAATATGCCCACTCAATGGGCAACAGTACCGGTAACCTGCAGGATTACTGGGACGTGATAGAAAAATACGATATACTCCAGGGCGGGTTCATCTGGGACTGGGTTGACCAGGGTTTGCTTGAAACAGATGAGGACGGTGAGGAGTATTTTGCTTACGGGGGTGATTACGGCGAGGTGGGAGCACCCAGTGACGGCAACTTCTGCTGCAATGGCCTCGTCGGCCCTGACCGTACACCGCACCCTGCGCTTGACGAGGTCAAAAAAGTTTATCAGTACGTGAAATTCAACCCGGCTGACATAACAAAGGGCCTTGTGACAATTACAAATAAATATGATTTTACAAACCTGTCGTTTTTTAACATTAACTGGGAGGTACTGGCTGACGGCGTACTGTATAAATCAGGTCACCTGGGCCAGATTGCCCTTGGGCCGGGAGAATCATCAACGGAAGAGATACCATTCGGTACCATAACACCTGAACCGGGTGTGGAATACTATCTGAACCTGTACCTCTCCAGAGCTGATGAGTGGGGCATCATACCGCAGGATCATCAGTATGCTTCCGAACAGATGCTCCTGCCTTTCCATGCTGAGGCATCTGCTGCCGGAGATGATAACCTCGCACTGGTAAACATTCAGACTGAAGGGGCAGATCTCACGGTAGCCGGAGAAGATTTTACGGTTGTCTTTAATATGTCTGCCGGGGCAATGAAATCACTCATTGCAGACGGTCAGGAGTTTCTCCGGACAGGTCTGCGGCCTGATTTCTGGAGGGCGCCAACTGACAACGATTACGGTAACGGTATGGAAAAGAGAAATGCCGACTGGAAAGATGCAGGGCCTGACGCTGTTCTGAAATCGGCGCAGATAAGCCAACCCGGAATGAACAGCGCCGTGATTCGTTTCACCTTCGATATTCCGGGCCTGGACAAAAGAAGGATCGCATCGTTGGTAACGACATACCTTGTTCATGGTGATGGGGCAATAGATGTATCATTCAGTCTCGCCAAAACTGACCTGAAGCTGGAAGAGATACCCCGTGTGGGGATGCAGATGACAATGCCCGAAAGGTTTACTGACCTGGCATGGTACGGCAGGGGTCCTCATGAGAATTATGCTGACCGTAAGACGTCGGCATTTGTCGGCCTGTATGAGAGCTCCGTGGCTGAACAGTATGTGCCTTACGTCAGACCCCAGGAGAACGGTTACAGGACAGATACAAGGTGGCTGACAGTGACTGACAACAATGGCATCGGGCTTCGGTTTGAGGGCAGGCCTGTCTTCAGCTTTGCCGCGATGAACTACCTTCATGACGATTTTGAATCGCCGGGTAACCTCTCACGCTACCGGCCGGACGCAAAACTTGTTAACACCCATATTGATGATGTCAGACCCCGTGACCTGGTATGTGTTAATATTGATTACGGCCAGATGGGTGTTGGCGGAGATAATTCATGGGGTGCACGCACGCACGAAAAATATTGTCTGCGTGATACCAGGTATGATTACTCATTCAGAATTGTTCCTCTAAAAAGGTCAGAATAACAGCAGCACCGTGTCTACTTTAACGGTACTGGTATCTCAGCATTGAGTACCGTTCCGCTTCCTGTCACAATATTACTGACACTATATGTAAGCGGCTGCTTCAGATAGCGCCTGTCGGCTCTTACCCTGACAACCATGTTGGCCGGTAATGTCAGTTCCGCAGGCGCTCCCTCGGGTCCACCGGTAAGCTTCATGGGCATGTCAGAATTATTAATGATATCAAAAAAGATATTCTTGCCGTCATCCTTATATGGAACCCCGGCTTTGACAGCTGCTCTGAAAAGGGCACCTGTGAACTGTTCGAAGCCAGCCAGGGAGTCGCCATACCATACAGCTGTCCGGCCGGCGAACATAGCTTCCCGAAGCGATTCCAGGGTACGTTCTTTTGCAAATACAAGGGTAACCGGCCTGTGGGTGTACTCGGGTTCCATATATGTCTCACTGATTACACCGTGGACATCACTGTTACCCATTACTGCCAGCTTATGCTCACGGCACATCTCCATCACAGTTGCATTCCGGTAGGTTTCATATTCATTGAAATATTCTATCCCGTTCAGCCAGCCTTTGGCTATAAGTTCCAGATGAACAGGATAAAGTCTTGGTATGCCGTCAGGTTGCTGTGAGGTCCACCCCGGATGGTTATACTGGATGAAGGCACCCTGCTTTACTGCAGCCTCAATGACCTTCATAAAGTCAGGCTTGTTGAGTGAGTCCGCATCCTGAATGAACAGTGCATTAATATGTCCGGGAGGCATGCTGCGGGTGATCTCGGCACCATGGACCAGAATAAGGTTATAATCATCTGCTGAGGTTTTGGCAATCTTCCATGCAGCGTTGTTATCAGTAGATATAAAGTCCTTATGTGGCTGATATTCGATATGATCAGTGATGGCGAGGGCATCCAGCCCGTCTCTCCATGCTTCTCCTACTCTCTGTGTCGGCCAGACGTTTCCGTCAGAAAAGACCGTGTGGGAATGAAAATCGCATTTCAGAGTTACATATCCCGGTATATCCGGCATATTAAGTACGCGCCTCTGTGCGGTCAGGGTCACAGAGCCCAGGAAAAGAGCTGATACAATGAGTAAAATATTTTTCATGTTCTTATGTATTGAGATGTTGTCTTAAGGTCTGAAGTCTTTAATTTCTTAATTTTTAATTCTCCTGCTACTTCCCGCCAACCTCTCTCCCCCTGAGTATGAACCTGTCATACACAAAAAGCAACACGCTTGCCAATATTGCTATTGCCGCAAACAGCATCCAAATCCTTGAAGGGTGATACGTGTCCCACAGGTACCGGGTGAGCTGTTGCGGATCCATCCCGAACAGTTCCTGTGCCCTTGCGTAATAGTCAGTCTGGGTGAAATTGCCGGATATCGCGGGGATATCAAATCCTCTCTCTGCCACTGCTCTTTTAAGCAGGAAGAGCTTGTCAGCCATCACCTCGAACGGTTTTCCTGATATCAGGCCGGCTCCCAGGTGTCCAAGGGCTATCGGGAGGAATGCGGTGCCCATATAAAGAGCCTTCCTGTCTGAGGGTGCAATACCGCCCAGGTATTCCTGTATTTTGGGTGAGGAGGCCATCTCTCCGATGCTGAAGATAAGCATGCCCAGTACTATCAGCCATGGGTTCAGGTTTGCGAACATCATGCCAAGACCGAAGCCAAGGATGAAAATACCGGACATAATGGAGTTCAGCGGCCTGAACCTGGTGGTTATTGATGATATTATCAGCTGAAACAGTATTATATAGAACGAGGCCAGACTGGAAATGGTCACTGTTGTGATTCTCCCCGGATCCAACCCCAGTGTCAGTGATATCCTGTCAAGGTTGACCCAGGCGTCAAGAAACACGGGGAACGAATAATAAAGCTGGTTATAGGCTGTCCAGAATATACCGATAATGAAAAGGAACATCAGGTAGCGCCAGTCGGTCAGGGTAACTCCGATGTTTTTAAATGCAATGCCTATATTCTGCAGGAAAGACTTATCGGTCTCTGCCACTGCAGGTTCTTTATAAATAAACAGCACCAGGAGGTAATTGATTGTCATAGCTGCAATGGAAACGTAGATGACCATATCCCAGCTGTTCTTATACAGCATGCTGGCGACAAAGGGTCCTAAAAATCCTCCGACATTGACCATCATGTAAAAAATTCCGAAGCCCAGTGATGCAGTTTCTTTATTGGTCACCCTGGCCACAGTTCCTGATATGATTGGTTTAAAGAGTGCTCCGGCCACTGCCAGGAGTATGAAAGCCGCGAATATTGCTCCGAAGGTTGTGAACCTGCTAAGCATGAAGAAAGAAAGGATATAAGTTGTAAAGGAGAGAATGAGCACTTTCTTATAACCCACCCTGTCAGCTATGGCGCCTGTTATTACGGGAAGAAAGTACAGGATCATCGACCCGGCGCCCATGATGGTCCCTTTCTCCACATTGGAAAAGCCCAGGGCGCCGTCCTCCTTTGCCGAGGTGAGATAAAGGGCGAAGAATCCGCTGTAAAAGCCGTACCACCCCCAGCGCTCGAACAGCTCAATGACGTTGGATATCCAGAATACCTTCGGGAATTTTTTCAGGACGCGGGTAAAGTATGTCATCAACAGGTTTTTTCGGCAGTTAAAATAATGAAATTACTGACACTGCTTAATGACGTCAGGCGCCAATTTAAATTGTTTTACCTGCATAAAAATACGCTTCTTTCCTGTCAGCGTCATCCCATGTATAAACATTACGGTTCATGAAGCCTCCCATAAATCCTATTAATGCTGTATCTCCTGCACACATGGTTGTATGGGCGAAGAGTGCAAGTGAAAGGACCCATTTCCACCAGGGAGAACAGAAGATCATGGTTACAATAATAGCGGCCGTGATTATAACAAAAGGGGTGAAAGCTACTATGGAGAAGAGCCGGAGATCCGCCACGAAACGGTGAGCGGTGACATAAATTATACCCTGGCGGAGGTCGGCGCCGCACCTGATGTCTTTTGCACCTGCCATGCGGAAAGGTATAAGGTGAAGACCCTCGTGAAAGGGGATCAGAAGCACAGGAGCTGCCACCAGCCCTGTTGCGAGTCCAATTATTATCCGGGAATGCTCCGGGGCGTATCTGACACCCGGCCAGAACCATACACTAAGAAAAGCAGTCAGAGCCAGTACAACCCAAACCGTCATCATAGGAAGATTGAAGGATTTCAGGCTGCCTATTACAAAAGGTGCAATATCATTGTAAGGCAGGGTCAGAACCTTATCATATGCTGATCCGTCCTCTAGCTCCTCTATTGCAGGCCTTGAAATCATGTGACTGCAAAGTTAATTTATCCCCGGTCAGGGAAAATGATCCCTGTCAGTTTTATTATGATATGAACCTTTGGCACGACAATTGGTTAAATTTGCAGAGAATAATGAAGAGGCTGTTTATCATATGTATGGTATTACTTTTCTGTGTCGGTGGTTATAGCCAGACGGGGGAGGTCTCTGCTCCTGATTCAACACAGAGTATCTACCATGTTCTTAAGACTGCCACCTACGACGGTCAGACATATCCTCTTGTGGAGCTTAACGAGATCACGGTTTTCGGTAAGATGCCCCGCGGAGTAAGATTCAATTACCGCAGACATGCCCGTCTTGTATATAATGTCCGTCGTGTCTATCCTTACGCTCTTCTTGTCAGGAATGAGGTTGGCCGTGTCAACAGGCTGCTGGAGACAATGCCCAACAAAAAAGATCAGAACAACTTCCTGCAGCAGTACGAAAAGGACATTTTTAAAGAATACGAGGATGATATGAAGAAACTTACCTTTTCTCAGGGCAAGATACTCATCAAGCTGATTGAACGGGAAACCCAAAATACGTCCTTTGATCTTATAAGGCAGTACCGCGGTAAGTTCTCCGCCACCTTCTGGCAAAGCATTGCACGTATCTTCGGAGCTGATCTTAAGGCGGACTATGACCCTGCCGGTGAGGACTATCTTATTGAGCAGGTAATAATAGAGATTGAAGCCGGAAGGTTATAATCACTTCTGTTCCACCATTTCCTTTATTGCTTTAATGACTTCCTCAGCGTCGCGCGCTATTTCGGTTATGGTTGCATTCAGCATATAGGCAGGTGCTGTGACAATCAGGTTTTTTTTGTCGACAGATACCTCCCCATGGCGTTTAGTCTCATGTCTGCCTCCCATGGCGGTTATGTCTGAGGCAGTTGAGGGATCATTGCCAATTGTTACAGTCACATCGCCCAGCACCCTGGTGATAAGCACCGGTGAGATGCATAGGGCTCCAATGGGTTTACCTGCCCTGTGAGTGTCACGGATAGCCGCTTCCACAACCCTGTCAACATGACAGTCAGTGCCGTCAACAGCGTAGGTACAAAGGTTTTTTGCCACGCCAAACCCTCCCGGGAAGATAAGAGCATCAAAGTCAGCCACCCGGTATTCTGTCAGGGCTTTTATTTTGCCCCTGGCAATGCGTGCGGCTTCGGTGAGGACGTTTCGTGCTTCATTCATCGCCTCACCGGTAATATGGTTTATGACATGATGCTGCTTTACATTTGGTGCAAAGACCTGGTATGTACCCCCTATCCTGTCAATGGCATATAAGGTCATCACGGCTTCATGTATCTCGGCTCCGTCATAGACACCGCATCCGGCAAGTACTACAGCAGCTTTCATATCAGGTTTGAGTTTTAGTTGGGTAATAAAGTTAAGAAAAACCCATTACAAAATCCGGAAATTTTAAGATCTCAGCTGAACGCTGCCTTCCCGTTTTAGCATTTATGACTTCAGTTTATTATTTGATCTTTCTTTATTTTATTTATTAATTCTTCCCTTTAAAGGCAGAAAAAGTATTTAATATCTGATATTATGAAGAAAATGTTATAAATTTCGGGTCTGCCTTGTTCTGTGGGGGAAAAGTTAATGAAGCAACCCTGTTCTGCCAGGCAGATATTGACCTAACTTTTAAACGTTAAACTAAAACTCTGATCTATGAACAGATTAAAACTATTATTTTCACTGTTTGTGTTTACGGGCTTCTCAGCCCTGATGGCTCAGACGGTGACGATTAAAGGTACTGTTACCTCAGCCGACGATGGGACTCCAATTCCGAGTGCTTCTGTAACAGTTCCGGGTTCCACACTTGGTACCTTGACGGATGGTTCTGGTAAATATACCATCACTGTACCTGTCTCAGCCAAAACCCTCACATTCACTTTTGTCGGCATGAAGACTATGATAGAAGAGATTAGTGCAAGGACAACCATTGACGTTGCATTGGCCACTGATATGGTTGGTTTGGATGAAGTTGTTGTAACTGCGCTTGGTATTTCCAGAGAGAAAAAATCCCTGGGATACTCAGTTCAGGAAGTTGGAGGTGACAATATCAGTAAAACAAAAGAATCCAACTTTGTTAACTCACTTTCCGGTAAAATATCAGGAGTACAGATCACACAATCCAACACCATGGGTGGTTCCGCGAATGTTCTTATCAGAGGTTACAAATCCCTTATGAACAGTAACCAGGCATTGTTTGTGGTTGATGGTGTTCCTATCGATAACAGTATTACCAATACTGATTTACAGATGGGTGCCGGCGGAGGTTATGATTATGGTAATGCTGCTTCCGACATTAATCCTGATGATATTGAATCAATGTCGGTTCTTAAAGGAGCAGCTGCAACCGCACTTTACGGTTCCCGTGCCGCTAACGGTGTTATTATGATAACGACCAAGAAAGGTTCAGCCAGAAAAGGTATTGGTGTAACTGTTAATACCAACATTACTTTCAGTAAAATTGACGAATCGACCCTTCCGAAGATTCAAAGAGAATATGGTGGAGGTTATGGTCAGTATTATGAAGATCCGTCAGGATATTTCTGGTATTCTGATCTTGATGGTGACGGCACCGACGATCTGATAGTCCCTACAGCCGAAGATGCTTCCTGGGGTGGCAAATTTGATAAAAATCTGATGGTTATTGACTGGGTAGGCCTCGAACCGACCGATACAAAAAATTATCTTAAGAAAGTTCCATGGGTTGCAGCTAAGCATGGTCTTGATGACTTCTTTGAAACAGGAGTGAAACAGAACTACAATGTTGCATTTGACGGAGGAAATGAAAAAGGTGTCTTCAGGTTATCCTTTTCTAATCTGGGTGAAAATGGCATGCTGCCAAACAGCAAACTCGGGAAGAACACAATAAACTTTGCCGGATCCTATAAACTGAGCGAAAAATTATCAGTTGAATCAAACGTTACCTATGTTAGTGATAAAAATAAAGGGCGTTATGGTACTGGTTATGACCCAGGCAATCCAATGCAGTCACTCGCCCAGTGGTTCCAGTCCAATGTCGATATTTATGATCTGAAAGAATACTGGAAAACTGATGACGGAAGACAAAGAACCTGGAACTATGCATATTATGATGATCTTGAAATTCCAATCTATCATAATAATATCTACTGGACACGTTATAAAAACTACCAGAATGATGGAAGGAACAGGGTATACGGTCATGGGACGGTTACCTATAAGCTTACCCCCTGGTTGAACCTGGAAGCCCGGGCAGCAACCGACTTTTATTCCGAATATCAGGAAGAAAGGGTTGCTGTTTACAGTAACCAGACTTCCGGTTACAACAAGTATCTGAGAAACTTTACTGAAACAAACCTGGACCTGATGGCAAGGTTTAGCAAAACTTTTGATTTATTCTCTGTAAATGGTCTCCTTGGAGTAAACAGGAGAAGAACTGATGTCAGATCTACTTATGGAGAAACTGTTGGTGGATTACTGGTCCCGGAATTTTATAATCTGATGAATTCACAATCTCCTATCGCTACTAACGAAAGTGAAAGACTGTCAGGAGTAAACAGTATTTTTGGGAGCGTTTCCCTTGGATATAGGAATATGATTTATCTTGACCTTACCGGACGTAATGATGTCTCATCAACGCTTCCCGAAGCCAACAACAGCTATTTTTACCCTTCTGCTTCAGCCAGCTTCATTATTTCGGAGTTATCTGGTTTAAAAGAGTCGAAGGTCTTTTCATTCATAAAAGTAAGGCTTAACTATGCTGAGGTAGGCAATGATGCTCCTGTATACAGTCTTAACTCAACTTATGTTCAGGAAGCTAACTGGGGTTCTAAGGGTGTGTTCCGTGCAAGCAGAACATTATTGAATCCGGATCTAAAGCCAGAAAGAACAAAGAGTTATGAAGCAGGATTGGAAACGAAATTCTTTAATAACAGATTTGGTTTTGACCTGTCCCTTTATAAAACCAACTCAATTGATCAGATCATGCCGGTGAATATTTCGCCAGCATCAGGTTACACACAGAGATATGTTAACTCAGGTGAGATTGAAAACAAAGGAATTGAACTTTCTTTGAATGGAGCTGTTGTAAGATCCAGCGGATTTAACTGGGATTTACAGGTTAACTGGTTTAGGAATAAGAATAAAGTCTTAAGTTTGTATGAAGGAGTAAAAAATATTCAGCTCACTTCAGAATGGGATGTAAGTACCAACATTGTAGAAGGTATGTCTTATGGTCAGTTCCGAGGCTATGACTTTGTTTATACTGATGGTAAAAGGACAGTCGGACCAGATGGTTATTTCCTTTATGGAGATGCATCTGATGCCATAATAGGTCATGTTCAGCCTGACTGGAATGCCGGTATAACTTCAATTTTCAGCTATAAAGGATTTACCCTTTCCGGACTTGTTGATATCTCACAGGGAGGAAATATTTATTCGACTGACATGAAGTATGGTCTGGCAACAGGGCTGTTTGCTGAAACCGCCGGCCTGAATGCGAAAGGTAATCCTGTCCGTGATCCGGCTGCTGATGGCGGAGGATATCTTTATCCAAACACTGTCTATGCAGACGGGTCTCCCAATACAACATATACTGATTGTTTTGACTATTATGGCTCCTTCTTATATGACCTTCTGCCCACAAGATTTCATGTTTATGATGCCTCATATGTAAAACTTCGCGAGGTCTCATTTGGCTACACCTTTCCCTCTAAACTTATAGCGAAAACACCATTCTCAAAAGTTACTCTAGCTGTAGTTGGAAGGAATCTATGGCTGATCCATAAGAACATGCCATATTATGATCCTGAACTCAGCCTCAGTGCAGGTAATATTCAGGGTATAGCAGATGGCGCTTATCCATCTACCAGAACATTTGGTTTTAACTTAAGTATTGGATTCTAAACAAAATAAATCACAAGAATATGAAAAAGAAAACTATATATGGTTTATTTCTTATCATAGCTGTTTTTGTAAGTTCCTGCGAACTGCCTGACAACATTGATCCTAAAAATGCATCAACTGTATCGGCAGATGCAATATTTACACAGGCAGAAATAGCCCTGGTCAACCAGTTAACAGATATGAATGTAAACCGAAATATTTCCAGATTGCTGGCTCAATACCAATCTGAGGTAACTTATACAACTGAGAGCCGTTATAACTTTTATGACAGACAGATTCCTGATGCATTTTCAGGGAATATCTACAGAGGTGTTTTAATGAATCTTAAAGATGCGAAGGCACTTCTTGACGCTAAAGTGGTTGCTGGTGATGTTCTCGTTAATACAAAAAAGAACCAGATAGCGGTTCTCGAAATATGGGCCGTCTATGCATATCATGTACTGGTTGATCAGTTTG
>Ga0209745_1001083_pt1 | contig 16350 bp, 17 predicted proteins | sample BarGraNGADG00312_FD_184495 | JGI IMG/M metagenome (GOLD analysis project Ga0209745, IMG submission 184495) | Arctic peat soil microbial communities from Barrow, Alaska - Barrow Graham LP Ref core NGADG0004-312 (SPAdes) (version 2) | ecosystem: Environmental > Terrestrial > Soil > Wetlands > Peat... | reverse complement strand
TTCACGGCATCGTGCTGGCCGATGTAGCGCCTGCCGATCTCCTCCTCCATCTTCATCAGCCTCGAGGATTCCTCCTCGGTCAGCTTGAAGACCGGAATGCCGGTGGAGCTGGACAGCACCTCTGCGATCGCCTCTTCGTCCACCTCTGCCGGCATGTCGGAGTCGCCGACCTTCCAGGCTTCCTCCTTCTCGGCCCGGGCGATGGTGAGCTTGCGCTCGTCGTCCCGCAGCCGCGCGGCCAGTTCGAAATCCTGGGCGTCGATCGCCGCTTCCTTCTGCAGGCGGACGGCGGCGATGCGCTCGTCGAACTCGCGAAGGTCTGGCGGTGCGGTCATCCGGCGGATGCGCAGCCGGGCCCCGGCCTCGTCGATCAGGTCGATCGCCTTGTCCGGCAGGAACCGGTCGGAGATGTAACGGTCGGCCATCTGGGCTGCGGCGGTGAGCGCACTGTCGGTGATGGTGATGCGGTGGTGCGCCTCGTAGCGGTCACGGAGGCCGCGCAGGATGTCGATCGTCAGGGCGATCGACGGCTCGGCCACCTGGATCGGCTGGAACCGGCGCTCGAGTGCGGCGTCCTTCTCGATGTACTTGCGGTATTCGTCGAGAGTGGTCGCGCCAATTGTCTGCAGCTCGCCGCGAGCCAGCATCGGCTTCAGGATGGACGCAGCATCGATCGCGCCCTCGGCCGCGCCGGCACCGACGAGGGTATGGATCTCGTCGATGAACAGCACTACGTCGCCGCGGGTCTTGATCTCCTTGAGCACCTTCTTCAGGCGCTCCTCGAAGTCGCCGCGGTACCGCGAACCGGCCACGAGGGCCCCCAGGTCGAGAGTGTAGATCTGCTTGTCGCGCAGCGTTTCGGGAACGTCACCGCGCACGATGGCCTGACTCAGGCCCTCGACGACAGCCGTCTTGCCCACGCCGGGCTCGCCGATCAGCACCGGGTTGTTCTTGGTACGCCGCGAGAGCACGGTCATGACGCGCTCGATTTCCTTCTCGCGTCCGATCACGGGGTCGAGCTTGTTCTCCCGTGCGGCCTGGGTGAGGTTACGGCCGAACTGGTCGAGGATCGTCGCCGCCGCAGAAGACTGCCCGGTATCGGGGGCGCCAGCCGTGGCCGCCTCCTTGCCCTGGAAGCCGGACAGCAGCTGCAGCACCTGGTTGCGGACGCGGTTGAGGTCGGCACCCAGCTTGATCAGCACCTGGGCTGCGACGCCTTCACCCTCACGGATCAGGCCGAGCAGGATGTGCTCCGTGCCGATGTAGGGGTGGTTGATCTGGAGCGCCTCGCGCATCGAGAACTCGAGCACCTTCTTGGCGCGCGGCGTGAACGGGATGTGACCGGTGGGAGCCTGCTGGCCCTGACCGATGATCTCCTCCACCTGTTCGCGGACGGCCTCCAGCGAGATACCGAGCGACTCCAGGGCCTTGGCTGCGACGCCCTCACCCTCATGGATCAGCCCGAGCAGCAGGTGCTCGGTACCGATGTAGTTGTGGTTGAGCATGCGCGCCTCGTCCTGGGCGAGGACAATCACTCGCCGGGCGCGGTCGGTGAACCGGTCGAACATGCGTGGAACTCCTTACATCCAGCTGCTGCGGGCGCTGTGGGTGAATCGTGGCCGATCCACCTGCTCGCCACCTCAGCTTAGTCAACGCAGTCGGTGACCAGTCCGTTCCAGTGTTCGCCCCCGGCTCAATCGAACTGAGCCGGGGGCGGAGGAGCTGTACGAAACGCCGGGCGGGCGTCAGCTGTGGGCGCGCTCGTACGCCTCGCGCACCTCTGCTGAAACCCGGCCGCGGGCCGAAACCTGCATGCCTTGGGAGGCGGCCCAGGCGCGGATGTCGGTGGCGGCGGTGCCGGAGGCCTTGCGACGGCTGGAGCCGCCACGACGGGCGGTACCGCTCCGATCACGTTCGCCGGCGGCGATGTAGGGAGCAAATGCGTCACGCAGCTTCTTCGCGTTGTCAGCGGAGAGATCGATCGTGTAGGTGATGCCGTCCAAAGAGAAGGCGATGGTCTCAGCTGCTCCGCTGCCATCGATGTCGTCAGTGTGGATCACCTGAACGCGCTTGGCCATGTGTGTCCTTTCGAATGAGCGCCGCCATCGCGACGGTATTGGCTCCCCAATGCCGGAGAGCATATACCCGACCCCTGTTTACGCAAACTGGTGGCAACCAATGTGTGGCATTTGTGAAGACGCTTTGCGAGGACACCATCAGTAGTGTCGGCGAACGCAGGCCGATCACGCTCAGGGGCGTCAACAATTCGGCTTGCGTAGAATCTGATGAGGAACGCCCAAGGCACGCCGGTACGCACTACTGCACCGCGTGCACGAAAGGCGACGTGAAACGTCAGGCGTGCTGGCGCTGCTGGTTATCTGCGGCCGGCGGGTTCGCCAGAGCCTGTAGTTCGACAACAGTCGGCGCACCGTCGACACCCCAAAGGTCCACGACATCGCCGCGGCCGGAAACGCGGCGCGGCAAGGCCAGAACCTCGGCCTCGGCGGCCGCCTGGTGTTCGGATAGCTCTACCTGGAGCGCGACCTTGTCACCACGAAGCTGTGCGGCTTCCTGGTTGAGTTGGGCGGCTTCGGCGCGCGTGGTATTCAGCTTGCTGCGCAGTTCGCCATTGCGTGCCTGCAGCACCTGAAGGAGCCGGACGTGCTGAAGACGCTCGGCATGGAGTTTTTCCCCTGACCGCCGGGAATCGGCGGACTGCTGCGCCATCAACGTGGTTCGGGTAACCCGGACTTCACGCCAGGCGAACGCACAGGCCATGAGACCGCCGGCAGCGGCGACGACGAGTCCGGCGCGGGTCATCCAGACCCCACCAAATCCAGCGGCGACGGCAACGACGGTCGACCCGAGCAACGAGAGCCACGCGTAACGGCGCAGCGGGGAAGGATTCGCTTTTCTCGGAGTGACGGCGGTATTCACGAGGCGGAGTCTACTCAGCGTTATCCGTACTTCGGTGAATGGTGGGCGGCGTGGCGTCCTCGTTTGGGGGACCAGGAATCCGGCAGGAACGTTCAAGGAAGGCGCCCGCTGTGGCAAGGGCGATGCTCGCAACCACCGCCACGCCCGAACTGATCACCCGTTCGCGCGGCAGCGCAGCGTCCTGCCTGCTCCAGGAATAGGCGGCGATCGCGATGTAGGCGCCGGCCAGCCCTGCCCCCGTGAGCAGCGCAGCCTTCCCCAGGACCAGCAATGCGACGGCCCGGCGCGGGGCGATGAGTTCGCGGCGCACCTGGATGGCGCGATGGGTGACCGCGGCCTGGCCCCCGATGAGGGCTGCGAGGACGGCGATCAGGAGGGTGACGGCGATGGGCAGCTGCGGCAGGGGTGCGCCGAACGCGTCCAGCGCGGTGAACAGCGACCAGCCCAGACCCGCGCCAGCGACCAGCGCGACACCGATGGCCTGCCAGCCTGTGGGCGCGACGCTGCCCGTCGGCGGAGTTGCTGCCATCACTCCACCCGGAGGTCGTCGCGCCGCTTCACCCCGGAATCGTCCAGCCCGGAGAGAAGGTCGGCCACGCGGCCGTGCCCCACGATGGTCGCGTCCGGGTCGAGCTCGTGCCAGGGCACGAGGACGAAAGCACGCTCGTGGGCGCGAGGGTGCGGCAAGGTCAGCACATCGGTGGCGATCTGCCGGTCACCGACAGCGATGAGATCGACATCCACGGTGCGCGGTCCGCCGGGCACCACCCGGACGCGCGCATACGCGTCTTCGATGGCGAGGGCGCGCTCGAGCATGACCATGGACGGCAAGGTCGACTCGGTGAGCACGAGGATGTTCAGGAAGTCCGGCTGGTCGGCGAGGCCGACCGGCGTGGTCTCGTAGACCGAGGAGATGTCGGTGACCTTCAGCCCTGGTGTCGCACGCAGGGCGTTGGTCGCGCCCTGCAGGTAGTCGAAACGCTCACCGAGGTTGGAGCCGAGGGAGAACACCGCTACCCGCAGTGGTGCCATGCCCGAGAGCGTGTCCACGTCCACGTAAGTGCCGGTCATGAAGGGTTCCTCCTGATGATGGTGACCGAGACGTCGGCGAATGGCACGGCGAGAGGGGCCTGCGGCTTGTGCACTGTCACCTCGACCTCTGCGATGCGCTGGTTGGCAAGGACGGTTTCGCTGACACGCTCGGCCAGGGTTTCGATCAGGTCGACCGAGCCGGTGCGAGCCACCCGGGAGATGCCCTGGGCGAGGTCGGAGTAGTCCACCGTCGTCGCCAGGTCGTCCTCGTCGGGACGCGGGCGAAGGCTGCAGGTGACGTCGATGATGAAGAGTTGCGGCGTGACCTTTTCCTCTTCGTAGACGCCGTGCCTCGCGGTCACCTGGATACCGGTCAACCGGATCCGGTCGGGAACCTCCATCCGCCACCTCCTCGTCTTCTCGACCCTACCGGTCGGCCGGGCCGGCCCACGTCGTCTGAGTCGACATCCGGGCAGCAACCGCTATCGCATCCAGTTGCGGGCGGACGGTGTGGGTGCGCACCCCCCAGACGCCGGACGCGGCCAGCAGCGCTGTGATCGCCGTGCCGGCGTCATCCCGTTCGCGCACCGGGCGCGGCCCGTCGGGACCGGCAAGCAGCTCGCCGAGGAATCGCTTGCGCGAAGCGCCCACCAGCATGGGCCTGCCGAGCGCCGCGAGCCGGTCGAGCCCGCGTAGCAGCGCCCAGTTGTGTTCTGCGTTCTTTGCAAACCCCAGCCCGGGGTCCAGGATCACCCGGTTCGGGTCGACCCCGGCATCGACGGCTGCGGAGAGCCGTGCGGCGAGCTCTGTTGTGACTTCTGCGATCACGTCCTGGTAGGCGGCCAGGTCGGCCATACGGTCGGAGTGCCCGCGCCAGTGCATCGCGACGTAGTCGACGCCAAAGTCGGCAACGGCTGGCAGCATGCCGGGGTCGGCGAGCCCGCCGGAGACGTCGTTCACCAGCACTGCTCCTGCGGCGACGGCCGCAGCAGCCACCTCTGCGCGCATGGTGTCGACGGAGATCGCCACGCCGGCCGCAGACAGGCGACGGATCACCGGCACCACCCGGGCCAGTTCGGTGTCGACCGATGCACGTTGCGCACCGGGACGGGTGGACTCCCCGCCGACGTCCACCAGGTCGGCGCCCTCACCGAACATCGCCAGGCCATGCGAGACAGCGGCATCGACGTCGAGGAACTCGCCGCCGTCGCTGAAGGAATCGGGGGTGACGTTGAGGATGCCCATCACCACCGTACGTCCTGGCGTGGGCAGTCTGGTCACACCAACGAGCCTATCGACACCCTCCCCTCCCCGCGTTCGCCGCCGATCACGGGGGTCAGGCGGCGGCGTCCAGTCGGGCGAGCTGCTCCGGTGACAACAGGAGGGCCGCGCCGTCGATGGCGTCGTCCAGCTGGTAGCGCTTACTGCCGCCGAGGATCGGACGGATGCCCTTGGCCACCAGCCAGGCCAGCACCACCTGTCCGCGGGTGGCGCCTGCCTGCGCGGCCACTTCGATGAGCGCGGCCAGCCGCCGGTCGTTGCCGACGTGCTCGTAGACCTCCGGCATCGGCTTGTCCGGGTTGTCGTAGCGTCCCGACATCACCGGGCTGTACGCCCAGACCTCGAACCCGTGCTCGGTGGCGTAGTCGCGCTGCTCGTCGGAGAACAAGCCGAACCGATGCTCCACATCGGGGTGCTTCGTGCCCGGTCGCAGGGCCAGATAGGTGTGGTTCAGCTGGAACGCGTCGATCGGCATCACCCCGGTGGCGAGGGCGTGTGCCCTGGCCCGTTCGACCCGCCAGGCCGGATGGTTGGAAGCGCCGACCCGACGCACCAGGCCGGCGTCAGTGAGCTCGCCGACGGCGTCGACGGTCTCCTCGATGGGGACCCGTCGGTCCTCCTGGTGCAGCCAGAGCAGGTCGACGTCCTCGACGCCGAGCCGCTCGAGGCTGCCGGCGAACGCCTCCCTCACGGCCCGGCCAGAGAGTCCGGCCCGCCCCGCGGCCGCGAGCCCGCCCACAGCGGTTCGGCGCCGAGCTTTGTCGAGATGCGGACGCGCTCACGGCTGCCCGGACGCTCTGCCAGCCAGCGTCCGAGCAGCCGCTCGGAGTCGCCGCCCTGGCCGGTGTCGCTCGCCCAGAAGGAGTAGCAGTCGGCGGTGTCGACCCAGGTGCCTCCGCGCTCCACGAACCGGTCGAGGAGGGCGTAGGAGGCGTCCTCGTCGATCCGGGTGCCGAACATCATGGCGCCGAGCACCAGCGGGGTGGTCGGGGGCGCCGGGTGGGACGTGGTCTGGTTCACGCGTTCTGAGTTGCTCATGCCTCCACCCTGCAACCTGGAGCGCGCTCCAGGTCAAGGGTTAGCATCGGGCATGCGTACCTTCACTCCGGCCGAGGCGTCCCAGGAGTCCGGCTTCTCCCTGGACACGCTGCGCTACTACGAGCGCGAAGGAATCCTGCCCGGGGTCGCCCGCACCAGCGGCGGCCACCGGCTCTACACCGAAGCCGACATCGGCACCCTGGGATTCCTGCGCTGCCTCCGCGACACCGGCATGCCGATCGAGCTGATGCGCCGCTACGGGCGGCTCTGCCAGGACGAGGACACCCTGCCGGAGCGGATCGAACTGCTCGAAGAGCACGCCGCGGCCGTGGAGCGGCAGCTGGCCAAGTTGGGTGGCCAGCAGGAGCGCCTCGCCAGCAAGCTCGACTGGTACCGGGACGAACTCGCCCGTAGGAAGGCCGGCTGACTACGGCGACCCGATCCATGGCGGTTATGCGGCCTGCGAACGCCCGGGATAACCACAACCGTCAGGGTCAGCCCTGCTCGACTGGCCCTCCCCTAGCCTGATAACCACCGCGAGGCGGGTCGCTCACTGCTGCAGCTTCCTCGCCACCCTCTCGACCACTCGCTGGGGGTCAGTCATGATCTCCTTCGCCAATCAGCGGACGATCCGGTAGTCGAGGTCCCGCAGCACCTGCTCCCGTTCCTTCTCACGGACGTACCCAGTGGCGTCGGAATACTTGACCGCGCCGTCGCACTCCCCCACGAGCCGAGCCTCGGGCCAGAGGCAGTCGGGATATAGGGTGCCGAAGGGGGTATCGACAGCCGGCTGGAACAGCGGCATCGGCAAGCCCGAAAGCGCGAACCAGCCGGCAGACAGTGACTCCGCCGGCGATTCCCGGCCCGGGTCGCAGAGGTTGATTGCCGGGATCAGTGAAGCAGTCCCTCGGACGCCCGCCGCGTCGAGCAGCATGTCGCGACTCGCCTTCACCAGCCGTGGGTTCGCGAAGTCCCTTCGCCGGGCACCGACAACCAGCGCCTGGCACAGCATGCGGGCGGCCGCGTCGAAGAGAACCAACGCCTCCGGCAGGGGTTGCCCTGCCGCCAGGTCGACTGCGGTCCTGGGAATAGTGGTGAGGTGATAGCCACGCGAATCCCTCGTCACGTGCGATGCGGGCAGCGGCAAGAGGTGCTGCACGATCAGCCCACTCCGCGACTTGTGCCCAGCCCCGGACGCAACCGTCACAGTGACAGGGCTTTCCGGCCAGGCGCCGAACCCGGGATGCGGCAGGCCCCAGACGAGAGCCGCGGTCTGATGGCTGAGCACCGCAGCTGGGTTCACTGCCTGCTCCGCGTAAGCCCGAATCAGATGCTGACCCGAGCGCTCCTCGGGCCAGCCGTCAGAACCGATGTACACCCCGCTGCGGACTCGGACCAGTCGCCCGGCGTCAAGTTGGGTGCTCAGCATGGCCGAGGTTGCGCCCTGCGCAATGAGGCTCGCGCGCGTGGCCGGCTGATCAGGCAGGATCCAGGGCCTCGGTGTGCGCACAGAGCAATGCTGAGGCGGGCTGGTGTGCAGCTCCAGAGACTAGGTGCAATCTGTGGACAGCCCAGCATCCCGTGGCCCGGCCTGTGGACGGAGGAGACAGCCTCAGCCGATGATCAGGCTCATCGCTTCTGCCCGGGTGGCCGGGTTGTTCATCACGCCACGGACTGCCGACGTGACGGTCTTGGCTCCGGGCTTGCGGACGCCGCGCATGGTCATGCACAGGTGCTCACACTCGATCACGACCATCACGCCCTGCGGGTGCAGGTGCTCGACGAGGGCATCGGCCACCTGGGTGGTGAGCCGCTCCTGCACCTGGGGGCGCTTGGCGAAAGCGTCAACCAGCCGGGCCAGCTTGGACAGGCCGGTGATCCGTCCCTTCGCCGGGATGTAGGCGACGTGCGCCACACCGGTGAACGGCAGCAGGTGGTGTTCGCAGGTGCTCCACACCTCGATGTCGCGCACCAGGACCATCTCGTCGTGGTCGATCTCGAAGGTCTTGGCCAGCACTTCTGCCGGATCGATCTCGAGCCCGGTGAACATCTCCTGGTAGGAGCGGGCGACCCGTTCGGGCGTTTCTTTCAGGCCTTCCCGGTCCGGGTCCTCGCCGAGGGCGATCAGGATCTCGCGGACGGCTGCAGCCACCCGCGGGATGTCGACGGCCATGTCAGGCCCCCGGGTTTCCGGGGTCGCCAGGATTCTGCCCCGGCTGAGCCGGCGGCTGAGCCGGCGGCACGAAGTGCGGACCGTAGGGGGCCTGCTGCGGCGGGTAGCCCTGCTGCGGGTATGGCTGCCCGTTGTACGGGGGCTGGCCGTTGAACGGCGGCTGGCCGTTGTACGGCTGGTCGGGGTAGCCCTGGTTGTAGGGCGGCTGGGCACCGAAGGGCGGGAAGCCCTGCCCGTTCGGCGGCAGCTGCTCAGGTCCACCCGCGGGCACCGGCACGGGAATCTCCGGCGGGAGCGCGCGCTCCGGCGGGTCCACCGGCGGCCGGTCGCTGGGCTTGCGGTTGTCCGAACCGGTCCAGGCCGGACGCTTCGGCCAGCGCTGCAGGGGCTCGAAGATGCGGGCCACCTGCTCCTTGTCCAGGGTCTCCTTCTCGAACAGCTGGCGCACCAGCTCGTCGAGCACGTCCCGGTTCTTCTCCAGGACGTCGAAGGCCTCCTGGTGTGCGGTGGCAAGCAGCTTGGACACCTCGGCGTCCACCATCGCTGCGACCGACTCTGAATACGAGCGGGCCTGGCTGCCGCCATAGGTCATGCCGACGAACGGCTCATGGTCGCCGGACCCCAGCTGCACGGCCCCGATGAGCTCGCTCATGCCGAACTCGGTGACCATGGCACGCGCCAGCTTGGTGGCCTTCTCGATGTCGTTGCCTGCACCGGTGGTCGGGTCGTGGAAGACCATCTCCTCCGCTGCACGGCCGCCCATCATGTAGGCCAGCTGGTCGAGCAGTTCACCACGGGTCTGGGAGTACTTGTCGTCGTCCGGCATCACCATCGTGTAGCCAAGGGCCCGGCCGCGCGGAAGGATCGTCACCTTCTGCACCGGGTCCGTGCCAGGCATCGCCGCGGCGACAAGTGCGTGGCCGCCCTCGTGGTAGGCCGTGATCAGGAGCTCGCGCTCGTTCATCACGCGGCTGCGCTTCTGCGGACCGCCGATGACGCGGTCGATCGCCTCCTCGAGCTGGGGCTTGCCGATGAAATGCAGGTTCATGCGCGCGGTCAGCAGGGCTGCCTCGTTCAGCACGTTGGCCAGGTCGGCACCGGTGAAGCCCGGCGTCCGCTTGGCGACGGTCCCCAGGTCGACGTCGGGGGCGATCGGCTTGTTCGCGCCATGGACGCGAAGGATCTGCAACCGGCCCTTCATGTCGGGGGCCTCGACCGGGATCTGGCGGTCGAACCGGCCCGGACGGAGAAGCGCCGGGTCGAGGACGTCGGGACGGTTGGTTGCTGCGATCAGCACAACGCCGCCGTGCACGTCGAAGCCGTCCATCTCGACCAGCAGCTGGTTAAGGGTCTGCTCGCGCTCGTCGTGGCCGCCGCCCATACCAGCGCCGCGGTGGCGTCCGACGGCGTCGATCTCGTCGATGAACACGATGGCCGGGGCGGCCTCCTTCGCCTGCTCGAACAGGTCGCGGACGCGGGAGGCGCCCACACCGACGAACATCTCAACGAAGTCAGAACCCGAGATGGAGAAGAACGGGACGCCCGCCTCGCCGGCCACAGCGCGCGCAAGCAGCGTCTTGCCAGTGCCGGGCGGACCGTACAGCAGGACGCCCTTGGGGATCTTCGCGCCAACGGCGGTGAACTTGGCCGGCTCGGAGAGGAACTCGCGGATCTCCTGGAGCTCCTCGATGGCCTCTTCACACCCGGCGACATCGCTGAACGTGGTCTTGGGGGTGTCCTTGCTTGCCAGCTTCGCCTTCGACTTGCCGAAGCCGAGCACCCGGTTTCCGCCGCCCTGGACGTTGTTGAACATCACGAAGAACAGGATCCCGATCACGAGGATGGGCAGGATGCTGAACAGGAAGCTCGTCCAGAAGTTCGGCTGCGCCGGCTCGCCCTTCCAGACGTCGACGCTGCCCTCCGCCATGCGGGCGTTCAGCCGGTCGACGAGCTGCTGGCTCTGGGTCGCCACCCAGGTGGCCCGGTACTTGCGTGCAGGGGTCTCCTTCGTAGTGACCTTGATGGTCTGCTCACCGTCGGTGAGCACCACCTCTGCCAGCGGCGTGTTGCTGTTGACCAAGGCGACGATCTCGGAGGTCGGCTTCTCGGTGTACCCACCGATGTTGCCGACGGCTTCGAAAACCAGCGCGATGGCAACGAAGCCGAGAACGATCCAGGTGAATGGGGATCGAAAGAACCGGTTGGGTTTCATTTCCTGCCTTCATGAGCCTTCGCTTGCGCTACCAGCCGACGATACCGAAGCGGGCAACCTGACCGAGGTTCGGCGGCTCAGCTGTAGACGTGTGGCGCCAGGATTCCGACGTCGGTGAGGTTGCGATACCGGCCCGCGAAGTCGAGGCCGTAGCCGACGACGAACTGGTTGGGGAGATCGAAGCCGACGTACTTCACGTCCACCTCGATCTTCATTGCGTCCGGCTTGCGGAACATCGTCATGATCTCCAGGCTCGCCGGACTGCGGGACGCGAGGTTCTGCATCAGGTAGGTAAGGGTGAGTCCGGTGTCGATGATGTCCTCAACAACGAGAACGTGGCGCCCCGCCAGGTCGGTGGACAGGTCCTTCAGGATCCGCACCACCCCGGAGGACTGCGTGCCCATGCCGTAGGAAGAGATCGCCATCCAGTCCATCGCGCAATCAATGTGGAGCGCGCGCGACAGGTCGGCCATCACCATGACCGCGCCGTTGAGCACCCCCACCAGCAGCGGGTTCAAGTCCTGATAGTCGGCGTCGATCTCGGCGGCCAGTTCGGACAGCCGGGCCTCGATGGCGGACTTGGAAAAGAGGACCTCAGCGAGATCGCCGGCCATGTCAGCAGCATCCACGGGAAGAAACCTACCTGTCCCGGACGCCTGCGTCTTACCCGGTTCACCCTCGGCGGACGCCCAGTCGTCCCGCCTCGCGGCCGACCCGGGCCCCCGGCACCTCCACCCAGCGCTGGCCGTGCCAGTCGGTGACAAGGGCCGCGACCGCGGCGATGCCGGCGGCAGAGAGGTCGAAAGCACCCTGGGCGCGTAGCCAGTCGCGCAGGACGCGAGCGAGCAGGGCCCGCGGCAACCCGGCCAGCCAATCGCAGTCGAGTTCTTCTGCGTTGTGGGCGGCCAGCTCGGACGCGGCAAGGTCGTCGAGCAGGTCGGCGTCGGCGCGGGCGAGCTCGGCCGATCGGGCGAGTGCCAGCGCCACGCCCGGCCCGAGTTCTGCCTCGAGAACGGGCAGGACGCGGTGGCGCACCCGCGTCCGGGTGAAGCGGGGTTCCTCGTTGTGGGGGTCGGTCCAGGCGGTCAGGCCGAGCTCCGCGCAGGCCGCCCGCGTCGTTTCTGCGCGCACGGCCAGCAGCGGACGGACGAAGACGTCGCGGCGGGGCGGCATCCCGGCAAGGGACCTCGTCCCCGACCCGCGCGCCAGCCCCAGCAGGACGGTCTCTGCCTGGTCGTCGAGGGTGTGGCCGAGCAGCACGACCTCCCCCGCCGCCGCTTCTGCTGCGAGCGCGGCGTAGCGGGCCCTTCGCGCCGCAGCCTCGATGCCAACTCCTGCCGGGTCGATGACGACCGGCAGCACCACGGCGTCCAGCCCGAGACCGGCAAGCATCGCTTCCACTCGGGCCGCGACGTCAGCGGAGCCGGCCTGCAGTCCGTGATCGACGATGGCCGCCCGCACGCCGAGCCCGGTGCGGGTGCCGACGACCACGGCGGCCGCGGCGAGGGCAAGGGAGTCGGGGCCACCCGAGCAGGCCACCATGATCGGCCCATGGGCCACCGCCTCAACGGCCTGCACCACCTCGCGGGTGGCGGGGCCGAGTGCCCGGCGAGCCATCAGACCCGGTGCAGCCACTGCTGCGGGTCGTGGATCTCCACCACTGTCGGCAGCAGCCCGGGCGCCCCGAATGCCCGGTTGAGCGTCTCCACCCCGGCAGCGGCGATCACCTGGCGGCAGAACTCCGCGCCGTCGCGGTACTGCTCACGCTTCAGGTCGAGCCCGAGGAGGCGCCGCAGCCAGGAGCCCCAGCCATGCTGGTCGCGGCGCGCCTCGAATGCCCTCCGGATGGCCGGGTACGTGGGCACGACATCGGTACCGACGCGGTCCATCATCACGTCGGCGTGGCCCTCCATCAGCGACATCACCGCGGTGACCTGGTCGAAGGCCCGCTTCTGCTCCGGTGAGGAGAACAGGTCGCGGACGTCGCCGCTCTTGCCGGTGGGCAGGCCGAAGCGCAGCTCATCTGCATCCAGCAGTTCGCCGAAGAGGCCGAGCAGGTGCTCCCGCAACCACGGCGCGTGCCCGAACTGGAAGCGGTGCGTCTCCTCGTGCAGGCAGACCCATAGCCGGAAGTCCGCCGGGTCGACCCCGAGCCGACGCTCGACAGAGACGACGTTCGGAGCCACCAGCAGCAGCCGGGCCGGCGCGACGAACGGGTCGAACTGGCCGAGGATGCGGTTGGCGATCACGGCGAACACCGCGCCGGCCTGCACCCCGAAGGCCTTGGCGCGCACCGCGTCCACCGGGGACCCGTCGGCCCGTTCGGTAGCCATGCCCGCGCCAGCGAGGAGTGCCTGCGCTGAACCGGAGACCGCGGCGATCCAGCCCGGCCGGTCGACCACCAGCACGCGGCTGGGCGCGGGACGGGTCATGCCGGTCACCCGCTCGACCTCCGGTGTCGCGCGCTCAGCGGCGTCCCGCAGTTCGGCGACGACCTGCGCGATCTCATCGGGTGGGAGTTCGGGACCGGGGTGCACCAGCGAGCGACCGGCGCGCGCTGCGGTCGACCAGTCGACCGGCGGCAGTTGTTGCATGACCCCACCCTACGGGTGGCTCAGCGGCAGCCGCAGCGCACAAGGACGGCGGTCGAGCGGTCCAGCCAGTTGTAGGCAGTGGACTGTCCCCTGGTCCGGTTCGCGACAATGGCGAACACCAGCCGGGAGCCGTCAGCGGTGGTCAGGTAGCCGGCCAGTGCAGCCACCCCGACGAGGGTGCCGGTCTTGGCGTGGACGTTGCCCCGTGCCACCTTCTCGGACTTGTCGTCGAACCTGTCCTTCAACGTCCCGCTCACCCCGGCAACCGGCAGCCCGGACGCGACTCCGGCCAGCGCGGGGGTGTCCAGAGAAGCGAGGACGGCTTTCGCGAGCACTGCCGGTGTCACCCGTGCGGAGAACGACAGCCCGCTGCCGTCCAGCACGCGCATGCCGTCGGACCACAGCGAGTGGGCGGTCAGCCAGGCCTTGAGGGCGGCGGCACCACCGGTGAAGCTGGCGGGCTTCCCGGCCGCCAGCGCCAGGTGTCGTGCGATGACCTCGGCAGCGAGGTTGTCGCTGTAGGTCAGGGTGTGGCCGACGATGGTGGCCAGCGGAGCCGACTGCACGCTGGCGAGCTCGGTGGCGGCCGCGTCCGCTCGGGCGGGGACAACCTTGGTGACGGCGATGCCGGCAGCCTTGAGGCGCTTGGCGAACGCCGTGGCGGCCGTCCGCGCGGGGGCCGGGTCAGCCTGCCATTCGTTGAACCGTCCAGAGCCGATGAGCAGCGGGCTCACCCGGGAAACCCACGAGTGCCACTTGTCCTTCCAGGCCGGGTTGAAGTCGGGGCCGCTGAACAGCGACGTGTCGTAGCCGAGCTGCACCTTCTTCACTCCGGCTGCAGTGAGCGCGGCCACCGTCGCCATCGCCAGCGCCTGCAGCGAGGCCGGTTTCGCTGCCGACCTCGACTGCTTGTCGGTGAGGAGCGGGTCCCCGCCGCCGACCAGCACCACCACGCTGTGGGAGCGCACCACGCGGGTGGTGAACGTGTGGTCGGCACCGATGGTGTCGAGGGCGGCAAGAGTGGTGAGCAGCTTCATGGTGGACGCCGGTGCCAGCGGTTTGTCGGCGCTGCGCGACGTGACAACGCTCCCGTTGGCTCCCAGCACGACCAGCCCGCTGGCACCGATGCCGCTGCGGTTGACGGCAGCGAGTCTCGTCGCAACCACCTGGGGTTTGGGAAGGACCGTCGAAGTGGGGCTGGGGGCTGACGCAGTGCTCGCACCGGAGTGCGCGGACGGGGCGCCGTCAGCCGCCTGGCCGCCCGATTGGGTCGCGCCGGCGGTGGAGCACCCGGCAAGCAGAGCGGCGCACAGCAGCCCGGCGAGCCACCGCGAGGGGCCCGGCGGGCAGGATCGCCACCTTGATCGGCCAGCGGCTAACGATAGGCTCGGGTTTGACATTACGAACAATGATGACAGGTAGGCACAGATGACTCCGACGGATCGCCCCTCATTCGCCCGCCCCAAAATTCAGCCCAGCCTGCGCTTCGACGTCACGATCGAGATCCCCAAAGGGACCAAGAACAAGTACGAGATGGATCACCACACCGGCCGGATCCGCCTGGACCGGACCCTGTTCACGTCCACCCAGTACCCGAACGACTATGGCTTCATCGAGGGCACCCTCGGCCAGGACGGCGACCCGCTGGACGCCATGGTGCTCGTGCCCGAGCCCACGTTCCCCGGAGCCCTGATCGAGTGCCGGGCGATCGGCATGTTCCGGATGACCGACGAGATGGGCGGCGACGACAAGGTGCTCTGCATCCCGGTCGCCGACCAGCGCCAGGGGAACGTCAAGGAGCTGACCGACCTGCACAACCTGATGTTGCTGGAGATCGAGCACTTCTTCAGCGTCTACAAGGACCTCGAGCCCGGCAAGTCCGTCGAGGGCGCCGTGTGGGTGGGTCACGCAGAAGCCGAGATGGAGATCCGGGCCAGCTGGGAGCGCGCACGCGGAACGTCGTACGAGAACGAGTTCACCCGGGAGTGATCCCGGGGATCTAGATGGCGACCCGGGGCGAACCGAAGGCACACCGGCTCTACCTGATGCGCCATGCGGATGCCGCGACCGCCGGCACCGACTGGCGTGACATCAGCCGCGAGTTGACCCCGAAGGGGCGGACGCAGGCGCGCGAGGTGGGCGAGTTGTTGGCTCGCCAGCGCATCGAGTTGGTGCTGTCGTCCTCGGCAGCCCGTGCGCGGCAGACCACCGAACTGCTGGGCCTTCCCGTCCCGATCCGCTACATCGACCGGCTGTACAACGCCGGCTCTCGGTCGCTACTGGCCGAGCTGAGCGGCGTGCCCGACCAGGTGCGGACGGTGCTGGTCGTCGGCCACGCCCCCGGGATCCCCGCTCTCGCCGAGAACCTTGCCGACCGACTGCACTCCAGCCCGGAGGCGCTCGCCCTGATCCGCTACAACTATCCGCCGGCCACCCTTGTCGGCCTGGAGTTCTTCGGCGGCTGGTCGGCACTGGCCGAGGCGCGCTTGTTCAGCGCCCGCCACGCGTGAACCGACCGAGCGCAGCGACGATTGCGAACCGCGCGCGCATGCCCACCCCTCCTCCGCTTCCGCCCATCGTGTCCCACCCGCCCACCGGCGGACACGCGCTAACCGCGCTGTTAGCTTGGCGTTGTGCGAACCGCTGCGTACCCCCGTCCGGCCCTGGTGCTGGCGCACCTGAGCGATACCCACCTGCGCCACCCGGACGACCCGCTGGTGCGCGGCGTGCTGGACCCGCGCCCCCACCTCCTGCGGGCCCTGGCGGCCATCGAAGCCCATGCGCCGCGGGCGCTGGTGTTCACCGGTGACCTCTCCGACGACGGCACCCCCGAGTCGTATGAGGAGCTTCGCCGCCTGGTGCTGCCGGTGGCCGGGCGGCTCGGCGCCACGGTGATCTGGGGCAACGGCAACCACGATTCCCGGGCCGCCTTCCACTCGGTCCTGCTCACGCACCCTGAACCTGACGAGGGGCCTCTCAACCAGGTACACGACGTCGACGGCCTGCGGGTGCTGTGGCTGGACACGACGGTGCCCGGGACCGACCACGGCGAGGTGGCGCCCGAATCGCTGGAGTGGCTCCCC
>Ga0209745_1001082_pt1 | contig 16355 bp, 12 predicted proteins | sample BarGraNGADG00312_FD_184495 | JGI IMG/M metagenome (GOLD analysis project Ga0209745, IMG submission 184495) | Arctic peat soil microbial communities from Barrow, Alaska - Barrow Graham LP Ref core NGADG0004-312 (SPAdes) (version 2) | ecosystem: Environmental > Terrestrial > Soil > Wetlands > Peat... | reverse complement strand
CTGCCTGGTGACGGCCGACCCGGCCGCTCTCGTGGGTGAACCACCGGTGGACGACAGGTAACATTGCCTCAGGCAGTGCAGCCCGGCACCCCCTCATGAGCGGGACGCCCAGGGTGTGGCTGCATGCATCGACTCCGACCCTCAGGAGCTCATCGCGTGAGTACACCCCGCCCAGCCGCTGTCATCGTCCTTGCCGCTGGCGAAGGCACCAGGATGAAGTCGGCTACCCCCAAGGTCCTGCATTCGATTGGGGGACGCACCCTCCTTGGCCATGCGATTGCCGCCGCGCGAGGTGTCGATCCGCAACACCTGGCCGTCGTGGTCCGCCACGGACGTGACCTCGTGGCTGCGCACATCGCGTCGCTCGACCCCGAGGCGGTCATCGCCGACCAGGATGAGGTCATGGGCACGGGCCGGGCCACCGAGTGTGCGCTCGATGCGCTGCCGGCGGACCTGCAGGGAACGGTTCTGGTGACCAGCGGCGATGTGCCCCTGCTCACAGCGCAGAGCCTGCGCGGACTGTTCGAGGCGCACCTTGCCAGCGGGAGCGCTGCCACGGTGATCACCGCCAACTTGCCTGACTCTTTCGGCTATGGACGCATCCTGCGCGGGGCGGACGGTTCGGTGGCCGGCATCGTGGAGCAGAAGGACGCCACTGACGCGCAGCGTGAGATCACCGAGATCAACTCCGGTCTGTATGCGTTCGACGCGGTGGTCCTGCGCAAGGCCCTGACCCAGGTGGGCACGGACAACGCCCAGGACGAGAAATACCTCACTGACGTGCTGGGTATCGTCCGCAGCGAAGGTCTTCGAGTGAGCGCTCACCTGATCCAGGACCTGTGGCAGACAGAGGGCGTCAACGACCGAGTCCAGCTGTCGCGGCTGGGCGCCGAGCTCAACCGCCGCATCGTCGAGCGCTGGATGCGTGCCGGAGTGACCGTGGTCGACCCGGCCACGACGTGGATAGACGTCGACGTCACCCTCGGGCGCGATGTCACCATCCATCAGCAGACCCAGATCCACGGCGCCAGCGCCATCGGTGACGATGTCGTCATCGGGCCTGACACCACGCTCACGGACGTCTCGATCGGGCGGGGCGCCACGGTCATACGCACGCATGGGTCCCTGGCCGTCATCGGCGAGGGTGCCACGGTCGGGCCTTTCTCGTATCTGCGGCCGGGCACCGAGCTTGGTGCGAAGGGCAAGATCGGCACCTTCGTCGAGACCAAGAACGCCCAGATCGGTGCCGGTTCCAAGGTGCCTCACCTGACCTATGTCGGGGACGCCACGATCGGTGAACAATCCAACATCGGCGCATCCAGCGTCTTCGTCAACTACGACGGCGTCAACAAGATGCACACCACCATCGGCAGCCATTGCCGCACCGGCTCGGACAACATGTTCGTCGCGCCGGTTACCGTGGGAGACGGCGCCTACACCGGCGCCGGGACGGTCGTCCGCCAGGACGTTCCACCGGGTGCTCTGGCCATCAACGTGGCACCGCAACGCAATCTGCTCGGCTGGGTGTACGAAAAGCGTGCAGGCACCGCTTCCGCGAAGGCGGCTGCTGCTGCCAGTAAGGATTCATCTGTCGTCCCCGATGACTCCGTCATTGTCACCGAAGGGAACGCGAGCGCATGAACGGCCTGAAGCGCGCGACCGAGAAGAATCTCATGATCTTCTCCGGCCGGTCCAACGTCCAGCTCGCCGAAGAGGTGGCTTACCAGCTCGGGACAAACCTGGTGCCGACCTCGGCGTACGAGTTCGCCAACAGCGAGATGTATGTGCGCTACGAGGAGTCGGTTCGCGGTTCGGACGCCTTCGTCCTGCAGAGCCACGCCGCTCCGGTCAACGAGTGGATCATGGAGCACCTGCTCATGGTGGATGCGCTCAAGCGTGCTTCGGCCAAGCGGATCACGGTCGTGATGCCCTACTACGGCTACTCGCGGCAGGACAAGAAGCATCGTGGCCGCGAGCCGATCTCGGCCCGACTCATCGCCGACCTGTTCAAGACGGCAGGAGCCAACCGGCTGATGTCCGTTGACTTGCACACCGACCAGATCCAGGGCTACTTCGACGGACCGGTCGACCACCTTGTTGCGTTGCCGATCCTGTCCAAGTACGTCCGTAAGAAGTACGGCTCGGAGCAGCTGGCCGTCGTCTCGCCGGACGCCGGGCGGATCAAGGTCGCCGAGCAGTGGTCCAAGCGGCTGGGCGGTGCACCACTTGCCTTCATCCACAAGACCCGCGACATCACCCGGCCCAACGTGAGTGTTGCCAACCGCGTCGTCGGTGAGGTCGCCGGCCGCACCTGCATCCTGGTCGACGACATGATTGACACCGGCGGGACGATCACCAAAGCGGCCGACGCGCTCATTGCCGCAGGCGCCGCAGACGTCATTATCGCCGCCACACACGCGATCCTGTCCGGACCCGCCGTCGACCGGCTCAAGAACTGCCAGGCCCGCGAGATCATCGTCACCAACACCTTGCCGATCCCGGCCGAGCGCCAGTTCGACAAGCTCACCGAGCTGTCGATCGCCCCGCTGCTCAGTCAGGCGATCCGTGCAGTCTTCGAGGACGGTTCGGTCACCAGCCTCTTTGAACAGACCGACTGACCTTCCGGACTCCGCTTGGTCCACCTGGGCTGACTGGTCCCAGGGGATGTCCAGGATTTCGTATGCGCTACCAGGTCGCCTAGACTTCCGGGGTTGCCTCGGCGAGGGACGCTGCATGACTGATGTTGATTTGGTCAGTCTGTTGCAGTGCTCCGTGATCGACGCGGTGGCGCCAGATGCCCGGATCTTCATAGGCTGAAGTGCGCTTGCCACGCTGGTTACCCGCGTCGTGCCGCGCCCCGCGTCGAGGCCCACCGCACTGCACCATTTCCCAGAACACCATTACGTCAGAACACCATTACGTCAGAACACCAGCCCCAGAACACCCGTGTACGTCGGACTCAACGGCGCGCGGATCGGCAACAAGGAGAACCATGCCCAAGTCAGCAGACACGTCCAGGAACAAGCTTGTCGCGATACCTCGCACCTCGTTCGGCAAGGGTGCCGCCCGCACCATCCGGCGCGCACACAACATCCCCGCTGTCATGTACGGCCACGGCACCGAGCCGGTCCACATCAGCCTGCCGGGCCACCAGACGATGCTGGCCCTCAAGGTCGCCAACGCCCTGCTCACCATCGAGATCGACGGCAAGGACCACCTGGCCTTGGCCAAGGACGTCCAGCGCGACCCGATCAGGCCGGTCATCGAGCACATCGACCTCGTTGTCGTCCGCAAGGGCGAGAAGGTCCACGTTGACGTGCCCGTCCACCTCGTGGGCGAAGCCGCCATCGAGACGGTCGTCTCCGTCGAGAACAACACCGTGGAGCTGGCCGTCGAGGCCACCCAGATCCCTGACAGCGTCGAGGTCTCGATCGAGGGTCTGGCGGCCGGCACCCAGATCCATGCTTCCGACCTTGTGCTGCCCAAGGGCGCCGAGCTGCTCACCGACGCCGCGTCGCTGATCGTCAACATCACCCAGGCAATCTCCGCCGAAGCCCTCGAGGCTGAGCTCGCAGCCGAGCTCGCCGAGCTCGGCGGCGGGGCCGTCGCGGCCGAGGCCGCTGCAGGGGAGGCTGCTGGCGAAGAGGCTGAGGCTGAGGCTGGGGCTGCTGCCGCGGAGGACGAGAAGGCCTGAGTCAGCTGAGGTTGGCCCGGTCCTGACTATTGTCAGGACCGGGCCAAATTATTGTCAGGACCGGGTCAACCGGTTCCCACCTCGAGACGGAATGGACGCGATGACTCCGTGGCTGATCGTCGGACTGGGTAATCCCGGCCCCTCGTACTCTGGTCATCGGCACAACGTTGGCGCCATGGTCGCGGAGGCGCTGGCTGCCCGGACCGGTGCGAGCCTGCGCTCGCACAAGGCGCGGGCGGCCGCAGCCGAGGTCCGACTCTCGGCCCCACAGGGCAGACCATCGGGCGGACCACAGGGCGGAACGCCTGCAGGAGTGCCCAGCAGGGCGATCATCGCCAAGCCGCTGACCTTCATGAACGAGTCCGGTGGGCCGGTCGCAGGACTGCTGTCCTTCTACAAGGTCCCGGTCGAGAACCTCATCGTGATTCATGACGATCTCGACATTCCCTTCCCGGAGGTACGGCTCAAGCTCGGTGGCGGCGAGGGTGGGCACAACGGTCTGCGTTCGATCACCAAGTCGGTCGGCACCCGGGACTACCTTCGGGTGCGCGTTGGCATCGGCCGGCCGCCAGGGCGGATGGATGCGGCGGACTACGTGCTGCACGACTTCTCCAGCACCGAGCGCAGCGAGGTGCCACTGCTGATCAGCGACGCCGCTGACGCCGTCGAGCGCCTCGTGGCGGAGGGCCTGGTGGCCGCGCAGCAGGAGTGGCACTCCCGCTGATCTAAACTGTTGACCTACCCCGTTGGCTCTTCGCAGCGGGGCGTTTGTGCTGTCGACCCATAGCCAGGAGTTTTGCCCAGATGAGCCTCATCCCGTTGCTCGATGTCCTTGTCACCGACCCGGTGGTGCGAGACCTTCTGATGTCGGGCGCACCGTCGTCCGCGCCGGGCACCCATAATGGCGCACCCGCGGTCCTGGACATCGCTGTATCCCCGGGCGCTCGCGCGCCGCTCATCGCTGCTCTTGCCGGTGCTCACGACCGCAGCCTCCGTCGTCCTATCCTCGCGGTGACGGCCACCGGGCGTGAGGCCGAGGACCTCGTCGCGGCGCTGCGATGTTTCCTGCCGGCAGACGTCGTGGCCGACTTTCCGAGCTGGGAGACCTTGCCGCATGAGCGGCTGAGCCCTCGCAGTGACACGGTGGGCCGACGGTTGGCCGTCTTGCGCCGGCTCACCCATCCTGACCCGACCGACGCGGCATACGGGCCGCTGGATGTTGTCGTGGCTCCCGTCCGCGCGTTGTTGCAGCCACTGGTCAGGGGACTGGGGGAGCTGGTGCCGGTTGCCCTCAAGGTCGGCGACGAGATGCCGCTCGAGAAGATTGTCGATGCACTGGTCGCCGCCGCTTATGTGCGCACCGACCTGGTTGAGCGACGTGGCGAGTTCGCGGTGCGTGGAGGCATTCTTGACGTCTTCTCGCCCACCGAGGAGCACCCTCTGCGGATCGAGCTCTGGGGGGACACGGTCGAGGAGATCCGCTGGTTCAAGGTTGCGGATCAGCGAAGCCTCGAGGTCGCCGCGCACGGGCTGTGGGCCCCGCCGTGTCGCGAGATCCTGCTGACGCAGGCCGTCCGGGAGCGTGCCGCAGTACTCGCCACGCAGCTGCCCGGGGTCGCGGACATGCTGGGCAAGGTGGCCGAGGGCATTGCCGTCGAAGGCATGGAGTCCCTCGCGCCGGCCCTGGTGGACGGCATGGAGAGCTTGCTCGACCTGCTGCCGCCAGGCGCCCATGTGGTCGTGACCGACCCGGAGCGGGTGCGCAAACGGGCTCATGACCTTGTCGCCACCAGCGCCGAGTTCCTTGAGGCGAGCTGGTCCAACGCGGCATCAGGCAACGCCGTCCCCGTTGATCTGCAAGGGATCCTGGGCACGGCGTCCTACTGGTTGCTGGAGGACGTCCGCGCCCACGCGCTGGAGACCGGCCGCCCCTGGTGGTCGCTGACCAGCTTCGCCGCCGACGCCGGGCTTGCGGGGGTCGCGGGCGCTGTTGAACGCCTCAGCGTGGAGTCAGCAGACGTCGAGGCCTTTCGCGGTGACACCGATCGCGCCGTCGCGGCCCTGCGTCATTGGGCGAGCGAGGGCTGGCACACGCTCGTCGTGACGGACGGTCGCGGCCTGGCCAAACGGGTCAGTGAGGTGCTGTCGGACAGCGATGTCCCCAATCACATCGAGGCTGAGGCAGGCCTGCTCGAACGACTTCCGGCCGGCCTCGTGCAGGTGACCACCGGAGCGTTGGGAAAGGGATTCGTCGCTGCCGGTGCCAAGCTCGTCGTGGTCACAGAGTCTGACCTGACAACCGGCAGCGGTGCCGGCACCTCCACCAAGGACATGCGCCGGATGCCGGTGCGGCGGCGCAACCAGGTCGACCCGCTGGAGCTGCGCCTGGGTGACCACGTCGTCCACGAGCAGCATGGCGTGGGCAAGTTCGTGCAGATGGTGCAACGTACGGTCGGCGGGGCCACCCGCGAGTACCTGCTGCTGGAGTACGGCGCCAGCAAGCGGGGCCAACCCGCTGACCGGCTCTTCGTGCCAACCGACCAGCTCGACCAGATCACCCGTTACGTCGGCGGCGAGGCGCCGACGCTGCACAAGCTGGGCGGCGCGGACTGGGCCAAGACCAAGGGCCGGGCCAAGAAGCACGTCAAGCAGATCGCGGCCGGGCTGATCCGGCTCTACAGTGCCCGGATGGCAACCAAGGGTCACGCCTTCGGACCGGACACGCCCTGGCAGCGGGAGCTCGAGGACGCCTTCGTCTATGTGGAGACCCCTGACCAGCTGAGCAGTATCGACGAGGTCAAGCTCGACATGGAGCGAGAGGTCCCGATGGACCGGCTCATCTGTGGCGACGTCGGCTACGGCAAGACCGAGATCGCGGTGCGCGCGGCGTTCAAGGCTATCCAGGACGGTAAGCAGGCCGCGATCCTGGTGCCGACGACGTTGCTCGTGCAGCAACACTTCCAGACGTTCTCGGAGCGCTACGCGCCGTTCCCCGTGGTGGTGAAGGCGTTGTCGCGGTTCCAGTCGGACGCCGAGGCCAAGAAGGTCGTCAAGGGCCTGGCCGACGGCACGGTCGACCTCGTCATTGGCACGCATCGGTTGCTGGGCAACGAGATTCGTTTCAAGGACCTCGGGCTGGTGGTGGTCGACGAGGAGCAGCGCTTCGGCGTCGAGCACAAGGAGCAGCTCAAGCGCCTGCGCACGGCGGTTGACGTTCTTGCCCTGTCGGCGACTCCGATCCCGCGCACCCTCGAGATGGCTGTCACCGGCATCCGTGAGATGTCCACTCTGGACACCCCGCCCGAAGAGCGTCACCCCGTCCTGACCTTCGTCGGGGCCTATGACGAGAAGCAGATCATTGCCGCCATCCGGCGCGAGCTCCTGCGCGAGGGGCAGGTGTTCCTGATCCACAACCGGGTGTCGTCCATCGAGAAGGCCGCAGCCAGGATCCGTGAGCTCGTGCCCGAGGCGCGCATTGCGACCGCCCACGGCCAGATGGCAGAGCACAAGCTCGAGCAGGTCGTCGTCGACTTCTGGGAGAAGCGCTTCGACGTCCTCGTCTGCACCACGATCATCGAGACCGGTCTGGACATCTCCAACGCCAATACCCTCATCGTCGAACGGGCCGACGTGCTGGGTCTCAGCCAGCTTCACCAGCTGCGCGGTCGGGTGGGTCGTGGTCGTGAACGCGCCTACTCCTATTTCCTCTATCCCCCGGAGAAGCCGCTCACCGAGACCGCGCACGACCGTCTGGCCACGATCGCCAGCCATACCGACCTCGGTGCTGGCATGGCGGTGGCCATGAAGGACCTTGAGATCCGCGGCGCCGGCAACATGCTCGGTGGTGAGCAGTCCGGCCACATCGCCGGGGTCGGCTTCGACCTCTACATCCGCCTGGTCGGTGAAGCCGTGGCTGACTTCCGTGGTGATGGTGGCGAGGCTGCTCCCGCGGAGATCAAGATCGAGCTGCCCGTCGACGCGCACCTGCCGCACGAGTACGTCCCTGGGGAGCGGTTGCGCCTCGAGGCCTACAAGAAGCTCGCGACGGTCCAGGACGCGGCGGGGTTGGCCGAGATCGAGGCCGAGCTGCAGGATCGTTATGGCACCCCGCCCGAGCCGGCGCGCAACCTGTTCGAGGTGGCGCGTCTGCGTACGGTGGCCCGCAAGGCGGATGTGGCCAACATCAGCGCCCAAGGTGACTACGTCCGGTTCGGTCCGCTTCAGCTGCCCGAGAGCCGGCAGCTGCGGCTCCAACGGCTGTACCCGGGCTCGTTGGTCAAGGAGGCTGTCCGTACGATCTTGGTGCCCAGACCGATGACTGCACGGGTGGCTGGTCAGCCGCTGCGGGATACGGCGGTCTTGCGGTGGGCAAGTGACCTTATCGAAGTGGTTCTCCTTGACAGCGTGGCGGACGCGGCACGAGTCGCAGCCAGTCAGCATCGATGAAAGGAACGGCCTTGGCGCCTTCGCAGCACATCCGATCCACGCTGGGCAGGACCCGCACCTCCCGAATGGCCCTGGCTGGTGAGCTTCTGACGCTCCTGCTCGGTGCGACTTTGGCGTTGTCCGCTTGCGCCACCCAGCAGCCCGGCGCTGCAGCGATCGTCGACGGGACCCCCATCAGTGAGAAGGATGTCCAGACCGTCTCGCTCCAGCTCAACACGCTCGCCCAGGGTCAGCAGCAGGTCGCGCCGAGCACCATCCTGCTCGATCTGGTCCTTGCGCCATACGTCCTTGCCGAGGCCAAGCGCACAGGCAAGACCGCCTCCGACGCCCAGGCGCGCAAGGAGATCGCCAAGGTTGCCAACCCCTCGCGCGCGACGCTGGATTTCGTCCGGATGCGGCTGGCGATCCCGTCCCTCAGCCCAGCCAGCAAGACATCCATCCTGGCCAAGCTCGCCAAGGCCAAGATCACCGTCAACCCTCGCTACGGAACCTTCGATGCCAAACAGGGGCTCCTCCCGACCTCCCACAACTGGATCAAGGCCAGCGCGTCGTCGGGTGCCAGGTGACTGCCGACGGCGACGTGACGGTGCGCCGGCTCACCCTGTTGCTCAGCACTCCACGGATCGCCCCCGGCCTGTTCTCGCGCGACGCCTGGGTCGCTCTCGCCAGCGCGGCCCACGTCCTCGCCAGGGATGAGGACGAGACACAGCTGAACGCCATACAGGAGTCCCGTATTGCGGCCGCTCACCTGGGAGAGATGCAGCCCGCTGCTCTTGCTCGCTTGCTGGTCGACCGGACCGACGACGGTGAGGTGCTCTGGATCGGCTCCGCGGATGGCGACCCAGGCTTGACCGATGCCCTGGCCGCGGAGGTCAGCAGTCGTCAGGATCCGCCGGAGGTGGAGATCCTCGTGGGGTCCTATGACGTTCCCGGGTCGCGGCTGCTCGACCTGGTCGCGGTGATGGACCGGCTGCGTTCGCCGGGGGGCTGTCCCTGGGACGCTGAACAGACACATGAGTCACTTGTGCCATATGTGATCGAAGAGACCCACGAGCTGGTTGAGGCCATCGAGTTGGGGGATCGTACGCACATGGTGGAGGAGCTCGGTGACCTCCTGCTGCAGGTCGCCTTTCATGCGCGGGTGGGCCAGGAGCACAGCGAATCGCCGTTCGGGATCGACGACGTGGCGGGCGGCATCGTCGACAAGCTCGTCCGCCGTCACCCGCACGTGTTCGCCGATGTGGACGCGGGCACGGCGCAGGAGGTGGCGGACAACTGGGAGCACATCAAGGCTGCCGAGAAGCCGCAGCGGACCTCGCCCCTGGACGGCATACCCGAAGGTCTGTCGGCCCTGGCCAGAGCGAACAAGGCAGCCGGGCGTCTGTCGACGGCCGGCCGCTTCGACCTGGCAGAAGCAGCGGCGGCCGAGGACGACCTCGGTTCGCGACTCTTCGCGCTCGTGCTGGAGGCGCGCGCCAAAGGTCAGGACCCGGAGGCGTTGCTGCGCGCTGCGGTCCGCGCGCTGGACGCTCAGCTCTGAGCTTGACGCTCAGCTCTGAGCTTGACGCTCAGGTCTGAGCTCGAGGCTGCCGCCCGCGCCCACCAGGCGCGCTTGGATCGGCCATAGGTCTGGCTCCAGCTCATCGGTGACGGATCTCTCACATGCTAAAGTCGGCAAAGTTGAGCCGCAAGACTCGCGATATCGGGGACGTCTGCAGCGATTCTTACCCGGGGGCTATCAGTTATGGCGTGAGCCGCTTCGGCACCCATGCCAAGGTCAGGGTTTGCTTACGTCAGGGTTCGTACCGCGCGGTTCGTCGCCGAGGTGGTTGACCGCCTCGGCGCTTCTTCAGCTTCGCCTCGTCAGAGAGGACCGCTCATGCCTGTCACCGTCCACTATCCGGTCGGGGCGACTGCCATGCGCACCAATGCCCGCGGTCCCGTTCGTGTTGCTCCGGCGCATGGGGACCCGATCAGATCAACGACCATCGCCTTGCTGAGCACCTACCCGCCCACGCAGTGCGGCCTGGCCACGTTCACCGCCGCCCTCCGGGAGCACCTCGAGCAGTCGACCGTTGCGGTGGGAGTCGTCCGCGTCGTCGACCAGCCGGAGTCCCACCCAGGCGCGGAAGTGGTCGCTCACCTGGTGAACGGGTCTGCGCACAGTGCCAACAGTGCGGTGCGTCACCTGAACAGCTACGACGCGGTGGTGGTCCAGCATGAGTACGGCATCTACGGCGGCCACGATGGCTGCGACGTGCTGGACATCGTCGAGGCCCTGACCGTGCCAACGATCCTCGTCTTGCACACCGTCCTGCAAGAACCGACGCAGCGGCAACGTCATATCCTTCAGCGGCTTCTCCAACGCGCCGACGTCGTCGTGACCATGACCCACACGGCAAAGCGAAGGCTGATCCAGAGCTATGGCGCCGAGGCCGCCCAGATCGCTGTGATCCCGCATGGCGCTGTCGACCACGGTGTTATTCACACGACCCTTCGTCGTTCCACCGATCGACCGCTCATCCTCACGTGGGGCCTGCTGGGGCCGGGCAAGGGGATCGAGTGGGCGATCGACGCCATGCCGGGTCTGCGTGATCTCCGGCCGCGCTATCTCGTCATCGGCAAGACCCATCCCAAGGTGCTCGAGCGCGACGGCGAGGACTATCGCAACGGCCTGCGGCGGCGCGCCGAGCTGCGAGGGGTCAGCGACATCGTCGAGTTCGACGACAGCTACCTCGAGGTCTCCGAGCTCGCCGAGCTGGTGGAACGCGCCGACGTGGTGCTCTTGCCGTACGACTCGCGCGATCAGGTCACGTCGGGAGTCCTCATCGAGGCGGTGGCAGCAGGTCGGCCGGTCGTTTCCACGGCGTTTCCACACGCCATCGAGCTGCTTACGGACGGGCCGGGACTCGTGGTGCCGCAACGCGACCCGGTCGCTTTGGAGGCCGCCCTGCGCCGGGTTCTCAGTGAGCCAGGTCTCGCCGACACGATGTCGGCGCACGCCGCGCGAAAGGCGCCGGACCTGCTCTGGGGAGCCGTCGCCGGACGGTATCGGAGGATCGCGGAGGGGCTGGTGTCCGCGGCCCTGCTCGCTAGCGCGTGAGCTATCCGGCCCCGTCCTTCACGCACCTGCGCCGCCTCACCGACGAGGGCGGTCTCTACGAGCACGCACAAGGAATCACGCCGCGTCGCGAGCACGGATACTGCCTCGACGACGTCGCGCGAGCCTTGGTGGTCGTGAGCCGGGATACGGACCCGGACGCAACACAGGACGATCTGCGTGAGCAGTACCTCTCGTTCGTGCTGGCGGCCCAGGCCGGTGATGGCAGGTTCCGCAACCGGCGTGGCGCCGACCTGAGCTGGCGGGGCCCGCTGTCCGTCGAGGACTGCTGGGGCAGGGGGCTCTGGGGACTGGGAGCGGCCGTGTCAGGCCGCGGTCAGCCTCGCCAGCGCGATATGGCGCTCACAGCCTTCGAGCGTGGCGCCGCCTGGCGGTCACCGCATTCACGCGCCATGGCCTTCGCCGCTCTCGGAGCCGCCGAGGTCCTGCGCGTCGTGCCTGAGCACCGCGGCGCGCGAGAGCTGATCGCAGCCGCCGCGCAGATGATCGGAAGGCCGGCGGACCTGGACGGCTGGCACTGGCCCGAACCGCGCCTGACCTACGCCAACGCCGTCCTTCCGGAGGCGATGCTCGCGGCGGGCGCAGCCCTGGACGAGCCGTCCCTCGTGGCGGACGGGCTACGGCTGCTGGGCTGGCTGCTCGATGCGCAGACTCTGGACGGTCACCTCTCCGTCGTCCCGGTCGGGGGCCGGGGTCCGGCCGACACCCTCCCCGGTTTCGACCAGCAGCCGATCGAGGTCGCCGCGCTCGCCGACGCCTGCGGCCGGGCACACGCTCTCACTGGGGAACGACGCTGGGCTGACGGGATCGACCTTGCGGTGTCCTGGTTCCTCGGCACCAACGACGCCGATACATCCATGTTCGGCCCTGACAGCGGCGGTGGCTGCGACGGCTTGGAGCTCGACGGCCGCAACGAGAACCAAGGTGCCGAGTCAACGCTGGCGCTGGTCTCGACCCTGCAGCAGGCTGGGAGGCTGTCCCTGTGCAACCGATGAGAGAGCTGGTCACGCGCAGCCACGTCGCCCTGACTGCCGACCCGAGCCGCGTGCTGGCGCGCTTGTTCGTCCCCGGCCACGAGCTCCTGGTGGACCAGGAGTCCCGCGCGACCGGAGTCCTGGCCAGGATTCTCGCCCTGCCCGAGGACGTTGTCTGCTCGACGCTTCGGAACGTGCAGGCCCGCTACGACGGCCGGCACCGCGATCTGCCAGGTGTGTTCCTTGCCAACTACGAGCGGGTTGCCCACCGCATACCCGACGGCACAACCCTGACCGATGAACGTCGGAGCCTGCTGGGTGCCTGGTTCACCAGCGAGTTCTCGGTCGAGGGAGCGGCGCTGTTCAACCCCTCGGCGGTCCCACACCCGAACCAGTCGAACCTTGCGGCTGGTCAGATCCGGTTCGTCCTGAGCCTGCGGGCGGTCGGCGAGGGTCACCTGTCGTGCGTCGAGTTCCGCACGGGGGTGCTGGGCCCCGGCAACGAGCTGCGCATCGACGGCCCAGGGCCCCATGTCGAGGCCGGCCGGACGAGACCCGCGCCATACGACCGGGACCTGCTGGCGGCCAAGCTCGCCGAGGAGGGCGCTGACAATGAGAGCGCCTCGTACCTGGTCCACGGCCTGCCTGCTCAGTTCGATGAGGACGACCTGGAACGGGCCCTTTCCGCCCTGACCGGACAACGGCTCACCCGGCAAGGCGGGGCCCGCACCAACGATCTGGCCCGGCGCCTGGTCCGGTGCAGCTACGAGACTCAGTTCTCGCCGAAGTCCACGATCGGCGAACGGGTGCTCTTTCCCCACTCACCATCGGAGTCCCGGGGCATCGAGGACGCTCGATTCGTCCGCTTCGTCGAGGACGACGGGAGCGCCGTCTACCGGGCCACCTACACGGCGTTCGACGGCGAGCAGATCGCGCCGAAGATCACGGAGACGGCCGACTTTCGCAGCTTTCGCATGTCCCAGCTCGCCGGCCCGGCCGCGAAGAACAAGGGCATGGCCCTGTTCCCCCGCAAGGTGGGCGGACGCTACGTCGCCTTGTCACGCTGGGACCGTGAGAACAGCGCCATCGCGAGCTCTGTCGACGGCCGGTTGTGGGCAGACGCGCGCACGGTCCATGCGCCGAGCCAGCCTTGGGAGCTCATCCAGACCGGCAACTGCGGCTCGCCGGTGGAGACCGAGGCCGGATGGCTCGTCCTCACCCATGGGGTGGGCCCTATGCGCGAGTACGCCATTGGCGCCCTCCTGCTTGATCTGGAGGATCCGAACACGGTGATCGGCGGGCTGCGCGACCCTCTCCTGCGCCCGAGCCAGGATGAGCGCAACGGGTACGTCCCCAACGTCGTGTACTCGTGCGGGCCTCTCCTGCACGGTGACCAGCTCCTGCTCCCCTACGGGGTCAGCGACTCGTCCGTGCGGTTCGCCTTCGTCGACGTGCCGCTGTTGCTCGACCGGCTGACGTCCGACGGACCTCCAGAGACGATGCGGGCGAACAGGTCGGCGTAGTCCGCCACCATGCGGCCCGCGGTGAAACGCGCCTCGACGTCGTCGCGACAGTCCTTGCGACGCAGGGAGTCGACGTGACCGACCACGTCGACCGCCTCCGAGATGTTGTCGACCAGGAAGCCGGTCTCGCCATGATGGATGAGCTCAGGCATGGAGCCCAGGCCGAAGGCGATCACCGGCGTACCGGTGGCCATGGCCTCGACGACAGAGAGCCCGAAGGGCTCGGCGAAGCTGATGAGGTGTAGCAGCGCGATGGCACCGCCCAGCAGGGCGTCACGCTCGACCGGCTCGACCGCTCCCGCATAGGTGATGCCGGCCAGACCGAGGTGCGGCTCCACGAGCTCACGGAAGTAGGCCCGGTCCTGCACGATCCCTGCGATGACGAGTGGCAGGCCGGCCCGGCGTGCCACCTCGATCGCCACGTGCGTTCCCTTGTCAGGGTGGATGCGACCGAGGAAGAGGAGGTAGCCCCCGGGCTCCGGGCGGAAGGTGAACTGGCTCAGCTCGATGCCGTGGTGAATCGTCGCCTCGTAGGTCAGATCGGGGTGGCGGTCCGCGTCGCTGATTGCGACGTACCGGCCGATGTCGTCGTATGCGCGGTAGACCGGCAGGATGCGCTCGGACGAGAAGCCGTGGATGGTCGTGGCGACGGGGGTCGAGACAAGACGGCTGTAGGTCAGCGGCAGGAAGTCGAACTGGTTGGACATGATGTCGAACTCGGCGGCTCGCTCGAAGGCGGCAGCGTTGTGCAGCCCCTCATACACCTTCGCGTCGATGCTCGAGTCCTCCTCGTAGCCGCGCGGGGCCTCGGCGTGCAGGTGCGCGGACGTGATCGAGTCGCCCGTCGCGAACAGGGTGACCTCGTGACCGAGGCCAACAAGCCCCTCGGTCAACATGGAAGCCACCTGTTCCCACGGCCCGTAGCCGCGAGGAGGCGTGCGATGCGCGATCGATGCGATCACCCCGATCCGAAGGCGCCGGCTCACGACACCGCACAGGTTTCTGGGTGGTGACCGGGCCCGGCTTCGCTGCATTCCCCATCCGCATCCATGGGCTCAGCCTAAGGGGGCACCAGGGGGACGACCGTCGCGGCTGAGCGTCCCGTCAGGACGGTCTCGGGGTGCGGGTCGGTGACCTGTGGACCGGGCAGGACCCGTTAGGCTCGAGACGCACCTATCCGGCAACAACGCAGGAGAGTCTTGTGGCCAGTATTGACGCAGTAGTCGCGCGCGAGATCCTCGACTCGCGAGGCAACCCCACCGTTGAGGTCGAGATCGCGCTCGACGACGGCACCATCGCCCGAGCGGCGGTCCCCTCGGGCGCTTCCACCGGGGCCTTCGAGGCAGTTGAGCGCCGTGACGGCGACGCGAAGCGATACGGCGGCAAGGGTGTTGAGCAGGCTGTCGATGCCGTGATCGACGAGATCGGCCCCCTGCTGCTCGGCTTCGAGGCCAGTGAACAGCGGCTCATCGACGCCGAGATGCTCGCCCTCGACGGCATGCCCAACAAGGGCTCCATGGGTGCCAACGCCATCCTGGGCGTCTCGCTGGCGGTGGCCCGCGCGGCGGCCGAGTCGGCAAACCTGCCGCTCTTCCGCTACATCGGCGGTCCGAACGCACATGTCCTTCCTGTCCCACTGTTCAACATCCTCAACGGCGGGTCGCACGCCGACTCCAACGTGGACATCCAGGAGTTCATGATCGCTCCGCTTGGTGCGCCGAGCTTCCGCGAAGCGCTTCGCTGGGGCGCCGAGGTCTATCACGCATTGAAGTCCGTCCTGAAGGAGCGCGGGCTGTCCACCGGGCTGGGCGACGAAGGCGGCTTCGCGCCCAATCTCGACAGCAACCGCGCCGCCCTTGACCTGATCATCGTGGCGATCGAGAAGGCCGGCTACCGGCCAGGCACCGACGTCGGCCTCGCGCTCGATGTGGCCGCATCCGAGTTCTGCACCGACGGTGTCTACACCTTCGAGGGCCATCAGCGCACGGCTGCCGAGATGACGGCGTACTACGCCGAGCTCGTCGCGGACTACCCGCTGGTGTCCATCGAGGACCCCCTGGACGAGGACGACTGGGAGGGCTGGGCCACCATGACCGCCGAGCTCGGCGCCTCCGTCCAGATCGTGGGAGACGACCTGTTCGTCACGAACCCACAACGTCTCGCCCGCGGTATCGCCGCCAGCGCAGCGAACTCGATGCTGGTCAAGGTCAACCAGATCGGTTCGCTCACCGAGACCCTGGATGCCGTCGACATGGCCCACCGGGCTGGCTACACCTGCATGATGAGCCACCGTTCCGGTGAGACCGAGGACACGACCATCGCCGACCTTGCGGTGGCGACCAACTGTGGCCAGATCAAGAGCGGCGCTCCGGCCCGGTCCGAGCGGGTGGCCAAGTACAACCAGCTGCTGCGCATCGAGGGAGAGCTCGACGATGCTTCGCGGTATGCCGGTGCCAGCGCCTTCCCGCGTTTCAAGGGCGCGACCAACATGGCCGACAAGGCCTGAGCGGCGCCGCAACGGTGGCGACAACGCGACGACCAGGCGGTACGCCGAAGACTCCTCGGCGTACCGCCTCGTCGCGTGCCGGCAGCTCCAC
>Ga0209745_1001079_pt1 | contig 16376 bp, 17 predicted proteins | sample BarGraNGADG00312_FD_184495 | JGI IMG/M metagenome (GOLD analysis project Ga0209745, IMG submission 184495) | Arctic peat soil microbial communities from Barrow, Alaska - Barrow Graham LP Ref core NGADG0004-312 (SPAdes) (version 2) | ecosystem: Environmental > Terrestrial > Soil > Wetlands > Peat... | reverse complement strand
AGGCCTGGGCGCCATTCGCCAGCCAGCCGGCCGGCGGGGCTGCGGCGCTGGCGATCCTGCAACCGGCTTGGCGGATGCTCGGTCGCATGCATGCCGCGGGTCTGGTGCACGAAGATCCGCACCTCGGCAATTTCCTGCGCTGCGCCGGCGAACTGTTGGTCATCGACGGTGACGCGGTGCGCGCCGTCGCGCCGGGCAAGGCGCCGGCCGAGCGGCGGCTGCGCAGTAATCTCGCGCTTCTGCTGGCGCAGTTGCCGATGGTCTGGGACGGCTGTCGATTGGAACTTCTTGCCGCTTACCTGGCCGGCCGCCGCCGCGACCCCCGCCGCCCGCAAGAGAGGGCTCATCGAGGGCGCTCCCGCCGATTTCGTCGTCTTCGACCGGTCCGACCGCTGGACCGTGACCGCGGAGTCGCTCAGCTCGAAGGGCAAGAACTCGCCTTTCATCGGTTGTGAGCTGTCCGGTCGCGTGCTGCTCACGATCGCCGGCGGCCGGCTCGCCTACGAGGATCCGGCGGCCGGCGAGGGGTAGGTTTCCCGGGTCGCGATCGGCGCCGTCAGCGCAACCCCATCTCGTGCGAGAATATGAGGCCGCGCGGCCGCCCGCCCAGGATGACACCCGTCAGCCCAGGCGACCGGCACCGCACCGAAGTGAGGAGAACGCAGCACCCGTGCCAGTTCTTGCGACATTCTTCTCGGTCCGTAGAGGACGCGACCCGTTCTTCAAGTTCTTCATGAAGACGTTGCTGCCTCGCCAGATGAAGCAGTACGAGGAGAAGTTCGGAATCAAGTTCATAGGCTGGTACAACGTGGCCCATGGCTGGGATTTCGATAACGTGATCCTGCTTGACCTGCCCGACTACGCAACGCTCGACAAGCTAGAACGCGACGAGGCGGCCCGAGCCCTGGGCCACCGCGCCGGGGAGTGGATGTTCGAGCGGCACCATTCGATGTTCCTCCGGGAGCGCATCGGCCCGGACCTCGAGTTCAAGGGATAGGGAGACGACCGCGATGGATACGAGTCGCAACGATCTGCTCGGCGAACTCGCTGCGGACGCCGCTCTCGAGCGAACCGACTTCCTGGCATCCGCATCGGCGCAGCTGGGCCGCTTCCTCGACGGCAACGAAGCGCGTCTGCGCGAGCTCGGCGGCGTCGTCCTGATCGACGACGAGGTTGACTACCTCGCCATTGCCGAGGACATGACGTTCCGCAGCCGCAGCCGCTATCAGGACGAAGCCACGGGCAAGTGGGTCACGGAGACGGAGACGATCGAATCGGCCGCGGAACTCGTCGAGCTTTATAACCTGGCCGACGTCTTTGCCGCATTCGCCGAGGCGACCAAGCTCGAGGCCGGTATGGAGCCCGAGCCCACGGCCACCGGCGAGCTGCTCCGCTCGGCGGACGCCGCCCCGGAGGAAACCATTCCGCTCGGCGCCGAGAACCCGTACGCCGCCGCTGCCGACGATTGGGCCGCCGCCCACGATTACGAGGAAGCTCCCGAAACGGAGGAAGAGGCGGCCGAGCGCCTGTACGACCTGGCCCTCGCTTTCCAGGAACGCAGCCAGCAGACGGAGGCCCATCTGCTCGAGCAGTTCGAGTCGGCGGCCTCCCAGCTCACCGCTGTGCTCGGCGACCTGATCGTCGTCGACGACGATGACGAACGCCTCACCCTCCACGCCTCGGGTTCCTTTGCCGCCGAGGTGGTCTCGGAAGAAGACGCCGAGTCGGGCCAGTGGCACAAGCTCGAGAGCCCGGACGAGATCGTCAAGTTCTACGACCCCACCGACATCTTCGGCGATCTAGCCGATGCCCTTGCCGAAGCCTTCCCCGACCTGGCCGAGGACGCTCCTGCCGATGAGGCCGACGAGGCCGGGCAGGCCGCGGACGCCGACGACGAGAAGAAGGCCGAGGCTGAGGGCAAGGCCGAGACCGACGTCAAGGCCGACGAGAGCGCGGATGGCGGCAAGGAGGACGGCGGCCACCGGTGACGATGCGCCTGGTCTCCGCCGAGCTTGTCGAAAGCCGGCAGATTCTGCCGGGCCAGTGGATCCAGTCGTTCAACGCGCCTGAGCTCGCCACGGGATCGCGGGCGGGTCAGTTCGTCCACGTCCGCACAGGTGACTACTCAGGCCTGGTCCTGCGACGCCCCTTCTCGATCAACACCGCGGATCCGGCGACCGGGATCATCACGCTCCATTTTCGGACCGTCGGACGCGGCACGGAGTGGCTGACCCGTGCCCGCGAGGGCGACCGGTTGGACATGCTCGGTCCGCTGGGCCGCCCGTTCGAGGTGGACCCGCGCAGCCGCCACCTGCTGCTGATCGCCGGGGGTCTCGGCATGGCCGGCATCCGAATGCTCGCCGACGAGGCGGTCCGGGACGGCCGACAGGTGGTGGTCCTGTTCGGGGCACAGAGCGCGTCGCATGTATACCCCTCCAGCCTGCTTCCCGACGAAGTGGAATACGTGGTTGCTACCGACGACGGGTCCCTCGGCCACCACGGCTTCGTGACCGAGCTGGCGATCGACTACGAGGCTTGGGCCGACCAGGCCTTTGCCTGCGGTCCGCACGCCATGCTCAAGCGGCTCGCCGCGCTCGCCGCGGGTCGACGCGAACGTCTGGGCGTCGCGAAGCTGGGTCGCAAGAGGGGCGGCGGCAAGCAGGATCCACTCGGCTCCACGTCCGCGCGGCGCAAGGCCTTCCTGCAGGTTTCGATGGAGCAGACGATGGGCTGCGCCGTGGGCGCTTGCCTGGGCTGCACGGTCATCGGCGTCGAGGGCCCGCAGCGGGTCTGCCGCGAGGGACCAGTCTTTGCCGCCGAGGAGATCGCCTGGGAGTCGATCGCGTGAAGGCGAAGAAGAGGGTCGTGACCTCGTCCGGAGGTCGTCTGCCCAAAGTCGCGAAACCCGCGAAGGGCGCCGACAAGCCGAAGCGAACGCCCACCGTTCGGACGATCAAGAGCGCAATCGTTCCGGTGGATCGAACGCCGCGCCCCGGCAGCGACCGGCCGAGGGTCGAGACCGGCAGTGCCGCCGTCGCCGATCTCGGCGCTCCGGCAGCCGTCAGGACATCGCTGGCGGAGCGTGAGGCCCTCGATCGAATCGACCTTTCGGTCGAGCTGTCGCCCACCCGAGGGCTTAGGCTGGTCAATCCGATAATGGTCGCCTCGGGCACCTTCGGCTACGGCGTCGAATACGGCGAGGTCGTGGACGTCCAGCGGATCGGCGCGATCTGCTGCAAGGGCACCACGCTAAAGCCGCGTGCCGGCAATCTGCCGCCGCGGGTCACCGAAACGCCCGGCGGGATGCTCAACTCGATCGGCCTGCAGAACCCCGGCGTGGACGCCGTCATCGAGAAGTACGGCCCGGTCTGGCAGGGCTGGAAGGTGCCGGTAATCGTCAACATCGCCGGCGAGTCGATCGAGGATTACGTGGAGGTGGCGCGCCGGCTCGACGGCGTGCCGGGCGTGGCTGGTATCGAGCTCAACATCAGCTGCCCCAACGTCGGCAAGGGTGGGCTTCAGTTCGCCATCGACCGCGACGCCGCCCGTGCCGTCACCGCCGCGGTCCGACGAGCGACCGACCTGCCGCTCCTGGTCAAGCTCTCGCCAAACGTCGCGGACGTCCGGCCCATCGCCAAAGCGATCGAGGAGGCCGGCGCCGACGCGATCACGGCCATAAACACGCTGTCTGGACTGGCCGTCTCGCCGGATCGGACGCGGGCGTTCCTGGGCAACACTTACGGCGGGCTCTCCGGCCCGGCCATCAAGCCCGTGGCGCTGCGGATCGTCTACGAGGTGGCGCAGGTCGTCTCGATCCCGATCGTGGCCATCGGCGGGATCACCTCCCTCGCGGACGTGCTCGACTTCTTCGCTTGCGGCGCGGTCGCGGTCCAGGTCGGTACCGCGATCTTCGCCGACCCGGAGCTGCCGGTCCGCCTCGGTGAGGAGCTGGCGGCGGAATGCATGAGGCGGGGGCTGACCTCGTATAGGCCCCTCATCGGCACGGCCCTGCCCAAGCGCGCCGGGGCATCGTCCGCCAAGGGCGCCGAATACCGACCGTGAGGAGGCACCGATGACCACGATTCGATCGGCGGTCGAGCTTGCTGCGGCAAAGGCCATCGGCTCGCGGACGGAGGAGCTTTTCCGCCACTCGGGCGCGCTAAAGGAAGGCCACTTCCTCCTCAAGAGCGGGAAGCACTCGGAGCGCTACCTGGAGAAGTTCCTCGTGCTGCAGGATCCGGCGGCGACGAGCGAGCTGTGCGGCTTCTGGGCGGCGCGGAACCGGAACTCGGACGGGACGCCGGCCGTAGACGTCGTCGCGGGGCCGACGACCGGTGGAATCGTCCTCGCCTTCGAGACGGGGCGGCAGCTCGGGGTGCGGGCCATCTTCGCCGAGGAGGTAAGGGATGCGGACGGCGCCACTCGTCGCGAGTTCCGGCGCGGCTTCACGATCTCCCCGGGCGAGCGGGTTCTGCTCGTCGACGACATCCTGACCACAGGCGGATCGCTGCTGGCGATGATTCCCGCGGTGGAGGCCCTGGGCGGCGAGATCGTCGCGTGCGTCGTCATGGCGGATCGCTCCGGCGGGCTGGCGGCGCTCACCTCGCCCGCGACCGGACGCAGCTACCCACTCCGCGCTCTGTGGCAGCTCCAACTTCCCGCCTACGACCCGGGCCCCGAGACTTGCCCGGCCTGCAAGGCCGGAGTGCCGCTCTACGCGCCGGGCAGCACAGGAGCCGCCGGCCGCGTAACGGGCTAGCTGCGGACCGCGAAGAGTACGGGTCCCGCGAGCCGGATCGGGTGGGTATTCTGGTCCGCGGCCGCGTCGCTTCAACGGGGAACGCGACGGTGTGCCTGCGGAGGACTAGATGAGCAGTCGCGCGGGAGACTTGGTCGCCACGGTCGCGGAGTTCGGCCTGTGGGTGACAGCGGCCGCCCTGATCGCGAGTGCCGCTGGGATGCGCCTGCCGTACGACGTGCTGGCATCCAGCGCGGCAACGCCTGGGGCTGTGCCCGTCTTGAGCGGGACCCCGGACGCCTCCGCGACTCAACTGCCGACTCCATCCCTTGCGCCCACCCCGACGCCGGTACCCACGCTCTCGCCCCTCGTGCGCAAGTTCCAGGCCTATCTGGCCAGGAAGGACTTCCAGTTCCAGGCCACCGGGACCGGAACGCAGTCCGCTTCAGGGGACAACTTCTCGGTAGATCTCACGCTCGCGGGGTCGGTGAGCTACAAGGCAGGTGACGAGTCCGACGTGACAAAGATCACCTCGAACGGCAACACGGTCCCATCCGACAGCGTCTACGCCGGCAGCTTCGCGTACGAGCGCAGCAACGGCGGTCCCTGGATCAAGAAGCCCCGGAAGACATCTGACACCGCGAACTGGCGGATCTTCCTCTCGCCCGCGCGCCTCTTCGTGGACACGGGCGTGGAGACCAAGAACGGCACCGCGCTCCACCGGCTCGAGGTCGCCGATCCGGCCGCTCTCAGCGCCGAGGTGGATGCGATCGGGACCGTCACCGACTCGAGAGTGACCATCGTCTTCTGGACCAAAGCCGACGGCACGCCGGTCGTGATGAGGATGGAAGCGACCTGGAACCAGCAGGTCAACGGCGTCGCGGCCAAGGTGACGAGCTTCAACGAGTTTGTGTTCACGAAGTTGTCCGGCGTGACGATCGCGACGCCTTCGAACCCGTGGCAATGGATCGTCGATGGCGCCGCGGCGATCACATTCGGGGTGCCGTCGAACTGGTCTCTGACCGAGACCAACAAGTCGATCGGCGCCACGACCTACGAGGGCGCTTCCGGGGCGATCCTCTACTTGACCTTCGACGCCAACGGGATGACCCAAGACCAGGCCGTCGCGGCGGTCGTTGCCGCGTCCCCCGACCCGATCCAAGGGCGAACGGCAACGACCGTGGCCGGTCAGCCGGCGACACAGCTGGCTTTCCACCGGGCGAAGCAGAAGGACTACATGGTCGAGATGGTCGTCGTCCACGGCGGAAAGGTGTATGAGGTCGGGTTCCTCGGATCCGGCAAGGACGCCGCCACCGACGCCCTGGCCGCTCAGATCCTGGGCACGTTCACCTTCACCAAGTAGCTACCGCCGCCCGGTCAGTCGAGCTTGACGTGCTCGTGCCAATGAGGAGCGCAGGCGGGCAGGCCGAGGGCCTCGATCTTGGGTTCGATCGCCTGTTGCGCCTCCGGGTCGCCGTGGACGATGAAGACTTTCCGCGGCACGCCCGGGTCGCCGGCTTTCCGGCCCTCGATGAAGTGGCCGAGCCAGGTCAAGATCTGCGACTCGTCGGCGTGGGCTGAGAACCCGCTGATCGACCGCACCGCGCAGCGGACCTGGTATTCCTGACCATCGAGCCGGGCCGTCTTGACGCCCTGCTGGAGATGGGCTCCGAGCGTCGCTTCGCCCTGATAGCCCACGAACAGGATCATCGCCTTCGTGTCGCCGATCAGCGTGCGGAGGTGGTTCAGGACGCGCCCGCCGGTGAGCATGCCGTTTGAAGCGACCAGGACGTACGGCCGTCTCGAGCCATCGATCTTCTCGGACTGGGCTGCCAGGGGTGTCTCCTGCTGGTCCGGGAAGTTGATCGGGGCTTCGCCGCGATCGAGCAGGGCCAGCGTTTCGGCGTCGTAGTAGTCGCGGTGCTCGCGGTAGATGGTCGAAGCCTTCGATGCCATCGGAGAGTCGAGGTAGAGCTTGATCTTCGGGATCCGGCCGGCGTCGAGAAGGTGCTGGAGGGCCCACACGACCTCCTGCGTTCGGCCGATCGCGAAGGCCGGAATCAGGAGCACGCCGCTCTGGGCGATGACGTCCTTGACGGCCTGTTCGAGCTGGCTGAGCGATTCCTCCTCCGGCTCGTGCTCGCGGCCGCCGTATGTCGACTCGACGAAGACATAGTCCGCCTGCTTGATAACGGTGGGGTCGCGCAGGATCGGGGCTGCCGTGCGGCCCAGGTCGCCCGAGAAGATCAGGGTCCGGGCCGGTGTGTTTCCCTGCGCTTCGACGCGCAGCTCCACGATCGAGGAGCCGAGGATGTGGCCCGCGTCGTGGAAGACGGCGGTGATCCCGGGCGCCACCGCGACGGTCGTTTCGTAGCCCACGGGCTTGAACTGTGCCAGCGCGGTCTGGGCCTGCGCCACGTCGTAGAGCGGCCCTTCGAGAACGAGGTTCGGCTGAGCCGGGTTGCCCGCGAGCGACGCCGCGTAGTCGGGATGGCCGACCGGCGGGTAGCCGAGGCGCGTGCCCAGGCTCTGCTCGTCGTGGAGGGCCAGTTCGTCGACGCCGGAGGCAACCACGTGGCCGTCGGGGGTTACGTCGCCGGGACGCAGTGCAGCGATGGCTGTGGCCGCGTCCTCCTGATCGGCGATCTTCTCCTGCTCCTGCAGGTCGACCAGCTCTTTCTGGTCCTCCCGAGCCGCCTTGTCCGGGTTCTTCGCCGACCAGCGGGTATGCCGCTTGGCGTACTCCTCCTGGAGCTTGCCCGAATCGAGCAGGACCAGAGATGCCAGTTCGATTGTGCCCCTTGTCGCGTAGATCGGTCCTTTGAAGCCCTCGGCCACGAGATGCGGTAGCAGGCCGCAGTGGTCGAGATGAGCGTGGGTGAGGACGACCGCGTCGAGGCCGGCCGGGTCGTAGGCGAAAGGCACACGGTTGCGCACGACCTCGTGCGGGCCGCCCTGGAACATGCCGCAGTCGACGAGCACCTGGGCTCGATCGGTGATGAGGAGGAATTGGGATCCGGTAACGGTGTTGGCAGCGCCGAAGAAGCGGATTTCCATATGCGCATACTGCCATCCAATCGGGCGGGGCGTGCGCCGGGCGGTGCGTGGCCCGGTTTGCGGCAGTCCGCGCAGGTTCCGCCTTGGATTGCGCCCGTTCATGCAGGTTCACGCCGCCGCACGCCGGCCTCCACCCGTTTACGCCCGGTGGGCGTATCTGACGCTGATCGGGCCTTGTTTCCGTCATTTACGCCTGGTGGGCGTGGCGGCCGCGGATGGGGGAATGTTTCGGCGCCCAGGAGGCAGTCGGTGGGCGCACGTCCTGGTGAGTTGAGCGCGAATCGGCCCTGCGCCGATCGTCGGAGTCGCCGGAATCCGCCGCGAGGCGCGTCCAGCACGCCTGGTGGGCGTATTTGACGGAAACTGAAGTGCCACGAGGGGAATTCGAGTTCGGCCGAGCGTTTTGGGGGCGTCCGCGCGTCTGTACTCGTGTGATGACCGATCGATCGCCGACCGGCTCGACTGAGGCGCCGCCCGCGGTGCCCGAAGAGGTTCGCGGACGGACGGCGCATCTGCTATACCGGCGTCGCCCGCAGGGGACAGTCGGCTTCGAGCGGCGCCTCCACGATGAGGGCGAACGATGAACGACGACGAACGGAACGAAGAGGCCCGTAGAGGCCAACCTTCCGACGAACGGATTTACGAAGAGCCGCCGCCGGCTCTCGGTCGCGGCGACGTCAGGGTGGTGCGAGTCCGGCCGGCGACGAACTCGCGGATTCGCTCTGGTGCCATTCCGGCCCTGCTCGCGATCGCGGTAGTCGTGGCTCTGGGCGCGGGGGCGATAGTAACGGGCGTCTGGAGCTCCCCGGCCTCGCTCATCGATGGAGGCGGAAACGGCTATCAGCTGACCGGCCGCTTCGCTTGCTTTGGCCAGGGGCCGGGAGGTACGCCGAACCCGGAGATGACGTCGGACGCTTGCCCTCTGATGGCCGTCCCTCCGGCAGGGTACGGCGCCGCCACGTGGACGCTCGACCCTTCGGTCCCGTATTCCGCCGGCTCGACCGAGATCCATATCCTGGTCGACGAATGGTCATGCCACGGCTTCGCGTCTGCCGAAGGACGCATCGTCCGGAACCTGGAATACCGGGATGACGCCGTGGTCGTCACGCTCGCGGTTCGTGAGCTCGGCGGCCCTCAGACCTGCCCGGGCACCCCGGGAACGCCATACGTCCTGCATCTCGATCAGTCCGTCGGCAACAGGTCGCTTCAAGACGGCGGCCTGTGGCCCGCGCATACCCTCGCGGTCGGCGGTCAGGCAGTCGTCACGCCATCGCCGACGCCGTATCCGAGCAACTGGCATATGCCGATGGATTGCACTGGGGAAGGGGAGGGTCCAGGCTCCTTCAAGGCCGCTTCGATGAGCGCTACCTATGACGTATATTGCGCTGCGCTGCCGGCAGGCTGGCACCGCGAGTCCATGGGCGGCGACGAACAGCTTGCGACAATGATCACCGTCACCTATCGCGGACCGAACGGCGAGACCCTGGCGCTGTCCGAAGGGAACTTGTGCGGCGCGGGGCAAAGCGTTTGCGCGACGGCCGGCACGAGCGCGGGTGCAGCCATGTTCGGCGATCTGGAGGGCCAACTCTTCGAGGCACCGCCCGGTGCCGACTACGCGCTCTTCGTGGCCCCAGGCCAGTCTCCATCCTGGAAGGCCACCGGCAAGGGCATGAGCCTCGAAGCGTTCAAGGCGCTCACGGCCGCGCTGATCATCGTCGGGAAGTAGCGACCTGGCGGCAGCCTCGCTAGGATGTGAGTGACCGATCAGCCCCTGCTGGGCACCTCCGCGAGGCTTCGGCGAGGGGACGAACCATGCCACTAGATCAACGGATCCTCGTCCGGATAGGCAGTCGGTGGCGTCTCGCGGCCCTGGGATTGGGGCTGGTTCTCGGCGGATCTCTCTTGTTTGGCCTATACGGCCCGCCGAACCTGGCACGGCTGGCTTCGGCGCATTCGCCTGCGGTTTCTCCGACGGACCGGCCCACGACATCCCTGTCGCTCGAGGTGACAGCCCGAGCCGGTGTCGAGATGGTCGGGGAGGTAAAGTCCGGCGGCATCTGGGCCGTCAAGGGTTCGGCGCTGTTGATCTCGACCGATGCCGGGCAGACCTGGCGCGGCCGCTCCATCCCTCGGGCTCACATCAACCACTTCGTCGGGGACACGGTCTTCGTGTTCGACCCCGACCACGCCTGGACGATCACCGACGCCCGGACGATCTATCGGACCGCCGACGGGGGAGCGACCTGGGAGGGCGCGACCCTGCCCGACAACTGCAGCACATTCTTTGGGTTGGGTTTCCTGGACGTGCATGTCGGCTACGTGAACTGCCTCTATGGCGCCGCGGCCACGGTCATGCGAACCGCTGACGGCGGCGCGACCTGGACAGTCGTCACGACTTCCGCGAGCACCAGTTCCGGTCCCATCGGTTCGAACCTGATGGTCGTTGACCGGCAGACCCTGTGGGCAGGCGCCAACGACTGGGACAACGGCACACAGGCGCTCCTCGCGGTAAGCCGCGACGGAGGGGCTACGTGGTCCGATGCGGCCCTGCCTGGCATCAATCCGGTGGACCAGCATCCCAACGGCCCGGGCGCAAGCCTGCCGGACTTTCCGACGGCGCTCGACGGTTACGTCTGGGCCGTCGATCGCTCTCCGAACTCAGCCCGGATGTACCGAACGCGCGACGGCGGATTGACATGGAAGGAGGAGTCTCGGCCGCCGGATCAGGCCCGCATCCCCGCATCGGTCTTGAGCCTCGACTCTTGGGTTGCTTACGAGGGCTCGCCTCCGCAGATCCTCCATAGTTCGGATGCCGGCGCGCATTGGTCGGCGGTCGCGGCCGGAGGGATGCCGGATCCGGCCCCCGCCTACTTCTTCGAATTCTCCGACGAGCGGCACGGTGCTGCCAAGATCGGACAGGTTCTGCTCGTGACCGCCGACGGCGGCCGAAGCTGGACGGCCCCCGACCTGACTGCTGCCGCGCCTGCGCCGCCTCCCGGAGCCGGTGGCGATGAGGCGGCCGTTCGAGCGGTGGTGAACGCTTACGAACAGGCCAGACTCGACGGCAACCAGGCGGTCCAGAACGGCCTGCTATCGCCCGACTGCCAGCTTCCCGAGTACCAGACCGACGCATCTCCTCCGCCGACCCCGACGGTGTTCCAGATCGCCGGCATGGTGCGGAGCGGCTTGCAACTCGATCCGTCCTTCGGCAGCGCGTACATCGACGCCGACTATTCGCGGATCTACACAGTGACCGTCCGTGAGAAGCTCCGCGGCGGTTCCACGACGGAGACGAAGCTGCTGGTCGCGCCGCTGCTTGGCTCCGGATGGAAGATTTGGACGGCGCCGGACGTCGTACCCGAGAAATAGCTGTGGCACGATCCGGCAAGAAGGGCGACTTGAGCAGAGCCAAGCTGGACAACGCCGCTGCCGTCTTCATCACGCCCGACATACGCCGAACCGCTGCTTACTACCGCGAAGTCCTCGGCTTCGCCGTGGTCGAGCACTACGACGCCGAGGAAGTCTTCGCCGCGATCTACCGCGACAGCGTCGAGATACTCCTCGTGCAGGCCCGGCATGGCGAGTTCCAGCCCAATGCCGTCCGCTATGGCGCCGGATACGACATCTACCTCGACCCGGACAGCGTCGAAGGCGTCGATTCGGTGTCTGAGGAGTTGAAGGCGAAGGGCGCCCGGATCGTTCGTGAGCCGGCGATGACGCCTTACGGCACGTACGAGTTCGTCGTCTAGGATTTGGATGGCCGACTGATCGGGATCGGCCGTGTCCGCGATGGGGAGACTTTCTTCCGCGGCGCCTTCGACTGAGGGGTCAGCCCGAGAGATCGATGTAGACCGGGGCGTGGTCGGAGGGGAGCTGGCCCTTGCGGGCGTCGCGGTCGATCTCGGCGGCGGTGCAGCGTTCGGCCACGGAGCGGGTCACGTACAAGTGGTCGATGCGCATCCCCAGGCCCTTGTGGAAGTTTCCCGCGCGGTAGTCCCACCACGAGAACTTGCCCGGTTCGGGGTGGTGGAGCCGGTACGCGTCCACAAGGCCCCAATCGCGAAGGGCCGCGACGGCCTCCCGTTCGGCCGCGGAGACGTGCGTGGCACCGACGAAGTCGCGCGGGTCGTAGACGTCGTCGTCCGCTGGCGCCACGTTGAAGTCGCCGCCGATCACCAGCGATCCGGCCGGATCCTGGGTTTCGCGCAGCCATCGGGCCAGCCGGTCGAACCAGGCCAGCTTCGCCCAATAGAACGGTGTCCCGAGGGCGCGACCGTTGGGAGCGTAGATGCTCACGACACGCACGCCGCCGCAGACCGCCGAGATCATGCGAGCCTCGTCGCCGGGCGCGACCGAAGCCTCGGCCTCCAGCGCCGCGGCTATCGGTGCGGCTCCTTCGGGCCCGGGGGAACGGCGCACCGGCCCGTCGCCGAAGTTCGTGACAACGCCTGAGACCGGGATGCGGCTCGCGATGGCGACGCCGTTCCAGCGCCCCTCGCCGTGATGTGCCAGCTCGTAGCCCGCTATCTGGAACGGCATGTCCGGGGCCGCCTCGTCGGCGAGCTTCGTTTCCTGCATCAGCAGCACGTCCGGGGCGCGCTGGGCGAGCCACTCCTCGACCCGCGGCAGGCGGGCCTTGAGCGAGTTGACGTTCCAGGTCGCGATGCGCATCTAGTAGCGGCGGCCCTTCTGCCGCGCGAAGTCGAACTTGGCCGTGTCGGCGATCCCCATGACCGCCATAGTGCCGGCCTGGACCGGGTCGGTGACCACAAGGTCCGCGACGTCGGTCACCGAGCCGACCATGTTGAGGGAGATGACCGGAATGCCGACAGCCTGAAGCTCCCGTACAGCTTTGGTGATGTCGCCGCCCATGATCGAACCGGCAAGCAAGAGTGCCCGTGCTCGGTCGAGGTCCGCCACCGCTCGGACCGCCGCGGCCAGGTTCTCCTCGCCGACGAGCGGGATGGTGTCGACGCTGATCTTCTCGCCTCGGATGTTGTGGCGGTCCGCCTCGCTCACAGCTCCGAGCACGGCCTGGGCGATCTGCGCCCCGCCGCCGATGACGATCAGCCGTTTGCCGAAGACCTTGTCGAGGGATTTGGTCTTGCGGCAGCCACGCAGGGACGGCAGCGTGTCGAGGATCTCGGTGACGCGCTCGTCGGGCAGCCCTTCGACCTCGAGCTCGATCTCGACGAGCGGCCCCGCCTCCGGGTCCGTCCAGCGGCGGACCGTGCTGAGGGTCCGCACGGTGCCGCCGGCCGCGGCCACTTGCGTGGCGATCTCGGCGATCGCGGCCGGGCGGTCCGCGTAGTCGAGCCGGACGGCGACGGTTGCGGCGGTTTGCTCGGAGCGTGCCATGGTCAGCTCCCGGCGCTCATGCCGCGATCGGTCAGTCCGGTTGCGCGCGACATCTCGTCAAGGCTGAGTCCCGCCCCAGGATCGTGCTCCTCAAACGCGAGCTTGAGGGCCTCGAAGGCCTTCCGGGTTCCGGCGGCGTCGCTCGTGGTGAGCATGAGAGCGCCGTCCGTGTCCTCGGCGATTCCGACGATGGCAGTGATGTTGATGCCTCGCTCGCCCAGCGCGGCCGCCATCCGCGCCAGTGCTCCGGGCTTGTCGTCGAGTTGAACGGTGAACCAGATCACGCCGCACCTCCTCTGCGGATGGTACCCGCCGCGGACGCTTGTGGGGAGGGGAGTGGGCGAGGGGTGAGCCGCGCCGTCGCGGCGCCGCTACCCTTTCGTCATGCCCGTCCAGCCAGTTCTCACCGTTCAGATGTTCGGGCTCGCCGATTCGCGCCCGACGCAGGCTGCGTTGCGCTTCTTCAAGGAGCGCCGGACCAACGTCACGTTCGTCGATCTTCGACGCAAGCCGATCGCGCCCGGGGAGTTGCGGCGGTTTGTGGAGCGACTAGGCGCCGCCACACTGCTGGACACCGACTCGCGCCAGTACAAGGACCTTGGCCTGGCCTACATGCGCCTGGGCGACGATGAGATCGCGGAGCGGCTACTCGCCAACAATGGGCTGCTTCGGCTGCCCCTCGTCCGCTTCGGCAACGCGTTCACGGCCGGCCCGGCCGATGCCGTCTGGAAGACCTGGCTGGGCGGACTCGTGAAGTAGCGCGCCGCCGGCGGAACGCGATGCCATAGGCGCGAACGGCCGCGCCTTCAGGCATTCCTGAGGAAGATGCCATAAGATAAGGGTATGGCCGAAACATCAGGACGTACGATAACGTTCGACGACATCGAGGCTCACGTTCTGGCGCTGGGCCGGATCATGCCGAAGGGTCCCCCGGACTGGGCCCATCACGACATCACGTTCGGCCAGCTGCGGCTTCTCTTCACGCTCGGTCAGTCTGGGCCCGTTTCGATCGGCCAGCTCGCCGACATGCTGGGCGTAGCCGACGCCACCGCCTCCGAGTTCGTCGACCGCGTCGAAAAGCGAGGTCTGGTTGTCCGCAACCACCGCGCCGACGACCGGCGCGTGGTCGACTGCCGGCTCAGCGACGACGGCGCTCGGCTGCTCGCTGAGATCGCCGGTGCTCGGCAGGCGGCGATGCGTGAGGTGCTCGCCATCCTGACGCCGGAGGAACTGACCGATGTCGATCGCCTGCTTCGAGTCGTCGCCGAGCGTTTGTCGGCTGCAATCCAATCGTCGGTTTCGACGGAAGGAGGAACTCACGTGAATTCCCATACGCCACCCGCGAGCCCGGCACGGGATGCCGGCCCGGGACAGGCATGACCGGCACGGACGGCCTCGCCCTGGCAACTCGCGGCCTGCGCAAGAGCTACGGATCCCGACTGGCGCTCAACGGCCTGGATCTGTCGGTACCGGCCGGTGTGGTGTACGGCTTCCTCGGCCCAAACGGCGCCGGCAAGACGACGACCATGCGGGTTCTCACCGGGCTGATCCACGCCGACGGCGGCACGGTCGAGCTGCTCGGCAAGCCGTTCAAGCGTGGGGACAGGCACCGCCTGTTCGAGGTGGGATCGCTGGTCGAAGCGCCGACCTTCTACCCGTACCTGTCGGCTCGCGCCAACCTCCGTGAGCTGGCCGCGTCCGGAGCTCCGGTGTCTTCGAAGCGCATCGAGGAGCTGCTCGATCTCGTCGGTCTGTGCGACCGCGCCAACGACAAGGTTCAGAGTTACTCGATGGGCATGAAGCAGCGGCTCGGCATCGCCGCGGCGCTGCTCAGCGATCCGAAGTTGCTGATGCTCGACGAGCCGGCCAACGGTCTCGACCCGGCCGGCATCGTGGCCATGCGAGATACGCTCAGGGCGCTCGCGGCCCAGGGCAAGACGGTCTTCGTTTCGAGCCATCTCCTGGCCGAGATTCAGGTCATGGCAGACGTCGTGGGCATCATTGCGGCAGGGAAGCTGGTCCGCGAGGGTCCGCTAAAGGAACTCCTGTCGACGCGGGGAGTCATCAAGGTCCGCGTGCGGCCGAAGCTGGTGGATGCCGCCATCGCGACCCTGGCTCCCCTGGCGCCCACGGAGAGACTCACAGAGACGGATCGCGACGAGGGCTGGCTTTCAGTTCGCCTCGCGACCGATCGTGCGGAAGACGTAAACCAGAAGCTGGCCGGCGCGGGCATCTACGCCTCCGGCTTGGAGTCGGGCACCGACCTGGAGATGCTGTTCCTCGAGCTGACGGGCGGCCAGGGGCCCTCGAGCGGCGAGGGTGCCTTTGTCGGTCTGGGCGCGCTCAACGGCGGCGCCCCCGCCGGAAAGGGGACCGCGGAATGAGGCTCCTATTCTCGGGATTTCGAAAGCTCCGCCGGCGGCCGGCGACATTCGTGACCTTCGGGCTGCTCGTCGGATTGCTGGTGCTGATCGTTCTGGCGGTCGGAGCCACGGCCAACAACACCACCAACGGCGACTCGAACGGCCGAGCCGCTGCCAGGGATCTGCTCACCTTCCCCGGCGCTTACGACATCCTGCTGTCCTTCATCATCGGCCTCGGCGGCCTGTTCGCGATGATCTACGGGGCGGCGATCGCAGGTTCCGAGTGGAGCTGGGGCACGCTCAAGTCGGCCGTGACACGCGGCGAGAGCCGCGTCCGCTACATGCTTCTCACGTTCGCTTCGATCGGGCTGATGATCGCCATCGGCATCGTGCTCGCCTTCGCCATTGCGGTGGTCGCAGCGGTCATCGGGGCGAACCTGGCCGGCTTCTCGACGAGCGGCCTGAGCGACACTTCTACGCTTGGCGGTTTGCCCGAGCATGTTCTGAAGGGCTGGATCGCAGTCCTGGAGGAGGCGGCTCTCGGCTTCGCCATCGCGACGCTGGCCCGCAGCCAGCTCGCCGGTATCGGCGTCGGCATCGCGTTCTACTTTGGCGAGAGCTTCGCCAGCCTCTTCCTGCCGGACGTGGTCAAGTACATGCCGTTCAGCGTTGCCAATGCGGCCGTGTCGTCTGGATCCGCGAACGTCGGCGGCGGCGGCGCGACGATCACATCTCTGCCGCCCGACCAGGCTCTCGTCCTGGTGGCTGTTTGGCTCATCGGATCGCTCCTGGTGGCGGCGCTCTTCACGGATCGCGCCGAGATAACGGGGTAGGGGTTGCTTCGAACTGCCTCGTGTCGG
>Ga0209745_1001076_pt1 | contig 16403 bp, 14 predicted proteins | sample BarGraNGADG00312_FD_184495 | JGI IMG/M metagenome (GOLD analysis project Ga0209745, IMG submission 184495) | Arctic peat soil microbial communities from Barrow, Alaska - Barrow Graham LP Ref core NGADG0004-312 (SPAdes) (version 2) | ecosystem: Environmental > Terrestrial > Soil > Wetlands > Peat... | reverse complement strand
GTAGGCGGCGGCCCGCGACCCACGTGCCGTTCTGGCTGTTGAGATCCACGATCGAAAACCTGCCCTGCTCAAACCGCAGCTCCGCGTGGAATCGTGACACGGACTTGGCCGGATCGGGCAGGACAATGTCATTCTGATCGCCGCGCCCGATCCGGGCATTGCGTTCGCCGAGGTCAACTTCCCTATCGAGCGTGTCGCCACGGTAGATGATCAGCTTGGCCACGTTCTACCCTCGAAATGAAGCCTGTCACGTGACAGGCGTTCCCGGGCCCGACTTACACACGCCGCGCCGTCTGGCGGACGGCGACCACCAGCCCGACACCGGCACCGACGGCCAGGACGAACGAAACGACAACGGCAACCGGCACGTGATCGACCAGGATCCACCGAGCCGTCAGCGGCGGCTGCAGCCAGATCATCGTCGAAGTGACGCCGACCGTGAAGCACAGGATCGCCACCGCCACGATACCCGCGGCCAACCCAGGCGTCATCGACGGCCGCGGAGCGGGTGCCGCCGCCCCCTCCGGGATCCTCTCCGCGGCCTGCCGCGCCGTCACGGCGGCGTGCGGGTCACACACTACTGTACCCGATGGCGCGTCCGGCGCGGCGGCCGGGGCATCCACGGTCGGCGGCGGCGATGCCGGTTGCGCGTTCAGCCCGTCGGCGAGTGGCGCCGCTGGTGGCGGCACGAACTTGGTGCGGTCATCGTCGGCGACCACCTGCACCGACCACGCACGCTCGTCCCACGAGAGGGTCTCGACTAGTGGCCGCGACCGCGGCCACTAGTTCCGACCCCGAAAGATCGTCTTCAAACGGCTGCCGAGTCGGGCCACCAGCGGCTCTTCAGGGCCTGGGGGGTGCTGCCATGCCGACCGTACCGTCTTCCTTCTCCCTTGCCGCGGCCTGCAGGCGCGTCGGTAGCGACGCGATCTCCTCGATCAGGACCAGCGCCGCGGCCGATCTCCTGGTCTGCCGCGTCGAGGCGACGCTCCGCGATGGCGCGACGCGCACCGTCCAGGGTTCGCTGCAGCTCCCGCGCCGGTTCCCGCGCGTCCCGGTCGATCGCGTCGCGCGCCTGTGCGCGGAACGCCGAGAACTCGGCCGTGTGCGGATCGATCAGCAGCGCCTCGTCCGAGAGCACCGCTGCCACCGTCCAGTTTCGGGCCTTGACCGCGGCCCGGGCCTCCGCCGCCAACCCGGCCAACTGGGCGTCGCGGGCCTCGCGCCCGTGCTCCACGAACGCGCTGTGTTCCTCGCGCAGCCGACAGGCAGCCTGCGGCTCGTCGTCCGGAAGTGGCAGCCCCAGCCACTCGGACAGCTCGCCCCGTTCCTTCGCTAAATCTTCGATCGCCGAGTACCGCTCGTAGGCGGTTGCCGCAATCTGACGCGTCTCTGCTTCATAGTATCGGTGGAACTTCGCCAGATCCGCGACGAAGTCTGCCATTTTCTGGTGCCGGTGCGCCGGCTCCTTCGCCAGCGATCTGGCAACGATCCGAGACAGCGGCGCCGGGACGTCGCTCTCGGGAAGCGGCGGCGGGTCCTCCGTCTGCACCTTGCGCAGCACGGTTGGGAGGTCGGACGCCGCGAACGGCTTGTGCCCCGACAGCATGTAGTAGAAGACCGCCGCCGCGGAGAAGATGTCTGACCGCTGGTGAATTTCCGGCCCGCGCGCCTGCTCGGGCGACATGTAGTCGGGAGTCCCCATGATGAAACCCAACGCCGTCATCGTGGAACTCGCCAGGCGTGCCACGCCGAAATCGAGGATCTTGATCGTGCCGTCCTGGAGGCATCATCACCTTGAGGGCCACCACCCGGTCCATCACCTCGTCGCGGGCGCTATACACCACTCCCATGGCGCCCTTGCCGATGCGCTCGAGGATCCGGTAGCGACCTATCCGCTCGGGTTGAGCCCCGAGCCGGGCCCCTGGTGTCATGGCTCGCCGGTTTCCCGCACCAGCACCACGGTGACGTTATCGTGCCCGCCGCCGTCGAGAGCCGCCTGGATCAACTGCCGCCCCATCGCCTCGAGCGGCCCGCCGGCTCTCAGGATCCGCTCGATCCCGTCGTCCTTGATCATCCCGTAGAGACCGTCGCTGCACAGCAGGAACAGGGCGCCGGGCACCAGCTGGAACTCGCCCATCTGCACGTCCACCTGGTCGCGCGCGCCCAGCACGTTGGTCAGGACGTGCCGCATCGGGTGCCGCGCCACGTCGGCGGGCGTCATGTTCGGGTCGTTCGCGAGGATCGTCGCAACCCAGGTGTCGTCACGCGTGACCTGGCGATACCCGTCGGCAGTCAGCACGTAGAGCCGGCTGTCGCCGACATGACCATAAGCCACGCGCTCATCGGTGATCAGGACGCCAGTGAGCGTCGTTCCCATCCCGGTGTAGTCGTCGCAACTTTCAGACGCCCGAAAGACGCGGCGGTTCGCGAGATGAACCGCGGTCCGAAGCCGGTTGCCGCCCAGCGTCAGTTGAGGATCGACCCCGTAGGGCCACGAGAAGTCCGAGTCGTCGTGCGACCGCCGGATGAATCCCTCGACCGTTTCGATGGCGAGGCGCGAGGCGACCTCCCCCGCCGAATGGCCGCCCATGCCGTCAGCGACCACGAACAACTTCAGTGTTTCATTGCAGACGAGGCCGTCCTCGTTACCCTTGCGAACGAGGCCCAGGTCGGAAACAGCAAAGGCTTCAAGCATGTGGATACCGTTCCGGGAAGAGCGGCCGCTTTTGCTCCGGAGTCTACTACAAAGGGGGACTCTGGTTAACCCGCATTATTGGCGAACGGAGCCGCATTCGCGCATGAGGTCAGGACGCACGGACGCCGAGTGCAGCCGACACCTGGTTCGCGAGCGCTTCGAGATCGGAGGGCGCGACGCCGCCCGCGCCCGGGGCGGCAGGATGGGCCACATGCACGCCGAGTGCATCGAACAGGGCGACCGCCAGCGCGTCCCGAGGATCGTGTGCAGGCACCGGCGGCGGCGGCGCGGCGACAGCCGCGACCGCTTCGGGAGCCGCGAAGAGTGGAGCGGGCTCGTCGGCGGCGGCGACCGGCGTGGACGGGATCTGCGGGCTCTCGACAGGAATCGCGGCCTCTGTCCCAGGCGTTGGGTGAGTATGCGGGACAACGGCCTGGACGTCGGGTGGTGCCTCTGGTTCGGTGGAGATCGGTGGCGGAGGCGCCGGTACCTTTGCGGCCTTCGACGCCGAAGGCGCACCGGCATGCACTGGACCGTCGCCGGCGCCGACGCCATCATCGCGCTGCGCTGCTGCCGCCTGAGTGGGAGATTCGAGGACTTCTGGGAACGGCGCTCAGCCACGGCGCGGGGGGAGGCCGCCTGACCTCATCTCACAAATCTGACGTGCGCCCTCGCTGGTCAGACAGGGCGCGGGGGGGCAGGCCGGCCGGACTCAACCCCGGGGAGGGCGATCTCAGCGGGGTCTGCGGCCGAGTCGACCACACGCCACTCCTCGGCCCCGGCGTCGAAGTCCGCGATCCGGCCCAGCGGCAGCTTCAGGTACTTTCCGCTGCCCGTCGCCGCGACTTCGCCGTCGGGCAGCAGGATCTCGCCGGTGCCTTCGAACACTCGCCCCTCCTCCTTCACGATTCTCCCAACCACCCGCAGCTCGACGCCGAGGGGCACCGGCTTTCTGAAGCGCGTCGTGAACTCAACGGTGACGCCCCAGAAATCCTCGCGGCAGGAGATCATCACGGCCCGCCCGATCGTCTCGTCGAGGATCGCGGTGATGATGCCGCCGTGCAGGCGGCCCGGGTAGCTCTGGTGTTCATCGCGCGGTGTGAACAGCGCGACCAGTTCGCCGTTGGCGAGTTCGTAGAACGACGCGTGGAGCCCCCCATCGTTCTTCAGGCCGCAGACCAGGCACATCTTCGAATTGGGTTGCTTGCGGGTGACGCGAAGAGACATAGCTGCCCCCCGGGGCTCGTACACGTACAAACGAAAGGGGCGAAGCTCCGATGATCCTCGCCCCTCACCCGACTGGCTCCCGTGATGCCCGACTGACCGCGTCAGTTCCGACTTATTCGCCCACAACGCCGCCGCGCGGCAGCGCACCCTCTTCCGGCTCCACGAGGTACTCCATCTGGCGCTCGAGCTCGAGTTCCTCCTCGGTCGGCGGAGGCGGAGGCGGCGGCTCGTCCGCCGGAATCCGGACGTTCCGGTAGTACTCGAAGCCGGTGCCGGCCGGGATCAACCGGCCCATGGTCACGTTTTCCTTCAGGCCGCGGAGGTAGTCCACCCTGCCCGAGATCGACGCCTCGGTGAGCACGCGCGTCGTCTCCTGGAACGAGGCGGCCGAGATGAACGAGTCGGTCGAGAGCGAGGCCTTCGTAATCCCGAGCAGGATCGGCCGGCCCTCGGCGGGACGCCCGCCGGCGGCCAGGACGCGCTCGTTCTCCTCGAGGAAGCGGACCTTGTCCACGACCTCGTCGATCAGGAACTCGGTGTCGCCGACTTCCTTCTCGACCTTGACCCACCGCATCATCTGCCGCGAGATGACCTCGATGTGCTTGTCGTTGATGTTCACGCCCTGGAGCCGGTAGACCTCCTGGATCTCGTTGACCAGGTACGCCTGCAGCTCCTTCTCGCCGAGCACGCTCAGGATGTCGTGCGGGTTGCGCGGTCCATCCATGAGCGGGTCGCCCGCCCGCACGTGCTCGCCTTCCTGGACGTTCACGTGGACGCCGCGCGGCACCGAGTACTCGCGCTCCTCGGCACCCGGCTCGTCCGGCACGATCAAGATCTTGCGCAGGCCCTTCACGGTCGGACCGTATTTCACGATGCCGTCGATCTCGCTGATGACCGCCGGGTCGCGCGGCTTCCGCGCCTCGAACAGCTCGACGACGCGCGGCAGGCCACCGGTGATGTCCTTGGTCTTCGTGGTCTCGCGCGGGATCTTCGCGAGGACCTGCCCGGCTTCCACCGGCTCGCCGTCGCTGATCATGAGATGCGCGCGCAGCGGCATGTGGTACTTCCGCAGGACGGTCTTGCCGTCCGCCTTGCGGATCTCGACGGTCGGCTGCTTCTTCTCGTCCGGCGAGTCCACGATGATGTAGCGCGACAGGCCGGTCACCTCGTCGGTTTCCTCGTGCACCGTCACGCCCTCGATGATGTCCTTGAACCTGACCACGCCGCCTTCCTCGGTGAGGATCGACGACGTGTAGGGGTCCCACTCGACCAGCACCTGTCCCTGCTCGACGTGCTGGCCGTCCTTGACGTTCAGGCGCGCGCCATAGACGATCGGGAACCGCTCGCGGTCGCGGCCCTTCGAGTCCTGGACGACGAGCGACCCGGTGCGGTTCATGACCACCAGGCGGTTGATCTTCTTCGCCTCGACGACCTGCAGCCCCTGGAACCGGACGGTCCCGGCGTTCTTCGCCTCCTGCGTGGACTGCTCGGTGATGCGCGACGCCGTGCCGCCGATGTGGAACGTCCGCATCGTCAGCTGCGTGCCCGGCTCGCCGATCGACTGGGCGGCGATGACGCCGGCCGCCTGGCCGAGTTCGACGAGCTTGCCCGACGCGAGGTCGCGGCCGTAGCACCGCGCGCACACGCCGCGGCGGGTTGCGCAGGTGAGCACCGAGCGGATCTTCACCTTCTCGACGCCCGCGTCCTGGACCTTCGACGCCAGTTCCTCGGTGATCTCCTCGTTCGCGTCGATGATCAGCTCGCCCGTCACCGGGTCGACGATCTTCTCGAGCGACACGCGGCCGACGATACGGTCACGGAGCGCCTCGATGATCTCGCCGCTCTCGACGATCGCCTTCGCCTCGATGCCGTCGAGGGTGCCGCAGTCGTGCTCGGAGATGATCACGTCCTGCGCGACGTCGACCAGGCGGCGGGTCAGGTAGCCCGAATCCGCGGTCTTCAGCGCGGTGTCGGCCAGCCCCTTGCGGGCGCCGTGCGTCGAGATGAAGTACTGCAACACCGTGAGGCCTTCACGGAAGTTCGACGTGATCGGCGTCTCGATGATCTCGCCCGACGGCTTGGCCATCAGGCCGCGCATGCCCGCCAGCTGGCGGATCTGCTGCTTCGAGCCGCGGGCGCCCGAGTCGGCCATGATGTAGACCGCGTTGAAGCTGCGGCCCTCGCTGTCCATCTCGCCCATCTCGGTGAACATCTCGTCGGCGATCTTCTCGGTGACGTCCGACCAGATGGCGATCACCTTGTTGTAGCGCTCGCCGTTGGTGATCGCTCCCTCGAGGTACTGCTGCTCGACCTTGATGACCTCCTCGCGCGCCGCCTCCACGAGCGCCGGCTTTTCGCTCGGGATGACCAGGTCTTCGATGCCAATCGACAATCCCGACCGGGTCGCGTAGAGGAAGCCGAGGTTCTTCAGGCTGTCGAGCATTTCGACGGTCAACTGGTGGCCGAGATCGAGATAGCAGCGGTTCACCAGCTGCTGAAGCCCTTTCCGCTTGAGCAGGCCGTTGATGTACGGCACCTCCTTGGGCAGCGCGTCGTTGAAGATGACGCGGCCGACCGTCGTGTTGACGATCTTGTTCTCGATCTGCTGGACCTCGGCGTGGAGCACGTCCTGGTCGTCGCGCGGCAGCGCGGCGAGATCCATGAAAGGCCCGGTGTAGCGGAGGCGGATCGGCGTGAGCGTCTCCACCTCGCCGGCCTGCAGCGCGAGCACGACGTCGTCGACGTTGCCGAACGCGCGCCCCTCGCCCTTGGCGTTCGGCCGGGCCTTGGTCAGGTAGTAGCAGCCGAGCACGATGTCCTGCGACGGGACCGCGACCGGCGCCCCGTTGGCCGGCGAGAGGATGTTGTTCGACGACATCATCAGCACCGACGCCTCGATCTGCGCCTCGGGCGACAGCGGGATGTGCACCGCCATCTGGTCGCCGTCGAAGTCGGCGTTGAACGCCGTGCAGACGAGCGGGTGGATGCGGATCGCCTTGCCTTCGACCAGCACCGGCTCGAACGCCTGGATGCCGAGGCGGTGCAGCGTGGGCGCGCGGTTGAGGAGGACCGGGTGTTCCTGGATGACCTCCTCGAGCACGTCCCACACCTCGGGGCTGGCCTTCTCGACCATCTCCTTGGCCTGCTTGATGGTCGCGACCAGGCCGCGCTTCTCGAGCTTGTTGTAGATGAACGGCTTGAACAGCTCGAGCGCCATCTTCTTCGGCAGCCCGCACTGGTGCAGCTTCAGCTCGGGTCCCACGACGATGACCGAGCGGCCGGAGTAGTCCACGCGCTTGCCGAGCAGGTTCTGGCGGAACCGGCCCTGCTTGCCCTTCAGCGTGTCGGACAGCGACTTGAGCGGCCGGTTGTTGGCGCCCCGCAGGACGCGGCCGCGCCGGCCGTTGTCGAACAGGGCGTCCACGGCTTCCTGAAGGATCCGCTTCTCGTTGCGGATGATGACATCCGGCGCCTTCAGCTCGATCAGCTTCTTCAACCGGTTGTTGCGGTTGATGACGCGGCGGTAGAGGTCGTTGAGGTCGGAGGTCGCGAACCGGCCGCCGTCGAGGGGCACCAGTGGGCGCAGCTCGGGCGGGATGACCGGGATGACATCCAGGATCATCCACTCCGGCCGGTTGGTCGACTTGCGGAACGAATCGACGACGCGGAGCCGCTTGGCGTACTTCAGCTGCTTCTGCGCCGACGTTTCCTTCCGCATCTTCTCGCGCATCTCGAGCGCGAGCTGCTCGATGTCCACGCGCTTGAGCAGTTCCTTGATCGCCTCGGCGCCCATCTGCGCGCGGAACGCGCCGGGGCCGTAATCCTCGCGGGCCTTGCGGAACAGCTCCTCGGTGAGCAGTTGGTTGGGCTTCAATTCGGTGTCGCCCGGGTCGATGACGACGTAGGCCTCGAAATAGAGGATGCGCTCGAGGTCACGGAGCGAGATATCGAGCAGGTGCCCGATGCGGCTTGGCAGTCCCTTGAAGAACCAGACGTGACTGACGGGCGTCGCCAGCTTGATGTGCCCGAGACGCTCGCGCCGCACCTTGGCCTGGGTGACCTCGACGCCGCACTTGTCGCAGACGACGCCGCGGTGCTTCATGCGCTTGTACTTGCCGCACAAGCACTCCCAGTCGGTGATCGGCCCGAAGATCTTCGCGCAGAACAGGCCGTCCCGCTCCGGCTTGAACGTCCGGTAGTTGATCGTCTCCGGCTTGGTGACCTCGCCGTGCGACCAGGACAAGATCCGTTCGGGCGACGCCAGGCTGATGCGGATGGCGTCGAAATCCGCCATCAGCGCGCCCTTGTCGTGAAAGCTTGGTTTCATGGGTTCTTCCGATTCAATCCCCGATCTTCACGCCGACGGCAGGTTCAGGGCGACCGGCCGATCGCCCGTGCGGCCGCCTGCAATATCGCTTCTAGACCCTACGCTCCATCGAGCACCGGCGGCGCGGCAGGCGGCGAGTGCGGCCGCTTCTTCAACGGGATCAGCTCCACGTCGAGGCAGAGCGACTGCAACTCGCGGATCAACACGTTGAACGACTCGGGCAGGCCCGGGGTGAACGAGGCGTCGCCCTTGACGATCGCCTCGTAGATCTTCGCACGGCCCGTGACGTCGTCCGACTTCGCCGTGAGCAGTTCCTGGAGGATGTGCGCCGCGCCGTAGGCTTCGAGCGCCCACACTTCCATCTCCCCGAAACGCTGTCCGCCGAACTGCGCCTTCCCCCCGAGCGGCTGCTGGGTAATCAGCGAGTACGGCCCGATCGATCGGGCGTGGATCTTGTCGTCGACCAGGTGGGACAGCTTGAGCATGTAGATGTAGCCCACCGTCACCTCCTGCTCGAACCGCTCGCCCGTCATGCCGTCGAAGAGGGGGGTCTTGCCGTTCTTCGGGTGGCCCGACTTCTCGAGCCACGCCTTGATCTCTACCTCGGTCGCGCCGTCGAACACCGGTGTGGCGAAGTGGAGGCCGAGCGCGTGCGCGGCCCAGCCGAGGTGCGTCTCGAGGATCTGGCCGACGTTCATACGGGACGGAACGCCCAGCGGGTTGAGCACGATCTCGACCGGGGTGCCGTCGGGCAGGTGCGGCATGTCCTCCTCGGCGAGGATGCGCGCGATGACGCCCTTGTTGCCGTGGCGGCCCGCCATCTTGTCGCCGACCGACAGCTTGCGCTTCATGGCGACGTAGGTCTTGACCAGCTTGATGACGCCCGGCGGCAGCTCATCGCCGCGGCGGATCTTTTCCTTCTTCTCCTCGAACAGCTGGCGGATCACCTCCACCTGCCGCTCGGTCCGCTCCTCGAGATCGCGGAGGTCGTCCTGCAGCCTCGGGTCGTCGCTGTTCACCTTCAGCCGCACCATGTGTTGGTACGGCAGCCCCTGCAGGACCTCGGCGTTCAGCTCGGTGCCCTTCTGGAGGACCTTGTCGCGGCCGTACTCGTCGTACAGGTCGGAGCGCAGCACCTGGCCCTGCAGCATCTGGACCATCCGCTTCTTCACCTCGTCGTGAAGGATGCGGACCTCGTCCTGCAGGTTCTTCTCCATCATTTCGAGCTCTTCCTGCTCGATCGCCTTGGCACGCTCGTCTTTCTCGATCCCCTTCCTGGAGAAGATCTTGACGCCGACGACGATGCCCTCGATGCCGGGCGGGCAGACGAGCGACGCGTCTCGGACGTCGCCGGCCTTCTCGCCGAAGATGGCGCGCAGCAGCTTCTCTTCCGGCGTCAGCTGCGTCTCGCCCTTCGGGGTGACCTTGCCGACCAGGATGTCGCCCGACTTCACGTAGGCGCCGATCCGAATGATGCCGCTGTCGTCGAGGTCCTTCAGCGCGCTCTCGGGCACGTTCGGGATATCCCGCGTGATGTCTTCCGGCCCGAGCTTGGTGTCGCGCGCCTCGATCTCGAACTCCTCGATGTGGATGGAGGTGTAGTAGTCGTCCTTCACCATCCGCTCTGAGACGAGGATCGCGTCCTCGAAGTTGTAGCCGCGCCACGGCATGAACGCGACGAGCACGTTCCGACCGAGCGCCAGCTCGCCGAGCTCGGTGCACGGCCCGTCGCCGAGCACCTGGCCCTTGGACACCTTCTGGCCGACGCGCACGATCGGCTTCTGGTTGATGCAGGTATTCTGGTTCGAGCGCTTGAACTTGGTGAGGTTGTAGATGTCGGCGCCCATCTCCTTGCTGACATCCCCGTCCTCGCCGTGCACGCGGACGACCATGCGCTGGCTGTCCACGTAGTCCACGGTACCCGTCCGCCTGGCCACGACAACGGCGCCCGAGTCGCGCGCGGTGATGTACTCCATGCCGGTGCCGACGAACGGCGCCCGGGCGCGGAGCAGCGGGACCGCCTGCCGCTGCATATTCGACCCCATCAGCGCGCGGTTCGCGTCGTCGTGCTCGAGGAACGGGACGAGCGACGCGGCGACGGAGACGAGCTGCTTGGGCGACACGTCGATGAACTGCACGGTGTCGCGCGGCGCGAGGATGAAGTCCCCTTCTTTCCGGGCGTTCACGCGTTCCTGCTTCAGGCGCAGGTCGGCGTCGAGGGGCACGTTCGCCTGCGCGATGACGTACTGGTCCTCTTCCCAGGCGGACAGGTAGAAGGAGTGCGGCTCCCACTCCGCCGGCTTCTTCCGGCGGGCCTTCGCCTGGGCGTTCTCCTCGATCGCCTCGTTGGCCTCGACGATCTCGCCGGCCTTGAACTTCGTACCGCCGCCGTTCTCGATCCGGACGTAGTCCACCACCCGGCCGTCCTTGACCTTGCGGTAGGGCGACTCGATGAAGCCGAACTCGTTGATCCGCGCGTAGCACGCCAGCGACGAGATCAGGCCGATGTTCGGGCCTTCCGGCGTCTCGATCGGGCAGATGCGGCCGTAGTGCGTCGGGTGCACGTCGCGCACCTCGAATCCGGCGCGCTCGCGCGACAACCCGCCGGGCCCGAGGGCCGAGAGGCGGCGCTTGTGCGTGACCTCCGAGAGCGGGTTGGTCTGGTCCATGAACTGCGACAGCTGCGACGACCCGAAGAACTCGCGAATCGCAGCCATGACCGGCTTCGCGTTGATCAGGTCGTGCGGCATGGCGGTCGCCATTTCCTGGTAGACCGACATCTTCTCCTTGATCGCGCGCTCCATCCGGACCAGCCCGATGCGGAACTGGTTCTCGAGCAGTTCGCCGACCGAGCGGACGCGCCGGTTGCCCAGGTGGTCGATGTCGTCCACGGCCGCGGGGTTCCGCCGCAGCTTGAGCAGGAACTTGATGACCTCGTAGAAGTCCTGCGGGTGCAGGATCTTCTCGTCGAGCGGCGTGTTCAGCCCGAGCTTCGTGTTCAGCTTCAGGCGGCCGACTCGCGAGAAGTCGTACTTCTGCGGGTTGAAGAACATGTTCTCGAACAACGACCGCGAACTGTCCTCGGTCGGCGGGTCGCCGGGCCGCAGGCGCCGGTAGATCTCGACGAGCGCCTGGACGTGATTCTGGATCGTGTCCTTCCGGAGCGTCTGCGAGATGATCGACCCGGTCTGGTCGCGCTCGGGGAAGAAGATGTCGACGCGCTCGACCTCCTTCTCCTGCAGAATCGAGACCTGCCGAGCCGTCAGTTCCTCGTTCGCCTGGACGAGCACCTCGCCGGTCGCCGTGTCGATCAGGTCCTGCGCGGCGAACGCGCCCTCGAGCTCGGCGTCGTCGATTCGCACCGCTTCGACGCCCGCCTTCCGCAGGGCGACGATCGCGGAGTTCGTGATCTTCTTCCCCTTGTGGATGACGAGGTCGGAGCCCTTGACCTCAATGTCCTCGCCGGCGCGAAGGCCGACCAGGCTCTCATTCACGGTCCAGAACGCGCTCGGGCGGAGGTACAGCCGATCGACCCCGTAGAACGTCCGGAGGATCTCCTCGGTGCTCTGCAGGCCGAGAGCCCGCAGGAAAACCGTCGCATAGAACTTGCGCTTCCGGTCGATGCGGACGTACAGGAGGTTCTTCGCGTCGAACTCGAACTCGACCCACGACCCGCGGTACGGGATGATCTGCGCGGAGTGGAGGGTCTTGTCCTCGGAGTGGAAGAACGCGCCAGGCGAGCGGTGCAACTGCGACACGATCACACGCTCGGTCCCGTTGATGATGAACGTGCCGTTCTCCGTCATCAGTGGGATGTCGCCGAAGTAGACCTCCTGCTCCTTGATGTCGCGGATGGTCTTCACGCCCGTCTCGACGTCCTTGTTCCAGACGACGAGCCGGATCGTGACCTTCAGCGGCACGGCGTAGGTCATGCCACGTTCCTGGCACTCGTCCACGTCGTACTTCAGCTTCAACCCGACCGTCCGTCCGCAGATATCGCAGACGTCGCCCCGCGCCTCGTTGGCGCGTCCGCAGCGCTGGCAGAGCACGTCCTTGTCGCCGTACGGGTCGGCGACGAGGGCGGCCCCGCAGTTGGCGCACGGCTTGCGCAAGTGGTGCAGCCCAACGAGCTTGCTGCACTTGCATTCCCAGTTGCCGATCGAGTACTCGATGAACTCGAGCGAGGAATTCTCCCGGAAGTCGGAAATTGGGAAGACCGACTTGAACACCGACTGCAGGCCGGCGTCTTCGCGCTCGGATGGCAGGCGGTTCATCTGGAGAAAGCGCTCGTACGAATTCTTCTGGATCTCGATCAAGTTCGGGATCGGAACGGTCGTCTTGATCTTCGAGAAGTCGATGCGCTCTCGGTAAACGTTCTTGGGAAGGCTGTACATCCTGTGAAGGTCCCAACAACAGCGCCCCGCCGGGCAGGACGCGACGAATGGCCGCGCTTCAGGCCGCGGGCTGCGGCCTGAAGCCGCTCGATCGGGACGCTGCAAGCCTGCAGCGGAAAGGGTCGCGACCGGGTCGATGCCGGTCCGCAGGGCACAGCGCGCTGTGCCCCTGCAGCCGAACGGCGAACCGAGGTGGCTACTTGATTTCGACCTTCGCCCCGACCTCTTCGAACTTCTTGCGAATCGCCGCGGCCTCGTCCTTCGACACGCCTTCCTTGATCGGCTTCGGCGCGCCTTCCACCAGGTCCTTGGCTTCCTTCAGACCCAGGCTCGTGACTTCCCGGACCGCCTTGATGACGTTGATCTTCTTGTCGCCCACCTCGGTGAGGATCACGTTGAACTCGGTCTGCTCCTCGACCGGGGCCGCCGCCGCCGCGCCGCCGCCCGCCGGCATCGTCATGGGCATCGCCGCCGCTGCCGACACGCCGAGCTCGATTTCCAGGGCCTTCACGAGCTGCGACAGCTCGAGGACGCTGATGCCCTTGATGTACTCGACCACCTGCTGCTGGTTCAGTTCCGCCATTTCAGTTCTCCTGCATCATGAAACCGCAGTTGGCGGACCGCAAGGTCCGCCCTACGGGAGTAGGGCGGGTCTGCAGACCCGCCAACACCTATGCCTCGCCCTTTTTCTTTTCCGCCTGAGTGAGCACGTTCAACAGCGCCTGCGGCGCCGCGTTGAGGACCGTGACGAGCCGGACCATCGGGGCGCTGAGGAGGAACAGCAGCTTCGCGTACAGCTCCGGCTTGCTCGGCAGCGTCGCGAGTTCGGTCACCTCTGCGGCCTGGATCTTTCGCCCCTGCACCACCGCCGCCTTGATCGTGAGCGCCGGTGCGGTCTTTGCGAACGTCGTCAGCGTCTTGGCCAGCGCCACCGGGTCGTTCCCGGTAAACGCGATGGCCGTCGTCCCCTGGAAGAAATCACTCAGCGGCTCGAACTCCGTCCCCTTCAGGGCACGGCGGGCCAGCGTGTTCTTGACGACCCGGTACTGCCCCTTGACGGCGCGGATCTGTCTCCGCAACTCCGTCACCTGGGGCACGTTCAGGCCCGTGTAGTCGAACAGGATCGCGCTATCCACGCCCTGGAGCGCGGTCGCCAACTGCTCGAGCGTGGCCGTCTTCTCGCTTTTCGTCAACGCCATGTCTGCTGCACCTTTTTTCCCTCGGCGGGCCGCGGGGACCCGCCCTACGACATCAACCGGCGCACCCTACTTTCTCACCATGTCCACGCTGGCCGTGTCGACCTTGATCGCCGGGCCCATAGTCGTGGAGAGGACCAGGCTCTTCAGGTACTTGCCCTTGGCCGCCGCCGGCTTCGCCTTCACGATCGCTTCGACCAGCGCGTTGGCGTTCTGCAGCAGGTTCTGGGTCGGAAACGACACCTTGCCCACCGGCGCATGGACGATCCCGGTCTTGTCGACGCGGAACTCCACCTTGCCGGCCTTGATCTCGCGGATGGCCTTGCCGATGTCGAAGGTCACGGTGCCGGTCTTCGGGTTGGGCATCAGGCCGCGCGGGCCGAGCACCTTCCCGAGGCGACCGACCGACTTCATCATGTCGGGGGTGGCGACGACGGCCTCGAAGTCCATGAAACCGCCCTGGATCCTCTCGACGATTTCCTCGCCGGCCACGATATCGGCGCCGGCCTCCAGGGCTTCCTTCTGCTTCTCGCCGCCCGCGATGGCCAGCACCTTCTTGGTCTTGCCAAGGCCGTGCGGCAGCACGACGGTGCCGCGTACCATCTGGTCGGCGTGCTTGGGATCGACGCCGAGCCGGAATGCGAGTTCGACCGTCTCGTCGAACTTGGCAAACTTTATTTTCTGGGCGAGCGGCACGGCCTCGTCGAGGTTGTAATGCCGAACGCCAACCTCCGCCTTCGCGGCGGTGAACTTCTTACCCGCTTTGCTCATCGACCCTCCCTGTGGTCTGCGGGCCCGTCCCCGGACCCTCCCACGCTGACCAACGAACGACTCCTACTGGACTACATCCAACCCCATCGATCGCGCGGTGCCGCAGACGGTTTTCACGGCCGCCTCGAGGCTCTCGGCGTTCAGGTCCGGCATCTTCAGCTTCGCGATGTCCTGGACCTGCTTGGCGGTGACGGTCCCCACCTTGGTCTTATTGGGCTCCGCGGACCCCTTTGCGATGTTCGCGGCCCGCTTCAACAGGACAGCCGCCGGCGGCGTCTTCGTGATGAAGGTGTAGCTGCGATCGGCGTATACCGTGACGACGACCGGGATGATCAGCCCTTCGTCCTTGGCGGTCTTCGCATTGAAGTTCTTACAGAAGTCCATGATGTTCAACCCGTGGGGGCCGAGCGCGGTCCCGACGGGCGGCGCGGGCGTCGCCTTGCCGGCCGCGATCTGGAGCTTCACTACCGCCTGAATTTTCTTCGCCATAAGTCCTGTCCCGGTCGCTGACAGCGGCAACCGGCAGCCTTCCTGCTGCCTGCTGCCCGCTGGCCGCTAGACCTTCTCCACCTGCATGAAATCGAGCTCGACCGGCGTGGCCCGGCCGAAGATCGTGACCATCACCTTGAGCGTGCTCCGGTCGGCGTTCACCTCATCGATGACTCCCTCGAAGCTCGTGAACGGCCCCTCGTTGATGCGCACGCGATCACCCTTTTCGAACGAGTACTTCGCCTTGGGCTTTTCGGCCGCGGCCGTCACCTGCAGGAGGATTTGATCGACCTCCTCACGGCTGAGCGGCGTGGGGCGCGCGCCGGCGCCGACGAACCCTGTGACCTTCGGGGTGTTCTTCACCACGTGCCAGGCGTTGTCGGACATGTACATCTCGACCAGAATGTAGCCGGGGAAGAAGCGCTTAGGGGTCTCGACCTTGCGCCCCCCGCGCATCTCCACGACCACCTCGGTCGGGATGAGAATCTCGCCTATCTCGTCCTGCAGCCCGTATGCCTGGACGCGCTGTCGGAGCGACTCGGACACCTTCTTCTCGAACCCCGAGTAGGTGTGGACGATGTACCACTGCTTCGTCCGATCGTCGGTCATGCCACACCAAATCGTTTGAAGATCCACTGGATGCCGATGTTGAACACACCGTCCAGCGCGAAGAGGTAGAGACCGAAGAAGATCGACGTGAGGATCACGACGAACGTCGTGGCGTAGACTTCCTTGCGGGAAGGCCACGTGACGCGCTTCAGTTCGTTGCGAACCTCGGTGAGGAAGGTCTTGAAGTTGCCCCACCACCCGGTCACGTTGCCGCCGGCTTCCTTGACGCTATCGATGATTGCCACGGTCTTCACCGCCGGATCACTGAGAATCACAAAGGAATCAGGAGCCTGAATCCCGAATCCCCATTTTTGGCAGGCCAGGAGGGAATCGAACCCCCAACCCCCGGTTTTGGAGACCGGTGCTCTGCCAATTGAGCTACTGGCCTGTAGTCTCGAAGGATTCGTCCTACTTCGTCTCCCGGTGCGCCGTGTGCGTACGGCAGTGCGGGCAGAACTTCTTGAGTTCCAGGCGCTCGGTCGTCTTCTTCTTGTTCTTCGTCGTGTTGTAGTTCCGGCGCTTGCAGTCCGTGCACGCCAGGATGATGATGTCACGCATAGCTGCTCTCACTGGCTGGCGGCTGCCCGCTGCCTGCTATTCCAGGATTTCCGTGACCGTCCCGGCGCCGACCGTGCGGCCGCCCTCGCGGATCGCGAACTTCGACCCCTTCTCGATCGCCACCGGCGTGATCA
>Ga0209745_1001075_pt1 | contig 16405 bp, 12 predicted proteins | sample BarGraNGADG00312_FD_184495 | JGI IMG/M metagenome (GOLD analysis project Ga0209745, IMG submission 184495) | Arctic peat soil microbial communities from Barrow, Alaska - Barrow Graham LP Ref core NGADG0004-312 (SPAdes) (version 2) | ecosystem: Environmental > Terrestrial > Soil > Wetlands > Peat... | reverse complement strand
CTACCTGGCTGAATAGACGCAGGAGATATTGCTATGTCCGAAGCTCTTAGCTCCAGCGCCCAGCGGGTGCAGGAGGCGCTGAAGGCGCTGGGCTTGCCGCTGCAGGTGGTGGAACTCCCCGAGTCGACACGAAGCGCTGCCGAGGCAGCCGCTGCCATCGGCTGCGGGGTCGAGCAAATCGCCAAATCGCTGGTGTTCAAGACTGGGACGACCGAGCGCCCGGTTCTCGTGATCGCCAGCGGCACAAACCGGGTCAACGAGAAGCGTGTCGGGGAAATGCTTGGCGAGCCGCTGGAGAAAGCCGATGCCGGCTTCGTCCGGCAGCACACAGGATTCACCATCGGGGGCGTCCCTCCAGTGGGCCACCTTGAGCGGTTGGATACTTTCATCGACGAGGACCTGATGCAGTACGGTGAGATATGGGCTGCTGCCGGCAACCCCAACGCGGTGTTCAGGCTGGTGCCGTCTGATTTGGAGCGCATGACCGGCGGTCGGGTGACCAGCGTCAAGTAGCCTCCCACGGAGCCATTAATACACCCGAGCACGCTCAGTACCTGCGCGAGATGGTCAAACAATACGGGGACACCACGTGATCTCGGTGCGACCGCCTCGCGGCGTCTAACCGCCGCACTCCAGATCAACCCAACTCCTGAGCGTGAAGCTCTGGAGTGTGACCGATCAGCGCCTCAGGTGATGCGCCCGCACGATTAGAGCCAGCGATAGTTCTCTGGCATTGCGCGATTGTGGTCGCCTTGACACTAGAAGGCAAGCTCTGTAACATTCGATTCGAGAGAAATGGTCAGTGCCGAGTGGTGAAGGGGTATCACAGAGGTCTTTGGAACCTTTGTCCCAGGTTCGAATCCTGGCTCGGCAGCCGATCTAGATTGAGGCCGCCTGGGAGTTGGCTCTTGGGTGGTGGGGAAGGCGTGAACCAACCGCCCGCCGGGCTCTCTGCGAACTCGCCTCTTCATCTTATGGAAGAACTTCCTGAACAACACAAACAAGGAGCGGACCTGGTAGCGGTGGTTCTCGCCGCGGGGATGGGCACCAGGATGCGTTCCGGCCTTCACAAGATCCTCCACCCCATCGCGGGAGATCCCATCATATCCCACGTTCTCTCTGCGATCTCCGCTGCTTCCATCTCTGAGGTGGTGCTGGTGGTCGGCAACAGGAGCGAGCAGGTGGTGTCAGCGGTCGGGGACGGCGTCCGCTATGCCGTCCAGGAGCCCCAACTGGGAACCGGCCACGCTCTCCAACAAGCCCTTGCCGTATTGGACCCTGTGCCTCGGCAGGTAGTGGTGCTCTGCGGCGATACCCCTTTGCTCACCTCGTCCACCATCTCGAGAATGATAGCGGAACTGGGTGATGCCTCCATCGTGCTTCTGTCATCCCACCTGCTGGATCCGACTGGCTACGGGCGCGTAGTGCGGGGGAATGGCAGCGCGGTGCGAGCCATAGTGGAGGACGCGGACGCGGACTCCGAGATCAGGGCGATCGACGAGATCAACGGCGGGCTCTACTGCTTCGATGGTGAGTGGCTGGTGGCCAACCTGCCGAAGCTGAAGAAGAGCGCCAAGGGTGAGTACTATCTGACCGACCTCGTGGCAGAGGCCGTCGCCCAGGGTCGGGAGGTACGCGCAGTGGTGGCAGAGGATGCGACGGAGGTGATGGGAGTGAACGATCGGGCACAGCTGGCGGACGCGGACAGGGTTATGAGGGATCGCATCTGTCGGGAGCTGATGGCCAAGGGCGTGACCATCAGCGATCCGGCTACTACCTACATCGGCAAGGATGTCACGGTTGGGGTGGATAGTGTGATCCACCCCGGCACCCACCTTCGAGGCAACACCGTGGTCGGCGAGAGGTGCGAGATCGGCCCGAACTCCATAGTGGAGAACTCGACAATCGGAGACGACAGCCGGGTGATAGCCTCCATGCTGGAGCAGTGCAGGGTGGCAGACAGGGTCAGCATCGGCCCCTTCTCTCACCTTCGGCCTGGGGCAGTCATCGCCTCAAACGCACGGATCGGCAACTACGCTGAGGTGAAGAACAGCACCGTGGGCGAGGGGGTGCAGATGCACCACTTCAGCTACCTTGGGGACGCCGAGATCGGTGAGGGCACCAACGTTGGGGCCGGCACAATCACCTGCAACTTCAACCTGAAGGGCGAGAAGCACAGGACCCGAGTCGGCAAGCGGGTTTTCCTTGGGAGCGACACGATGCTTAGAGCGCCTGTCGAGATAGGCGATGATGCGGCGACGGGGGCGGGGTCGGTGGTGACTCGGGACGTACCGCCCGGCGCGGTGGTGTTTGGCGTGCCTGCGCGGCAGAAAGAGGGACCCGAAAAGCGCGTGACAGCAGGTCCAGAACTGAACCGGCAGGGGGAGATGGAAAGTGGAGGCTAGCCTACAGATCTTTTCAGGTAGCTCCAACCAGAGCCTGACCGCGGAAATCGTGCGTAGCCTCGGAGCGCCGGTCGGACGCGCTACTTTCGAGAGGTTTTACCTTCCTATTTCCACCGCTGGCACCCTGCTGATGGCCACCGAGACACTGCTAGCTCGGGGCGCGGCCGAGGTGTGTTCCTGCGCTACCCACGGAGTCTTCGCCGGGGATGGCACGGTATACTGGGGAACACTGTAGAGGAACAATTGACAAGCTGGAGTCTTTGGAGCGAATTGGCCGTGCTGTTGGTGCTGTTGGTGTTGACCGCCAGCACCTCCGCGGCCCAGGCGGCGCTACCCAAGCTTAACGCCGGGCGGCTCCGCCACATGTCGTCGGAGGGATCCGCGAAAGCCCGATCCCTGCTCTCCATGGTAGAGGATGGCTCTACCATCGAGACCACCGCGACGGCAGCCAACGTGGTCGCGGTTGCCCTGGGTTCCGCCCTGATGGCGGTGCTTGTGAGGGATTTCTTTGGCTACAGCGATAGCGCCTCCTGGGTGATGGCTGTTTCAGGCCTTATCCTGCTGCTGTGGGTTCAGCTGGCCGCTCGGGCTGCCGGCGCACTGAGGCCTGAGGAGACCCTGTTCTTCCTTCTGGTGCCCATGAGGGTCGCCCACCTATTGATGCAGCCTCTCATTCTCCTTCTGCGCTTCCTCACCAGACTGGTGCTGCATGGGGAGCGCTACCCGGCCGGCGGCCTGATGGGAAACGCGGACACGGAACTGAGGATGATCGTCGATGCCGAGGAGGAGGGCACACTTCAGGAGGAAGAGCGGGAGATGATCCACGGCATTGTCGAGATGGGCGAGAGGACCTCGAGGGAGATCATGGTGCCCAGGGTCGACGTGGTGGCCGTGGAGGCCGGCGAGCCACTGCGAGAGGTGCTGGATCGAATCAAGGCCCGAGGTCACTCCAGGGTACCGATCTACGATGATAACATAGACAACATCGTGGGGATCGTGTACGCCAAGGATCTGCTCCGACACATGGAGGAGGGGTCGCTGGATGAGCCTGCCCGAACCCTTGGCCGCCCGCCTCACTTCATCCCCGAGTCGAAAAAGATCGACGAGTTGCTTCACGAGATGCAGCGGGACAAGGTGCACATGGCGATTGTGGTAGACGAGTACGGCGGGACGGCCGGCGTGATCACCATCGAGGACCTGCTGGAGGAAATCGTCGGCGAGATCCAGGACGAGTACGACGTCGAGGAGAAGACGATCGAGTGGGTGGGGGAGCACGAGGCGATCTTCGATGCCCGCGTAACCGTTCGCGTCGTGAACGAGACCCTGGACGTTGCCCTGGAGGAGGGCGGGTACGACACCGTTGGCGGGCTGGTGTACGATAGGCTCGGCAAGATCCCGGTGGTTGGAGACGAGGTACAGGTCGATGGAATGTCCATCGCGGTGCTTTCGACCGCCGGCAAGCGGATCAAAAAGGTTAAGATCCTGGTTACTGAGCCTGAGCCTTTGGAGAGATCGCAGGGTGTCTGATGGCGTGCTGGTTCTCCACGAAGAGCGGCTCGGGATTGTCATGGAGGCGTCTGGGCGGGCGTACGCACCCCACTCCGAATACAGGGTCGGTGCTGCTCTCCTCTGCCGTGATGGGGCGGCGCGATTTGTTGGCTGCAACGTCGAGAACGCAAGCTATGGGCTCACCCTTTGCGCCGAGCGCGCTGTCGCCGTTTATGCCATTGCGGCCGGCCACCGGGACTTTGAGGTTATCGGGCGGTAGATCGCGCCCGGTCGATCCCGCGGTGCTGTCTCACAGCGACCCTGTGCCTCACAACTTTCAGCAGGTACCTCATGAGCAAAACTCTCCGGCGGGCCATCGCCTACCTGGTCGTTCTCGCGGTGGTCATCGCCCCCATTCTTCCTGGTCCAACCCCGCCGAGATCGATGGATCGTGCTTCCCCGGACTGGAGCCACGACCCAATTCTCGGCGTGCACGGCCGAATGACCGACGAGGTGGAGCAGTGGAAGATTGACCGCACAGTGGAGATGATCGACTCCATGGGGGCCTACTGGCTGGTGGAGTACTTCCCCTGGGCCTATCTGGAGCCTTCGAAAGGGCACTTCGACTGGGGCCACGCGGACACGGTGATCAACGCCGCCGTTGCGCGGGGCTTAAAGGTGATCGCCCGCCTCGACATGGTGCCGGACTGGGCGCGCCCGGAGGGAAGCCCCTCTCGTCTGTTGACTGAGGACCGGTATCCGGATTATGCCGAGTTCGCCGCGGCCTTCGCCGCCCATTATCGAGGACTGGTAGATGACATAATTGTGTGGAACGAGCCCAACGTGAACATCGAGTGGGGTTACCGTCCGGTGGACCCGGCATCCTACACGAAGCTGTTGAAGGCCGCGTACGTGGCGATCAAGGCGGCCAATCCAGGCGTTTCGGTGATGGCCGCGGGGCTCGCCCCCACTCTGGACACGGGGGAATGGGGCCTCTCCGACCTGGTCTACCTTCAGCGTATGTACGACGCCGGCGCCGCGCCTTACTTCGACAAACTGGCTGTCCACGCTTACGGTTGGCGCAGTCCGCCTGACGATCCGGCCTCGCCCGAACGCGTCAACTTCGCTCGGACAGAGTTGGTGCACCAGGTGATGGTGGCTAACGGCGACGAGGGCAAGAGGATTGCCATTACCGAGAGTGGGTGGAACGACCATCCTCGGTGGACGAAGGCCGTTCGCCCGGCTCAGCGAATTCAGTATTCCCTTCGCGCCGTGGAAAAGGTGGCTACCGAGTGGCCCTGGGTGGAGTCCGTCTCTTTCTGGAACTTCCGGTTACCCAAGGAGGCGCGGAACTACAACGACGACTTCACCTTTGTCTCCGTGGATTTCCGCCCCAAGCCCATCTATGAGGCCTTCAGACAGCGGACCGAAAAGCTGCTGCGCCAGTCGGGGCAACCGAAGGAGGGTGGGTAGGTGCGGAGGGTCTCCCCGCTGGGTATCGCCGTGGCTTTGCTGCTTTTCTCCATGGCGGTTATCGGGTGTGATTGGTGGGCTAGCCACGACCTGGAGACGTTGGAGGTGGTGCGCCACCTCCCGATGGCCGGACCACGCCTCGAGAGGTGGTTCGGGGCCGACGTGAAAAGGGCGGAGGTCACCTTCGCCGTCGACGCCAGCTACCCGCCCTTCGCTTTCGTTCAGCAAGACGGTGCGCTCGTTGGGTTCGAATCGGATCTGGCCACTGAGCTGGGGAACCGACTTTCGGATCGTCCCAGGGTGGTGAACATGGACGCCGCCGATGCCCTCCGCGATGCCCTGGCGGCGAAGAAGATAGATGCAATCATAGCTGGACTCAGCTACACTCCTGAGGTCACCAGGGAAGTCGCCTACTCCGAAGGCTACTACGAGGCGGGGCCGGGCATCCTGGTTTCCAACAGCCGATCCGACATTTTAAGCGAGCGGGACCTGGCCGGTAAAAAGGTAGTGGTGGAGACCGGGAGCCTGGGGGAGGAGGAGGCTCGGCGGGTGCAGCGCGGGTTGTCGGGCATGGAGGTGATCCCCATGGACGATGTCGACCGGATGCTCGCACTGGTGGCCGGCGGCGAGGCAGGAGCCGCGATCCTGGATAGGCCCTCGATTCCCGCGGGATCCCCGTCGATGGCCACCTTGCATTTCGTCGCATTCCCCCTTCGCTCGGTGCCTTACGTCATTGCCGTGAGCCGAAGGGATCCCGCTCTGTTTCTGGCTATCGATCGCGAGGTGGAGGCGATGCGCGCCGACGGTGCCCTGGACAGGCTAGACGCGAAGTGGTTGCGGTAGAATTAGTACGAGACCTCGAAAGACACGAAAAAGAGTGGTTTGATTTGTCCAGGAGAGCCATCTTGCGGATAGACATATTGACCCTATTCCCGGGCATGTTCGTTGGGCCTTTCCAGGAAAGTATTCTGGGGAGGGCCGCGGAGAAGTGCCTGGTGGAATTTCAGACCCACAATATCCGGGACTTCGCTACCGGCCGCCACAAAGTGGTGGACGACTACCCCTTCGGTGGTGGCCCGGGCATGGTGATGAAGCCGGAGCCGATCTTTGCGGCGGTGGAGTCTGTGCGGCAGGCGGACTCGTGCGTTATCCTGATGAGTGCACAAGGGCAACCCTTTCGGCAGTCGGTGGCCCAGCGTCTATCTACCCTCCCACACCTCGTGCTGCTGTGCGGTCACTATGAGGGGGTGGACGAGCGAGTGATCGAGACGATGGTGGACGAGGAGATCGGCATCGGGGACTATGTCCTCACCGGTGGAGAGCTCCCGGCGATGGTAGTTTGTGATGCCGTTGTGAGGCTGATCCCCGGCGTGCTGGGAGCCGGCGAGTCCACCGAGGAGGAGTCGTTCTCCGCAGGCCTCCTGGAATACCCTCAATACACTCGGCCTTCGGCGTTCCGGGGAATGGGGGTGCCGGGGGTGCTGACTTCCGGTAATCACGCGAGGGTGGCACGCTGGCGGCGGGAGCAGAGCCTCCTGCGAACCTTGCGCCGCCGGCCAGAGCTGCTGACACCATCGGACTGGGAAGAGATGCGCCGCCTTGGACTCCTCCGTTGACTTTGCCCACCGCGTCCGATATCATCATTGTCACAATGGGGGTCTGTAGCCGTTTACTGGCGAGACGGTTTTTTTCTGAGGAGGAAATGTGAGTCGCCCCGTACCAGATATGGACAAGATTGTCTCCCTCTCCAAGAGGAGAGGCTTCGTTTTCCCCAGCAGTGAGATCTACGGCGGTTTCGGCAGCACCTGGGACTACGGCCCCCTTGGCAGCCTTCTAAAGAACAACGTCAAGAGCGCGTGGATCCGAACGGTGGTCCAGGAGCGCGACGACATGTTCCAGATAGATGCCGCCATCTTGATGGCGCCACAGGTGTGGCAGGCGTCGGGCCACCTGGCAAATTTCACCGATCCCCTTGTGGACTGCAAGGTTTGCCGGCAACGGTTCCGTGCCGACCATGTGGATGGGGATCGCTGCCCCTCCTGCGGTGGGGAACTGACCGAGGCGAGGCAGTTCAATATGATGTTCAAGACCTTCGTCGGGCCGGTGGAGGGTGACGCATCGGTCGCCTACCTTCGACCGGAGACGGCGCAGGGCATCTTCGTCAACTTCAAGAACGTCCAGACTACCATGAGGAAGAAGCTTCCCTTCGGCATCGCCCAGGTCGGCAAGGCTTTCCGCAACGAGATCACGCCGGGCAACTTCACCTTCCGAACCCGCGAGTTCGAGCAGATGGAGATCGAGTACTTTGTCATGCCGGGCACCGATACCGAGTGGCACGAACGGTGGGTGCAGGAGCGGATGGCGTGGTATGAGCGGTTCGGCATGAGGGTGGAGCGGCTTCGGCTGAGGCATCACGACCCGGCGGAGTTGGCCCACTACGCCAAAGCCACCGTGGACATAGAGTATCAGTTCCCATTTGGGTGGTCCGAGCTTGAAGGCATTGCCAACAGGACCGACTTCGATCTTCGCCAGCATCAGGCGGCCAGCGGCGAGGACCTGGCATACTTCGACGACCAGACACACGAGAGGGTTCTCCCCTACGTTATCGAGCCCTCCGCCGGTGCGGATCGAGCCACCCTGGCCTTCCTGGTTGATTCCTACGACGAGGAGCCAGATAAGGACGAGACTCGCGTGGTCCTTCGCTTCCACAAGGAGTTGGCCCCAATCAAAGCGGCCTTCCTTCCACTGTCCAAGAAACCGGATCTCGTAAACTTGACCAAGAGGGCGCAGTGTCTTGTACGCCCCATGTTCATGACTGCGTACGATGACACTCAGAGCATCGGCCGCCGCTACCGACGACAGGACGAGATTGGCACTCCATACTGCGTGACCATTGATTTCCAGAGTCTGGAGGACCAGGCAGTGACGATCAGGGACCGGGATACCATGGAACAGGTGCGGGTCCCAATTGAAGATCTGCCTCACTGGTTCACAGACGCCTTCAGACGTTAGCAAGCAAGGCTGCCGATGGGAACTGATTCTGGGGGTGGCGTTGGGAGCCACACCCCAGGCTGTTCAACTGGTGGCTGCATTTAAGGAGGAGAGAGAACTTTATGTTGCAAACCCCGTCGGCAACCAAGACCTCCACCGGGAAGAAGTGGGTATTCCTCTTCGAGGAGGGCGACGGATCGTGGCGAGACCTCTTGGGAGGCAAGGGCTCGGGCCTGGCGTCGATGACCAAAGCCGGATTGCCCGTTCCTCCAGGCTTCACCATCACGACTGAAGCATGCAACGCATACTATGACAATGGCAAGGCGTTCCCAGATGGAATGTGGGAGCAAGCTCTCGCGGCCCTGAAGGATGTGGAGAAGAAGACCGGCAAGAAGCTGGGCGATCCCAGCAACCCCCTGCTCGTTTCTGTACGGTCGGGCGCCAAGTTCTCCATGCCCGGCATGATGGACACCGTCCTGAACCTGGGGATGAACGACGAGACGGTGAAGGGGCTGGCCGCTCTCACTAATGACGAGCGCTTTGCATACGATGCCTACCGGCGATTCATCTCCCTCTTCGGCCGGATCGTTCAGGACCTGGACGGCGCGAAGTTCGATCGCGTTCTGGACGAGTACAAGGAGACGACCGGCTCCAAGAGCGATGCCGATCTGCCCGCGGATGCCCTGAAGCAGATCGTCGGCGAGTACAAGGCGATCGTCAAGGCGGGCACCGGCAAGGAGTTCCCCTCCGATCCCTTCGATCAACTGAGGCTGGCCATCGGCGCTGTGTTTGGCTCATGGAATGGCAGGCGCGCCATCGACTACCGAAACTACAACAAGATAGCCCATGACCTGGGCACCGCGGTAAACGTTCAGACCATGGTGTTCGGCAACATGGGCTCGGACTCCGGCACCGGCGTCGCCTTCACCCGAAACCCGTCCACCGGTGAGAAGGTGCTGTACGGTGAGTTCCTGATCAACGCTCAGGGCGAGGACGTGGTGGCCGGTATCCGGACTCCCGAGCCGATCGCCCAGCTGCAGAACAAGATGCCCGAGGTGGCAGAGCAGTTCAAACAGATCGCACAGCGGCTGGAGAGCTTCTATCGCGACGTTCAGGACATGGAGTTCACCGTCGAGCATAACAAGCTTTATATGCTGCAGACGCGAGGCGGCAAGCGCACCGCCCAGGCGGCTGTCAAGGTCGCAGTGGACATGGTCCGCGAGGGGATCATCACCGTCGAAGAGGCGCTGATGCGGGTCGATCCGAATCAAGTAGTCCAGCTACTGCTGCCGAACTTCGACCCGAAGGCTAAGGCCGCCGCATCAAAAGAGGGGCGGATGCTTACCAAGGGGCTCAACGCTTCCCCCGGTGCCGCGGTGGGCATGGCTATCATGGATCCCGACAAGGCCGACGAGCTTGGCAGCGCCGGGCAGAGGGTGGTGCTGGTTCGCCAGGAGACCTCCCCCGACGACGTCCACGGCATGATCGCCGCGCAGGGCGTCCTCACCTCCCGAGGTGGCGCCACCAGCCATGCGGCCGTGGTTGCTCGAGGCATGGGCAAGCCGTGCGTCGCGGGCGCCGAGGGCGTGGTAGTGGACATGGAGAGGCGGCAGTTCACGGCGGGCGGTAAGGTAGTCAAGGAAGGCGACGTAATCTCCATCGACGGGGCCACCGGCGAGGTGTTCCTGGGCGAGATTCCGGTGAGCGCTGCCACCTTCTCTGACCTGACGGAACTGGATCAGATCCTGAAGTGGGCAGACGAGAAGAGGAAGCTGGGTGTGTGGGCCAACGCCGACTACCCGCGAGATGCCATCAAGGCTCGCGAGTACGGCGCCGAGGGCATCGGCCTCTGCCGGACCGAGCACATGTTCATGGAGCAGGAGCGACTGCCCATAGTTCAGAAGATGATCCTGGCCGCGCCGGAAGCAGCCCGACTCACCGCCGAGATTGAGAAGGTCAAGGGCGATCTGGCAACCACCCCCTCGGACAAGAAGGCGGCGGTTGAGGCTCACATCGCCGAGTTGGAGAAGGCTGCCGTGGGGCCGATTGGCACCTACGAGGCTGCGCTGGCCAAGTTGCTTCCGATACAGAAGGGTGATTTCCTGGGCATCTTCAGGGCGATGGCAGGGCTGCCCGTGATCATCCGGTTGATCGACCCGCCGCTGCACGAGTTCCTGCCGAGTCACGAGACGCTGCTGGTCGAGGTGACCGAGCTGCGAATCAGGGGCAACAATCCTCAGGAGTTGGCCGAAAAGGAAAAGCTGCTTCAGGCGGTTGAGTCCATGCGAGAGGCCAACCCGATGCTGGGTCTCCGGGGCTGCCGCCTTGGCATCCTCTACCCTGGCATCATCGAGATGCAGGTGAAGGCGATCATTGGGGCGGCCTGCGACCTTGCCAAGGAAGGCGTGGTGGTCAAGCCGGAGATCATGATCCCGCTGGTTGGCCACATCAACGAGCTGCATCTGGTCAAGGAGCACACGGTGCCGGTCGCCGATCAGGTCATGAAAGAAGCTGGCGTCGAAGTCCAATACAAGTTCGGCACCATGATTGAGATCCCGAGGGCGGCACTGACCGCCGACGAGGTCGCGAAGGACGCTCAGTTCTTCAGCTTCGGCACCAACGACCTAACCCAAACCACCTTCGGCTTCTCGCGAGACGACGCCGAGGGCAAGTTCCTGCTGCAGTACGTCGATCGCAAGATCCTCCCCGTCAACCCGTTCCAGACCCTGGATCGAAGCGGCGTCGGCAAGCTGATCAAGATGGCCGTCGAGTTGGGTCGAGCCACCAGGCCAGACCTAGAGGTGGGCATTTGCGGAGAGCACGGCGGCGATCCTAGCTCCATCGAGTTCTGCAGTAGCGTCGGGATCAACTACGTGAGTTGCTCCCCGTTCAGGGTTCCCGTGGCAAGGCTTGCGGCCGCTCAGGCGGCTATCGGCCAAGCCGAGAGGGACAAGTAGCCCTTTCACCGGGGCGGGTCCTGAAGCGACCTGCCCACACACCTAACACTCCGTAGGGGCGACATATATGTCGCCCCTACAGCGGTTATTGATCCCCGCGACGGCTATCGCGGATCCTCGCAGAAGGGGCTTGGCCTGTGGAGATTGTACGCGAGCGGTTGGAGAGGGACGAGGAGAGGCTATCGCCCCTTGCGGCGCGCTCCCGCTCAACCCGAGGCCGGGAGCGCCCCGAGGAGGAGTGTCCCTGGCGGGTCGCATTCCAGCGGGACCGGGATCGCATCCTCCACTGCAAATCCTTCCGGCGGCTGAAGCACAAGACCCAGGTGTTCGTGGCTCCTGCCGGGGACCACTATCGCACTCGACTTACCCACACCCTGGAGGTTTCTCAGATTGCCCGGACGATCTCGCGGGCGTTGAAGCTGAACGAGGACCTGACCGAGGCGATTGCGCTGGGACACGACCTGGGCCACACCGCCTTCGGGCACGCGGGCGAGGTGGCTCTGAACGAACTGGTGCTCGGGGGCTTTCACCACAACGAGCAAAGCCTACGGGTTGTTCAGTTCCTCGAGAAGTCTGGTCGGGGGCTGAACCTCACCTGGGAGGTGAGGGACGGGATCCTGTTCCACAGCAAGGTGAGGGAGAGCGTTGCAGCCGACGGGACCGGGGTTTCCAGCACGCTGGAGGGGCAGGTGGTCCGGATGGCGGACGGCGTGGCTTACATTAACCACGACCTGGAGGACGCGATTCGGGCGGGGGTGATTGCAGCCGAAGACATCCCGGCCCTTGTGGTTTCGAAGATCGGCAGCAGCGGGCGCGACCGAATCAACGCCATGGTAGTCGACATAATCACGAACTGCTGGCCGGTGGCTGACGGGGAGCTGCCGGATGACGCGGAGCCGGGCGGGCTTGTTATACGTCCCAGTTTAACTATGCTAAGCTATATTGACGCTCTTCGCGAGTTCCTTTTCCAGCGTGTCTACCTTTCCGGTTTCGCCCAGAATCAGGCGGTCAAGTCCATCTACCTGATGCGAAAACTGTTCGGCTACTACGTGGCACACCCTGATGAACTGCCCGACGACCTGGGCAGCCAGGGCCGTGGTGAGCCCGTGGATCGACTGGTGGGTGACTATCTGGCCAGCATGACCGATCGGTATGCCCTGCGTGAATTCCGGACCCTGTTCGTTCCTGAGGGGTAGAGAGGCTGATTGTATGGCAGCAGGGGGCGCCGTCGACCAGATCAAGGCGCGTCTAGATATCGTCGACGTGGTATCGGAGGCGGTTACCCTCAAGAAGGCCGGCAAGAGCCTGAAGGGGTTGTGCCCCTTCCACATTGAAAAGACCCCATCATTCATTGTCTTTCCTGAGACGGGGACGTGGCACTGCTTCGGCTGCGGCGAGGGCGGCGACATGTTCGGCTTCGTCATGCGCAGCCAGAGCGTGGATTTTGGCGAGGCGCTGAAGCTCCTGGCGGCCAGGGCCGGCGTAGAATTGGAGATCCACGAGCGGGGCCCCTCCGGCGGCGGCGACCTCATGGCGAGGCTGTACGCGGCTAACGAGGCGGCCTCTGCCTATTTTTACTCCATGCTAGCCGGACCCGCGGGCGCCCACGTCCGCTCCTACCTGGAGGGCCGTGGAGTCTCCAAAGAAAGCGTTGAGCAGTTCCAGTTGGGGTTTGCGCCGGACATTGGATCAGGGCTGGCCCACCACCTGCTGCAAGAAGGTTTTGGAAGGGTCGAGTTGCTGGAAGCCGGCCTCTCCGGTGAGAACGAGTCGGGGGGGCTTTACGATCGCTTTCGCACCCGTCTGATCTTTCCCATCCGGGATGTTGCGGGAAAGATCATCGGGTTTGGTGGCAGGGCTCTGGCCAAGGAGTCCCAGCCCAAGTACCTGAATACTCCCCAGACTCCACTTTTCGACAAGGGCGGGAGCCTGTATGCCCTGGATAGGGCTCGCCACGAGATACGGCGAACCGGGCAGGTGGTGATCGTGGAGGGCTACATGGATGCCCTCATGGCCCATCAGTACGGCTTCACGAATGTTGTGGCAGCTCTCGGGACCGCGGTTACCGACCGACAACTCTCCCTGGTCAAGCGGTGGGCTTCTGAGCTGTGTTTCGCCCTGGACCCGGATGCAGCGGGGCAAGAGGCCACAACCAGGGGGCTCTCGGTTGCGATGGGGGCGATGGAGCGCACCGCCACGCCGGTGCCCACATGGAAAGGCTTCATCGACTACGTCTACAAGCTAAAGACCAACATCAAGATCATTAGCTTGCCGGCCGGCCGCGACCCTGACGAGGTGATCAAGGCCAACCCGTCTGAGTGGAGCGACCTGGTGAAGGCCGCCCTTCCCGTGCAGGACTTCTTCCTGGAGCGGATGCGGGGCAGGCATGACCTCTCCACGGCGGAGGGAAAAGCTGCGGCAGTGGATGAGGCGATGGCTGTGATTGGCGACATTCCCGAGCCTGTGCAGCAGGCCCATTACGTGCAGCGGCTGGCGCACATCGTGGGCGTAGAAGAGTCGATCCTTCTCCAACAGGTGCGGCGGCAGGGGCGCGGCAGACCCTCTCGAGAACAGATCATGCCAGCCCGCGGTCGGGGCGGGAGGCCGGCTGCAGAGGCAGAAGGCTACTGTCTCGCATTGATTCTCAAGGAGCCTTCTCTCTTGGACAGCGAGCCCAGGATTAGGGCGGATCACTTCGGGAACCAGGCGTATCGGGAGATCCTGAGCATGGTGGTACAATATATTAGTACTGAAAAGGGGGCTGTGGAAGCGAGCCCACTGGTCGAATGGCTCAAGGGAGAGGTAGACGGTGCCCTCTTGGAGACGTTGGACCATGTGCTGGAAATCGAGTCCAAGGAGCCTGTACAGTTCGAGGGCCCGTTGGACAAGATATATAAAGCCGCGGCATTGAGGCTACTGGCTGACAAGTTGGAAGTTAGAAGGCAGCAGTTGGCAGCGATGCTGGCGGCGAAGGAAGATGAATCAGATAGTGTGGATGATCTGGAAGTCGCCAGACTGCTTAGCGATGTCATGCAAGGGGAGCACGAGCTGATGCTGCTGGGGGGCATATTACCATTGCGGGCGATCCATAAGGAGGTTCGGAATGGAGGATGAGGCCAGGGTGGAATCCAGGGTGGGGACCTCCCTAGTCTATTCGGAGCTGGTGGCGAAGGGGCAATCGCGCGGCTTCGTCACCCCCGAAGAGATACTCAAGAAGATGCCGAACCCCGAAGAGAACGTGGGGATGGCCGACGAAGTGGTGGCCGCGTTGGACGACGCCGGCATCAAGGTGTCTGACAGCGGCCCCATGTCCGATGTCGAGGGCCCACCCCCCAACTGGCTCACCGAGATGGAGAATGAGAAGGAGGTGGAGGCGTCCGTTCGGGTCGACGACCACGAAGGTGTCGAAGACCACGTCCGCATGTACCTCAGCGAAATCGGAACCGTTCCGCTGCTGAGTTGGGAGGGTGAAAGGCGGCTGGCTCGCAAGATGGAGGAGGGCACCTACCTGGAGCGGCTCCAGCGCGAGTTAAAGAGCCAACAGGCGATGGCGGAGGAGGAAGAGGACGAAGAGTCTGACGACTTGGAGGAGCTGCGTGACCTCCGCGAACTTCGGCCTCTCGAGGTGCTGAGCGAAGAGATCTTCGAAGACGACGCCGTCAAGCTTTTCAACATAATGTACCAGCGCTATTACGAGCGCTTCGCTTACCTCGAGTCGGTTTTCCCCCACGACGGCACCGGCGGCGGTATTCTAGACAGCATGCAGAGACTTGGCAAACTGGCCGATCTCGACCCCAATAGGCTGCAGGAGATTGCAGACAAGCATGAGATGGAGCCGGCAGTGGCAGACAAGGCTATTGTTCAGATCTCAATTCTGTGCCGAGTGCTGCCGGGCGAACTGCTGGAGGATGTTGCGAGGAATGTGCGACGCAATGGCGCTCCGCCGCCTCCGCGTTACGGCGCCGAGCATTTCGAGATGCAGCCCGAGGAGTGCAAACGGAAGCTGGACAACATTGCCTTCGAGGCGCAGCGTGCCCGGTCCAGCCTTACAGAGGCGAATCTTCGCCTGGTCGTGAGTGTAGCCAAGAAGTATATGGGCCGTGGCATGTCCTTGCTGGACCTAATCCAGGAGGGCAACATCGGCCTGATCCGAGCGGTGGAGAAGTTTGAGTTTCGCAAAGGCTACAAGTTCTCGACTTACGCGACCTGGTGGATCCGCCAGGCTATTACTCGCGCCATCGCCGACCAGGCGCGGACAATCCGTATCCCTGTCCACATGGTGGAGACGATCAATAAGCTGAGTCGGCTCTCCCGATGGCTGCTGCAGGATCTGGGTCGCGAGCCTACCTCTGAGGAGATCGGCACGAAGATGGAGATCCCGGCTGAGAAGGTGCGGGAGATCCTGAAGGTGTCCCAGGAACCGATGTCGCTGGAGACTCCCATCGGCGAGGAAGAGGACAGCCATCTGGGCGACTTCATCGAGGATCAGTCGGCGCTAGCTCCGGCTGAGGCCGCCTCTCACCAGCTTCTGAAGGAGCAGGTGGACGACGTTCTCCGTTCCCTCACCCTCCGGGAGCGGCGTGTGTTGCAGCTCAGATTCGGTTTGGACGATGGCCGCCAGCGTACGCTGGAGGAGGTCGGGCGCGAGTTTGGAGTGACCCGTGAGCGCATTAGGCAGATCGAGGCGAAGGCGCTGCGGAAGTTGCGCCACCCCAGCCGCAGCAAGAAGCTGAAGGACTACCTGGACTAAAGACTAAGCAGTAGAGCGGGGTATCTCACCCCGACCGTACGAACCAAAACCGATAGTGGGGTCAGGGACTGCCCCTACCCAGTCGGGCCTGTTGGGTGGAACCCAACTCCACACGTCGTGACCGATGCTCAACCCCGGCGTATGGCCTGCGTCGGAGGGCGACCCCTACCTGTTCATGGCTGGAAGGGAAACGAAGAAGGTGGATCCCTCGCCCACCTTGCTCTCTAGCCATATGCAGCCGCCATGGGCGTCCATTATCCCCCTGCTGATATACAGGCCCAATCCCATCCCCTCGTACAGATGTGCTGGGCCTCGGAAGAGACGCTCGAAAACCCTCTTCT
>Ga0209745_1001074_pt1 | contig 16408 bp, 14 predicted proteins | sample BarGraNGADG00312_FD_184495 | JGI IMG/M metagenome (GOLD analysis project Ga0209745, IMG submission 184495) | Arctic peat soil microbial communities from Barrow, Alaska - Barrow Graham LP Ref core NGADG0004-312 (SPAdes) (version 2) | ecosystem: Environmental > Terrestrial > Soil > Wetlands > Peat... | reverse complement strand
CCGTTCCCAGCGGGAACGAGAGCCATGCGTGCCTGAGCGCCGTGCGCCGGATCTGCTTCGACTGGATGTCCGTGTCCGACACCTGGAAGGTCATGCCGAGAGTGAAGGCCATGTAGGCGAAGTCACGGTAGTCCGGCGGCTCGGTGTCGTGGAAGTCGATGCCTCCTGGCCGGCCCGAGTAGTACAGGCGCGCGTACTTCGTGGTGAACACCGTGTGGACCAGCGTCCAGGACACGACCACGGAGAAGACGGCGAGAGCGGCCTGCAGGAACTTGCCGTTTCCGGCCGCGTGCCCGGCACCGAAGAGCACCACCCCGACGGCGACGAGGCTGGCGGTCGCAGCCCCGACGAGCACGACGTCGGTGAGGTCACGACCCGGACTCTCCAGCTGGGCATGACGGGCAGTGTCCCGGGCATCAAGACGCCACACGACGCTCCAGGTCCAGGCACAGAACACCACAGCAAGAACGTCCCAGCCGATCAGAGGCGCGGCGCGGCCCGCTCCCGACGCCCACGCGACCACCGCGACGGCGCCGGCCGCGAGCAGTGACACCAGGAACATGGTGCGGGCCGAGGCTGGGCGGGCCCTTGAAACAGAATCTCCAGCCGGGTGCGCGATCATGGCCCCATCCTGCCAACCACAGGCCGGTCCCGCTCGGGGTGAAGACCCTTAGGATGCCTCCGCGACAGCCACTGCTCGGAACGGACGTGCGCGTGCGCGATGGTGGACACGCGCCTCAGCGCTCACCGGGTCCAGGCCCACCGACGCTGCCCCCGCTCAGGCCTGGGCCACCCTGCTTGACGAGGGCGCCTACCTGGCCAGCGAGGCCACGTTCTACCGGCTGCTGCGCTCCGTCCACGGTGACGTGCGTGAACGCCGCGCGCAGGCCAGCCACCCGGCACGGGTCAAGCCCGAGCTCATCGCCACCAAGCCGAACGAAGTCTGGTCGTGGGACATCGTGAAGTTGTACGGCCCGGCGAAGTGGACGTACTTCTACCTCTACGCCGTCATGGACGTGTACTCCCGCAAGGCCGTCGGCTGGATGGTCGCCACCTGTGAGACCGCCGCTCTGGCCGAGGCTTTGCTCGCCGAGACCATCGCCAAGGAGCGCGTCCCGGCCGAGCAGTTGACCATCCATTCCGACAACGGCACCAGCATGGCGTCCAAGGCCGTTGCCCTGCTGCTGGCCGACCTCGGCGTCACCAAGAGCCACAGCCGTCCCCTCGTGAGCAACGACAACCCGTACAGCGAGGCGCTGTTCAAGACAGTGAAGTACTGCCCGGCGTTCCCTGGCCAGTTCGCCACCCTCACCGACGCCCGGGCGTTCTGCAACCGGTTCTTCGATGCGTACAACCACCGTCGCCATGGCGAGCCGGGTTCCGGGGATGCCTCTCTGCTCGCGTGCGGTCCCTTGGTGCCAGGGGTCTGGAGTTCAACACCGCCTCCCCAGCCGGCCGGGCGCCGATCGATCCTTGAGGACGACCATCTCGTGAGGGCCCCGCGAGGTGCAGATCAGGCTCCCGGTTCGGTGGACTTCGTCGGGTTCTCTGATGTCGTCGTCTCGTCAGTCTGCGACGACGGGGCGCCCTTCGGCTTCTTGCGCTTTGGCGCGGTGCGGATGAGCTGGTTCATGGCGGCCATGTGCCCGGATCTGATGGGTGCGATCGGGTGGCGGTAGATCTCGGCTGTGACGGTGATGGATCGGTGGCCGAGGGTGTCGGAGATGTCCTCGATCGGGACGCCGGCGGCAGAGAGCAGGCTTGCGGCGGCGTGGCGGAGCATGTGTGGGTGCAAGTGGGCGATCCCGGCGTCCTTGGCCAGGCGGATGTAGACGCGCCGCACGTTCGACGGGTCCAACGGCGTGCCCCGTGGCGCTGGTCATCGGGCCGGTAGGGGCCAGCCCATCCTGGCTGGGGACCGCCAGAGCGGGTCGGCGGACGGGCGCCCGAGCAGGTATCCCTGCGCGCCGAGGAAACGCGCGGAGTCGCCGCTCGACCTCTCCGCGCAGACCAGCTCGAGCAGCTTCTGGGTCTGGACCCTCTGCGCGATGACGACCTCGCCGCTCACCGCCGCGTAGGCGATGACGGCCGCCCAGACCGCGCGCACCGCCGCGTCCTCGGACGCGCGGCGCGTCACCGCCCAGTCGACCTTGACGAACTCCGGTCGCACGATCGTGAGAAGATCCAGGGCGCGGTCGCCGGCCCCGACGCGGTCGAAGGCGAGGTGGAACCCGAGGTCCCGCAACTCCTGGACCATGCCCCGGGCGAGATCCAGGTGCTTGACCGCCGTGTCGGGAAGCTCGACGACGACCTGCTCGGGCCGGAGCCCCACGAAGTGGACCTCGTGCGCGAGCCGCTGCCCCGTCTCTCCGTCGTGCGCGAAGACGTCCGGGGCGACGTTGAGGAACAGCAGGATGCCGGCGGGCAGATCGCGGGCCGCCGCCAGGATCGTCTCGCGACACAGCGCATCCAACTCGTCCACCCGGCCCAGGACGGCCGCGGCGGCGAACGCGTCCAGTGGTCCGGGCAGCGCCAGGTCCTGGTGCGGGCGGGCGAACCCCTCGAAGCCCAGGACCCGCCGGGTGTCCAGGTTCCAGATCGGCTGGAACGACGCTCCCAGCTCGCGCGTCTCCAGGAGGCGGCGGACGGCGGCGATCGCGGCAGGCGACGGGCCGGCCGGTGCGGACCGTGCCACTTCGGCGAACGCCACGACCTGGTCCCCACCCCGCCGCTTCGCCTCGTACAGGGCCTGGTCGGCCCGGTCGCGAAGGTCGGCGGCACCGGCGGTGAGCGTGCTCGCATCCCGGTCGCCAGCGGGCTCGAACACGCTCATCCCCATGCTGACGGTCGGGCCGGACATCCGACGGCGGGCCTCGGTCTGGAGGTGCTCCACGGCGCGCACGGCGTCGTCGCGCCCCGTATGGGGCATCACGACCGCGAACTCGTCACCGCCGATGCGGTAGGCGCGGTCCACCGACCGGCCGCCGGTCGTCAGGGCGTCGGCGAGGCTGATCAGCACCTCGTCGCCGGCCCGGTGACCGCGGCTGTCGTTCACACGCTTGAAGTCGTCGACGTCGACCAGGACGAGGGTGAACTCGGTCTCGAAACGTTCGGCCCGCGCGATCTCCAGGTCGAGGGAGTCCTGGAACGACCAGTGGTTGTGGAGTCCGGTCATTCCGTCCAGGGCCGCCTGGTCCTTGGCCGCGCCGAACCGGCTGGCGAGCGCCCGCCCGCCGAGGACGTAGAGCAACGGGATCGCCACCAGCACACCGACCGCGAGCACGGTCAGCGCGGACAGCCGCAAGGTTGTGAGCTCGCGCGCGAGGACCAGAGGATCCTCCTCGACCTCGAAGACGTACGGGCCCCCGCCCAGCTGGACGCGCGAGATGTACTCGAACACCTCACGCCCGCGGTAGCTGTCCGTGGCGAGGGCCGGTTGGCCGCTGCGGATGACCTGAGCGATCTGCGCGCCGCCGTGCGGGACGCCCTCCAGGCCGGCCTGGTCGGCGACTACCACGCGACCGGTGGGTGAGATCACCATCGCGACCCGAACCTCGGGGTCCCGCCGGACCTGCACGAGCACCCGGCGCACCTCGGTCCACGGGTCTGCACCCGGGGCCGCGGACCCGTACGCGTCCATGAGGACCTGGCCGCGCTCGACCTGACGATCGGCACCGTCGGCCATGACGAGCCGCCGCATCTCGGCGGACTGGTACGCGTACAGGCCGACCTCCACCAGCACCAGCGCCGCGAGGAACGTGAAGAAGAGTCGCGCGACGAAGGCCCTCCGGGACGGGATGCTCGCGGCCCGCCGGTTCGTGCGCCGCTGCGAACCCCTCATCAGCGCCTTCTTCGCCGATCGTCATCCTGTCGCAGGTACTGGTGAGACGGGCGATCGGGGCCGCGGAGAGTGCCGCGGCCTCGTGGGCCGTCCGAGCGATGCCTTCGTGCCGCTGGTTGTTGCCACACTAACGTTACGCGCCTCGGCCGCGTCGAGACGGTCTCGGTGCGCCACTTCGCGCGTTTGCCGGTTCCCGCTTGATGGGCCGGGACCGGCGCACGATCTGGATCCCTTGGGCGGCGTGGGGGAACCCGAGGCCGGCTTCCACGGTGACGACCTTGATTGTCCGCTTCTGGATCCGGCCATGACCACGACCGGTCTGGGTGTCCCCGACCGGGACGTCCGTCCACGGCAGGCCCTTGAGTCGTTTGCGCAGGGTGGGCTGGTTGCCTTTGACGCAGACCAGCAGGTCAGCACCCCTCTTGTGGAGGTAGTTGAGGGAGGCGCGTCAGGCTTCCGCGGTAGCGTCGCGGCGTGACGAACCGACACGATGACCTAATCGCTGCAGCTGAGCGGATGATTCGGTCGCACCGTGTCGGCGATCGCCTTTTCGGAGATGTGGGCGCCAAATGTCCTTCTGATGCGATGAAGGAGCGAGGTCTCCGCTCTTCGTGACCCTCGGGCCCCGCGGTGGCATTCCAGAGAACCTGGGGCACGACGCCGTACGTCTACAGCCTGCCTCCGACGGCGGTCGGGATCTTCACCGAGCGCGACGGCGGCCGAAGCTTGGCCGCTCCACCTCCCCCATCATGGGGAGGTGGAGCGGCCACCTTGTGACCGCGCGGCCACGTCGACGTCTACGCCTTGGCTCTCCCCGCACCCGGCAACAACTGCTCGACGAGGCGACCGCGGCAGCATCGCGTACGAAGGGCTTCGAACTCGTCCGAGGCACGGTCGCCGAGGCTGGTGCAACCCCGCAAGTCATCGCGTGGACGGTCGGCTCCGTGCAGTCGTCGACTTGTCCGACAGCCCCCGCGCCGGTCGATAACTCTCCCCTTCAGCCTCCGGCGCGTGCCATGTGCCGTGCGGCCCGCATGCCGAAGACTGTCGCCGGGCCGATGGTCGAGCCGGGCCCCGGGTAGGTGCGGCCCATGACTGAGGCCGACGCGTTGCCGGCGGCGTAGAGCCCGACGATGACGGTGCCGTCCTCGCGCAGGGCGCGCCCGTCGGCATCGGTCAGCACGCCCCCCTTGGTGCCCAGATCGCCGATGACGATCTTCACCGCGGTGAACGGGCCCTTCTCGAGCGGACCGAGGTTGGGGTTTGGGTGGACGGTCGGGTCGCTGTAGTAGCGGTCGTAGGCCGAGTTCCCGCGTGCGAAGTCGCTGTCGATTCCTGCACGCGCCAAGCTGTTGAACCGTTCGACCGTCGCCACCAGCCGCGCCGGGTCGATCCCGATCGCTGTCGCGAGCTCGCCGATCGATCCTGCCTTGGCTGACAACTCCTGCGCTGTCATCGCCTTGGTCACCCGGGGGTCCATCGCATAGCTGCGCAGGTAACGGTGCGCGTGCCGAGCGTCGGCCACCAGCCAGTAGGCGCCGTCCTTGTCGTGCTCGAGCATGTGGTGACCTAGGTCGACGTACGACTCCGACTCGTTCGCGAACCGGTCGCCCTGGCCATCCACGATGATCGAGTACGGCAGCGAGCGCTCGCCGACGAGGAAGCTGGGGTCGTGGCCATCCGGGGCCGCCGTCGAGGCGCCCCACCAGGCGTCGTCCATGAGCTCCAACGCCGCACCCGCCTCGTGGGCGAGCGCGATCGGCAGGCCCAGGTTGCCCGGGTTGCCCGACGGGGCTCCGTCGATGCCATGGTGCTTCTGACGCAGGTCGACGTTGTGGTCGAAACCACCCGAGGCGAGCATCACGCCTCGGCGCGCGCGGACGGTCACGGACTTGCCACCCCGGGTCGTGCGGACGCCGACGACCCGGCCGACGTCGATGAGGAGCTCCTCGAGTGGCGCCTCGAGCCACAGGTGCCCGCCCTGTTTCTGGACGACGACGTCGAGGAACGAGCACGCGAGCCCGGCGCCGATCCCCACCAGCAGCCGACCGCGCACGAGCCCGCCAGCGACCCGCCCGACGAGCTGGGCCCCGCGCCGAAACCCGCTGGGGGTCACCCAGGAGCGCTCGAGCTCCCACATGTCGCTGGTCAGCAGCGGCAGCGGCATCAGGGCCCGGCAGCTGCTCCACCACGTGCCGATCTGCCGACGGTCGAACGGGACGGACTCGATGGCCCGCCCGATCTTGCCGCCGGGCAGCTCGGGGTAGTAGTCGGGGTAGTCGGGGGCGCGGACGAAGCGCATCCCGTACTTCTCGGCGGTGGTGACGAGGTCATCGACGCCGTCGACAAAGGCTTCCTTGCGCTCGTGGGAAGACGCGCGCCCCTCCTGGCCGATGGTCGCCCTCATGTAGGCCAGCGCTTCGTTCCTGGAGTCGCCGGCCTTGGCGCGCCGCATCAACGGGTTGTCCGGCAGCCACATCCCGCCACCGGACATCGCGGTGCTGCCGCCCCACTTGTCGGTCGACTCCAGGATGAGGACGCTCAGGCCTTCGTCGACCGCGCCGAGGGCTGTGGCGAAGCCCGCCCCGCCGCTGCCGACCACCACGACGTCGTAAGACTCGTCGAACACGCGCTCCGGCACCTGGGACACGGTCAACTCCCCTCAGTCCGGACAGCCTTGTCCGGTACGATGTCAGGATGCCAGCCGAGCCGCGCAAGAGCAACCGTGGCCCCGCAGCCGCGACAGCCAACCACCACGCCTTGCTCGACGCCGCCCGACGCGTGTTCACCGCACAGGGCTATCACGCACCGTTGAACGCAATCGCCCGGGAGGCGGGCGTCGGGCAAGGCGTCCTCTACCGCCACTTCCCCACCCGCCTGGACCTGGCCCGCGCCGTCTTCGCGCAGAACGTCGCCGAGCTGGAGCAGATCGCCGCGGCACCCGGCCCCGAGGCCTTCGAGTGGCTATGGCGCCGACTGGTCGAGATGACCATAGAGGCGTCCGCCTTCGTCGAGATGGTGGTCGACTCCCGCCGGCAGCTGGCGCAGGACGACAGCGAGCGGCGACTACGGTCCATGCTCGACGCGACGCTGCCTCCCGCCCGTGAAGCAGGCCGGGTCGACAACCGACTGACCACCGACGACGTACTCCTCGCCCAGCGAATGATCTACGGCGTCGTCGTGACCACCGTGGACCCCGCTCAGATCGCCAACCTCGTCACCGACGCACTGCGCCTGGTGCCGTCACTCCCTGCCCCATCGGACCCGCGCGAGCCGTCCACGACCACAAGCAGCACCGGCGCGGTACCTCGCCCGGCCGCGGAAGCCGCTACCGAGCCGTGAAGATGTCTCTCACCTGGGCTCGGGCGCCATCCATCCGGACGCCGAGCTGCTCGCCTCGCCTAGGCCGGGAACACCCGGCAAGACCCAGTCCGTGGAGTCCCCGATCGGGCCTGGCCGCCTCCGACCGCTCGCGGTCGGGTGCGGGACCGACTGGATCGCCATGCACCGCTCGTGCATGATCAGCCCGTCCCGACTCCGATCGCGGTCGGCCGCCCGTGTAGCAACGGGTGTAGCAACCCAGCCGAATCCGCGGCTGATCGGCACCGGTCGCGAGCGGCCGCGCAGCGCGCTGACCTGCGCAAAGAGGTCGCTCGCGACACCCAGCGGAGCCCTCGCGGATACCTGACACGGAAGAGGTCACTGGTTCGATCCCAGTATCGCCCACCACGTTTTCGCAGGTCAAAGGCCATTTCGGAGAGATCCGAAGTAGCCCTTCTTGTGTCCGTACCCCAACGCGTACCCCACCGCCACCGTTCACCGGACGTCGGCGAACGCGGGCGGACAGCGAATCCCGCATGCAGGTGCTCGCGTCGGTGGTGGCGCCAGGTGTGCGCGCGGACGGTCGCGAACGTCGGCGGTCCGCTGGGAACGCGGGACCTTCGGGCTGAGTCGGCGATCTGACCCCTTCCGTGCAAACCGACAACTGAAGAGGTCATGCACGGAGTTCAGGCTGGTTGCTGAGGGTCGGCGTCCGGGCGCACCCGGAGACGTCCGCTGCGGCGCCGACAGTGGGGGCGTGGGCGGGCCGCGTCACGTGAGCACCGTCGTGCTTCGGCGCGGCTCGGCCATGGAGGTGGGTCCCATTCCTATTCGTCGCGGGTCACACGCGAACGCTTGACCCGGGTGCCTTGCTCGGCGGTCCACGAACGCGACGGTAGGGCGCCCCCGAACTACGCTGGGAGACACTGCCTGTACCCCTCGGGCCGGTGCCCTGATCGCCGGTCTTCGTCAGGCCGAGTTCGGCCGCGCAGGACGCCCGCCCGCCGCGGCGCAAGGAGGTACTGGGCGTGACTGTCACCGCGCCCGATCTTCCGAGGATCATCGACGCGGAAGGCGGCCTTCCCGACGCGGCGGGCCCGGGAGGACCACGACGGAGGAGTCAGCGCATGCAGGACCAAACCACGGTGGCGCCCGGGCAGTCGCTGCGGGCGATGATGCGCACGGCGGCGGGCCAGGCAAAGGCCCCTCATGCGCAACCCTTCGGCGCAGAGGCGTTTGAAGCGTCCGAAACCACAGTCCTGAGGTGGCTCGGCATGGCGGGCTTCCTGCTCAACAGCCACGGCACCACGGTCATGATCGACCCGCTCCTTCGTGGCTTCGACATGCCGCTGCTCGTCGAGCTGCCGATCGAGTCGAGCCAGGTTCCGCGCCTGGACGCGGCGCTGGTGACGCACAGCGACAACGACCACTACAGCGTGGCGACCTGCCAGGACCTGTCGGCGGTCACGGGTGCGTACCACTCCACGCACTACGTCGCGTCATTGATGACCGACGCGGACCTGCCTGCTCACGGGCACGGTGTGGGTGAGCGGTTCAGGATCGGCTCTGTCGACGTCGAGGTCACGCCGGCGGACCATGCATGGCAGAACGACTCGCCGAAGCACCGCACACGCTTCTTCGGGCCCGAGGACGCCTGCGGGTTCTGGATCGAGACGCCGGACGGCTCGATCTGGGCGCCCGGAGACTCGCGCCTCATCCCGGGACACCACCTGACGATGCCGACACCCGATGCGCTGCTCTTCGACTTCTCCGACAACGAGTGGCACTTCGGCCTGGCCGGAGCGGTCCGCATCGCGAACGCCTATCCGTTCACGCCGCTCCTGCTGCACCACTGGGGATCGGTGGATGCCCCCGACTTCTCGCCGTTCAACGGCGACCCCGAGGTCGTAACCGCCCTGGTCACGAACCCGGCACGAGTTCACGTCCTGGCACCCGGTGAGCCCTGGGTGCTCAGCCGCATCGGAGCGTGAGCGCGCACCCATCCCCGACCACCCGGCCGCGGCGGCGCGGTGCTCGAGCCATTGGGGGTACTGCCGGTGACTCCCACACGCGCCCCCACGGACCTACCGTCGAGGGCATGGACAACCGCAGCGAGGTGCGCGACTTCCTGACCTCACGCCGGGCGCGGATCAGCCCGACTGAGGCCGGCGTGGACGATGCGGCGCGTGCCCGGACTGCGTCGCGGGGAGGTCGCCGAGCTTGCGGGAATGAGCATCGAGTACTAAGCGAACCTGGCCACTGATACCCTGGGGGGTATGTTGACTCGTTCTCGTGTGGTAGCCCTGGTCTTGGCCGTTCTGGTCTCAGTCGGCGGGCTGAGCGCCTGCTCAGGCGGTGCGGATTCCCCTTCTGCCGGCGGTGCGGCCGACGTGGTGACCGACGTCAGTCCGTCCGATGCGGTCAAGATTCTCGCCGAGCCGGGACTGACGGTCATCGACGTGCGAACCCCGGGCGAGTACAGCTCCGGTCACCTCGCTGGCGCCGTCAATATCGACATCGAGGGGAATTCATTCGATCAGCAGGTCGCGGACCTGCCGAAGGCGGACAAGTACTTCGTGTACTGCCACAGCGGGAACCGATCCGGTGTGGCTACCGCGCAGATGGCCAAGCTCGGGTTCACGAGCGTGTACAACCTCCAGGGCGGCGTCGCCGAGTGGCAGGCCAGCGGTGGTGCGCTGGTGACGAACTAGGCGGAGCCCTCTCGATTGACCTCGAGGCCAGGTGTTGCGAGGTGGTCGACGAGGAGCGCGAGCGCGGGCAGTGCTCCGCGAATGCTCGCCTGTTCGGAAGCAGGGAGACGGCCGAGCGCGTCCCCGATCCGCTGCTGGTGAGCCCGTTCCCAGTCGGCGAGCTGAGCGTGGCCCGCAGGGGTGAGCTCGACGACGGCGACGCGTCGGTCGGCGGGGTCAGGTGCCCGGGTGACCAGTCCCGACTCGACGACGGCCTGCACCAACCCGCTGACCGTGTTGGGGGCGAGCCGAAGCAGGTTCGCGAGCCGACCGACCCGGACCGGTTGGTGCTCTTGCAGCGCCATCAGCAGCTCGACGCGAGCCATGGGCAAGGCTTCCCAGGTGTAGTCGGTGCGAATGCTGGTCCGTAGTGCCCGACGCAGCCGCGTCACGACCTCGGTGAGCTCCATGGCGACGACTCTCACCTCGACGGAGGGCGAGAGGTCACTCGCAGCAGCTGCCATGGTGCTCATCCTATCCGCGTTCGGTCGGTATGCGACTATGTCTGTCTCAGATGCAAAGTGTCGACGAGTGAGGGAAGAATGATCTTCGCGTACCTGCCCAGCCCTCCACAGGGGGTGTGGCACCTCGGGCCGATCCCCATCCGTGCGTACGCGTTGTGCATCCTGACCGGGATCGCACTGGCGACCTGGTGGACCCAGCGACGGTGGGTCGCCCAAGGAGGGTCACCCGACGACGTGCTCGACGTGGCGTTCTGGGCGGTGCCATTCGGCATCGTCGGTGGCCGGATCTATCACGTGATCACCGACCCCGAGCTGTACTTCACGGCCGGAAGACACCCCATTCGGGCGCTCTACATCTGGGACGGCGGACTGGGGATCTGGGGGGCCGTCGCGCTCGGCGCGGTCGGCGCCTGGATCGGGTGCCGCCGCGCAGGAATCCGGCTCGCCGACTTCGCCGACGCGGTCGCCCCTGGCCTGGTGCTCGCGCAAGCGATCGGCCGATGGGGCAACTACTTCAACCAAGAGCTCTTCGGCGGTCCCACCACCGTGCCCTGGGCGCTCGCGATCGACCCCGCGCACCGACCACTCGCCACGCCGAGCATCGGGCTGTACCAGCCGACATTCCTGTACGAGTCGCTATGGGACGTCGGGGTGGCGGTGCTATTGGTGTGGGCCGGACGCCGGTTCGCCCTCCGCAACGGGCGACTGTTCGCGCTCTACGTCGTTGCGTACACGGTGGGCCGTGCATGGATCGAGGCGCTGCGGATCGACCCCGCCAACCACTTCCTCGGGCTGCGGCTCAACGACTGGACCAGCCTGGTCGTGCTCGCGACGGCAGTGGGCTTCCTCCTGCTCAGCCGGCCTCGCACCCGCGCCCCGGCACCGACTCCCGACCGCGCGCTCACGCCGTCCTGATCGGAGCTGTCGTGACCCTGCGCGTGCTCACCCAAGAACGCGCCCGCCCACTCCGGATCCGCGGGTGGTCGGGTGCGGGGTGGCTGGCCGTCGCGACGGTGTGCCTGGGCGCGTTCATGGGCCAGCTCGACGCGAGCATCGTCACCCTGACATACAGGCCGCTGCGCGCGGAGTTCGGCGCCTCCCTGGCCGCGGTCCAATGGGTGTCGCTCGCCTATCTGCTCACCCTGGCGGCTCTGCTGATCCCCGTCGGGCGGCTGGCCGACGCCCGCGGCCGCAAGCTGCTGTACCTGTACGGGTTCGTCGTGTTCACGGCAGCGTCAGCGGCCTGCGGGCTGGCCCCTTCGCTGGGCGTGCTGATCGGCTTCCGGGTCGTGCAGGGGATCGGCGCGGCCATGCTGCAGGCCAACAGCGTGGCCCTCGTCGTCACCAGCGCCCCGCATGGCCGGGTGCGCACCGCGCTCGGTATCCAGGCCGCAGCCCAAGCCATCGGCCTCGCCCTGGGTCCCACCGTGGGGGGTTTGCTCGTCGCGACACTGGGCTGGCGGTGGGTTTTCGGCATCAACGTCCCCGTCGGGGTCGTCGCCGTTGTCGCCGGGGTGTACTTCCTCCCCAGAAGCCGGTCGCTCATCCCCATCGCGGGCTGGGACCTCTCCGGTGTTCTGCTGCTCGGGACCGCCACCACCGCTGGGTTGCTCGGCGTCTCGGCTGTCTCCGGACTCGGGCTACCCGGCTGGGCCCCGGCCGCGCTGCTGCTCCTCAGCGCGGCTGGCGTGGTCGGGTTCGTGCTGCGTGAGCGCCGTGCGGCTGCGCCCCTGCTCGACCCGGCGCTCGCGCGCGACCGAACCATCGGCGCAGGTCTGCTCGGAGCGCTGAGCGGCTACCTCGTGCTGTTCGGCCCCCTCGTCCTGGTCCCGATCGTCCTGACAGCGGCGGGCTCGTCCGAACTGCACGCCGGGCTCGTCCTGACTGCCCTCCCGGCGGGATTCGCACTCGCCGCCACGACCGGCGAGCGACTTCTCCCGAGGGCGTGGACGGACCGGCGTCGATCCACCCTCGGCGCATCGCTCGCCCTGGCCGTCCTTGGGGCCCTGGCCACCGCGCCGTTGACCGCAACCTGGCTGGTCCCGCTGCTTGCGACCCTCGGAGCGGCGTTGGGGGTCTTCATACCCGCGAACAACACCCTGGTCATGCACGCGATCCCGGCCCGCGCCGCCGGGACCGGTGGCGGCCTGCTGAACATGACCCGCAGCCTCGGCACCGCCCTCGGCGTCGCGCTGGTGACCCTCGCGCTGCACCTGCGCCCCGACGGTGCTGGGCCGCTCGATGGACCCCGAGCCGCCCTGATCGGGCTCGCCATCGCGGCCGCCGTCATGCTGCTCTCCACCCGGTTGTTGCCCTCGACGCGCTCGTCTGCACCGGCTACCGGCTGACGACGGTCAGCTCTACCGGCGACGCCCGATAACGCGCCCGGTTCCCGCGGCCGGCGCCCGAATCCCTCGGCGTCGACAACGCCCCTGCAGCCAACGCCCCCGGAACACCTTCGGCCCGCGCACCTGAGGATCCACGCCCACGACGCGTGCAGATCGATACCCCCTGGGGTATTGTGATCGAGACGAATGGAGCCCACCGTGACCAGTTCCCCCACCCCCGCCCAGAACCCCACCTTGCTCGATCGGCTGCGAGACCTCTTCGGCGGCGGCCCGAGCGATGGCAGCCTCGGCTCGACCGTCAAGGCGGACCGCGCTCTCGAGCTGGTTGCCGGCGGTGCGACGCTCGTGGACGTGCGGGAGTCCGGCGAGTGGAAGTCGGGGCACGCCCCGCGCGCCGTGCACATCCCGCTCGGACAGATCGACTCCGGCGCCCGGCGCCTGCCGAAGGGGCTCCCGGTGGTGGTGGTGTGCGCGTCGGGGATGCGCTCGCGCACCGCCGCCAAGCACCTGCGCGGGCTCGGCTACGACGCCGCGAGCCTGTCGGGCGGGATGCCCGCGTGGCAACGCGCCGGCGGGGACGTGCGCTGATGACCGCCATCCCCGCACCGGGCACGACCGTGGACGCGGAGACGTCCGCCAATCACCTCAGGCTCGTCATCGTCGGTGGGGTCGCGGGCGGCATGAGTGCCGCGGCGCGGGCCCGCCGGTTGGACGAGCACGCCGAGATCGTCGCGCTCGAGCAGGGCGACTACGTCTCGTTCGCGAACTGCGGCCTGCCGTACCACCTGTCCGGGGAGATCACCCGCCGCGACGCCCTGCTGCTGCACACCCCCGCGTCCCTGTCCGCATCGCTGAACCTGGACGTGCGCACGGGGAACCGGGTGACCGGCATCGACCGCGCCGCCCAGGAGGTCACCGTCCAGACCGCTGAGGGCACCTACCGACTGGCGTACGACGCTCTGATCCTGGCCCCCGGCGCCGTTCCGGTTCGCCCCCCGATCACGGGCCTGGACCACCCGGCCGTGCATGCGCTGCGCACCGTGCCGGACGTCGATGCGTTGCGCGGCAGCATCGACGGCCTGCTCGCTGGTCACCCGACCGGCGCACCCGCCCCGGCCGCCGTCGTGGTCGGTGCCGGGTTCATCGGCTTGGAGGCCGTCGAGGCACTGGTGTCCCGGGGCCTGCAGGTCCACCTCGTCGAGCTGGCCGACCACGTCCTGCCCCCGATCGACGCCGAGCTTGCCCCCCTGCTCGCCGACGAGCTCGCCAAACACGGCGTCGACCTGCACCTGGGCGTCTCGGCCCAGGCCGTCACGCCGATCACCCCAGCAGGCCCGGTCGAGGAGTCGAGCGAGACGGGTTCCACGGGCGCGGTCACGGTCAGCCTGTCGGACGGCACCGTCCTGGTCGCCGACCTGGTCATCGTGAACGTGGGCGTGCGCCCCGCCAGCACCCTGGCCCGGGAGGCCGGCCTGGACCTGGGACCGACGGGCGCGATCCGCGTCGACTCTGACCAGCGCACCTCCGACGGGCGCATCTGGGCTGTCGGCGACGCCGTCGAGGTCACCCACGCCATCACCGGGGCCACCGGCCCGGTCCCGCTGGCCGGGCCCGCCAACCGCCAGGGCCGGCGCGCCGCGGACTCCATCTGCGGGCGGCGCACCACCCCCCAAGCCCCAGTCCTCGGCACCGCCATCGTGCGCGTCTTCGACCTCACCGCCGCCACGACCGGCGCCAACCAGGCCACGTTGACTCGCGCTGGCATCGCCCACGAAGTCATCCACCTGCACCCCGGCCACCACGCGGGCTACTACCCCGGCGCCGAGGCCATGCACCTCGTGGCGAGCTTCGCCCCCGACGGCACCCTGCTCGGCGCCCAGGGCGTGGGCAGAGCTGGGATCGACAAGCGCATCGACGTGCTGGCCACCGCGATCCGCGCGGGCATGACCGCCGACGACCTCGCCGAGCTCGAGCTCGCCTACGCCCCGCCCTACGGCTCGGCGAAGGACGCCGTGAACATGCTCGGGTTCGTCGCCCAGAACGTCCTGGACGGGACCATGCCGCAGTGGCAGGCCGACGACCTCGACAAGGCCCTGGCCACGACCCTGGTCCTCGACGTGCGCTCGCGCGCCGAGTACGCCGCAGGCCACCTCGACGATGCCCTGAACATCCCGCACCTCGAGCTGCGCGAGCGCCTGACCGAGGTGCGCGACGCCGTCGCTGGGCGCGCGATCAGCGTCCACTGCGCGTCCGGCGTGCGCTCCTACCTCGCCACCCGCGTTCTGCTCGGTGAAGGCTTCGACGCCCGCAACCTCTCCGGTGGCTGGCTCACGCTGCAGGCCGTCCACCCGAAGCTCTGACACGGGTCCGGACGAACCACTGCGGGTGAGCGCGCCACCCGGCGCGCTCACCCGCTGTCACAGCACCGCCGACGGCAGCCGGCGCCGCCGGGGTGTTCAGACGGCGCAAGTGCTCGGGTCCGTCAGCCGCTGCCGCAGACCGAAGGCCGCGACGCCTAGAGCCAGGATCGCTGTCGGCACGTCCTGCGGATCGGAGCTGAGTACGCCGGCTGCGACGACCACGCTCAGCGCCGCGACCGACGCGCAGGGCGTGCAGCCGACGTCGAGGCGCCGGCCAGCGCCAGGTCGCGGCACGTAGCTCGCGAGCGTCGCTGAGCAGGCCACCGCGATCACGACGACCAGCGCCAGCCACGGGCGGGACGCCGTCGTCAACCTGCCCCCGCCGACAGCCACCAGTGCAGCCGCGAGGGCCGGCGCCAGCACCGCGACCGCGATCAGCCGGCGCGAGGGCCAGACCGCCCGAGCTCGGACGAACCGCCGATGCACCTGCACAGCGGACCCCGCGGGCCGCGATCCGTGGTGGTCGCCCAGACAGGCGCTTGCCAGCCCGGCGGCGACGGGCGTCGCCGTGTCGGCGTTCGGGTCAGTTCTGGAGGTCACGTGCACCATGTCCTTCGTCGTCGACCAGTTGTTCGAGCTGCTCGAGCGCGTCCAGCCCCCCGGTGAGGTAGCCGGTCCAGTCGGGACCCGTTCGCCCCGCGGTGCCAACCTGCGTCAGCCAGCGGGCGCAGATGTCCCGCAGAAAGACTCCGACGGCGGTCGCGCCGTCGGGGCCGTCCCCGGCGCGTTGCACGGCCCGCCGCACCTCGGCCAGCGCGACTGCGGATCCCTCGTGGTATTTCGCGGCGGGCAACGAGGTTCCGGCGCGGGAAGACGCGCACAACGACTGGCCACCTACGGCGGCGCCGAGGCAGTCGAGCGCAGTGCTTTCGCGCACCCGGAGCGAGGAGAGGAAGGCCTCTCGGGCGGTGGTCGCTGTCGCAGGCCGCGCAGTCCGCGTGGCACGCGAGGCGCTGCGGCGACCCGTCAGCGGCAGGTGCACCGCTGCGCCGGCTGGACGCTGGCCATGACGGCATCGACGTGCATGCCACAACCTGACCAGGTGATCTTTCCGCAACGCGCACACCGGGCGGGACTGCACATGGGTAGCTCCTTCAGAGGTTCGGGTCGAGGTTCTAACTATACCCCAGGGGGTATTGAGTCGTCGACATTCACGCGGTGCGGACGACCTCGACGACCGCGTCCAGCGCCACCCGTCCCTCGCTCCCCACCGGGCGCCCCCTGCGCTCCGCGCGTCGGACCTGCAGCCCGTCGAGCCCCGCCA
>Ga0209745_1001073_pt1 | contig 16412 bp, 16 predicted proteins | sample BarGraNGADG00312_FD_184495 | JGI IMG/M metagenome (GOLD analysis project Ga0209745, IMG submission 184495) | Arctic peat soil microbial communities from Barrow, Alaska - Barrow Graham LP Ref core NGADG0004-312 (SPAdes) (version 2) | ecosystem: Environmental > Terrestrial > Soil > Wetlands > Peat... | reverse complement strand
GTATAACACGACCTGGTTCGATGAGGTGGAAGTGTTCCATTTGTTGATGAATAAGAGTGGAATATAGAATGATCAGTTTCAATCGGGCTAGCCATACTTACAAGTCTGGATCATTCGAAAATTGACTCGCTTATCTGCCACACATAGGCAAACTCCAAATGGAGACACTTCCGATCGATTTAACTCATTGTATCATTAATCAGTTCACATTCTCCTTCATATTGAAGCTGAGATTAGTTTGCAAGACTTGGAAAGCTTTGATGAGCGGGATCAGACGTTTGGATATATCTGGAACGAATAAATCGCCTCTATGTCATTATTTGTTCCATATGTTCCCTAAACTTGAGAGTGTGCATGGGCGACCGTTGACTATATTCACAATGGCTGATTTGCCAAGACAACTTAACGACGTTGATGTGATAATCTGTTCTAACGATTGGTACGATTCAGCTATGACGAGCTTGATAAGCCGTCTGACAGAGTTCGGAATGATCAATATCAGAATCAAGGGAATATCTGATATTATTCGCGTCACTCCAGACGAATTAATGACTGACGTCAATGATCATGATGAGTTGACTCGTCAACTCATAATCAAATATATTTCAGTCAAGAAGCAGGCAGCTAAGATACGATTGAATGATGCAATTTTTGATCTTCCTTGGAAGGCTATCGATCTGTTAAGTGTTGGTCATCTGACAGATGAAGAAGCCGAGGCATATTCAGATCTTGTCAAGAGTGGTGAGTTGAAACATGTCCGTGGACGCTTGTATAGCAATGGTCTGGGAGATGTCGAATATCGACAGAATGCTTAAAAAGCGTGTCACTCTATTAGAGTGTTACGGTTAGTTTCGACGAAATGGAGGTGGAACAGGCACGGTAGCGCCTTCATTGTTGAGAATGTTGTAAAGTGTGTAATCAAGATATTGAGATGATTGACTGAAATCAGTTGGACTTACGTTGATTGACCAAGCATATGGCTCCATAACAACATCACTACCACTTATGCCAAGGGTTTGAATGTTGTTATTGATGGTGAAGTTGAAGTAATCAGCGAAGTCGGTGATTGTTGGAAACGTTTGGAGATTGCCAATGTAGGCTAGCTGTTGGAGGCCAACGATGGCACTACCACCAACTGACCCAGCTAGGGCCGGTGCAATGAACCATACGAATCCTTGATTGACGCTACAAGGTGCTAAAATGACCGGCGTTCCTGGAGCAGGGCCAGTTGGGCCTGTCAAGCCAGAAGCTGGCATAACACAGAAGCCAGTCTGCCTATCTAGAATCTGAGCTAGAGGTCCAGAATTAACACCGGGCGGAGGAGGAATTGTACCTCCAGGAGCAATGCGAGTGAAGCGAAATAGTTGATCTTCATTGGCCAGATCACATGTTGCCACAGTTAATTGTTGACCTGTTCCTCCTTCCTGCATACAAACAATCGATATTGGAGGATTAAAGTCAAGAGCAACAACGGCCAATGTACCTGAACATGGAGGCACTTGACAGTTACCAGTATCAAAGAATAATTCAGTCTCTCCCGGAGTAGCTAGAGTGCCATTAGAACGATAGCAGAATGACGCAGCTCCTGTTGGTCCTTGACAAGTATGAGTTAACTGTTGTGCAACTATTTGATCAACATCAATGCATGGTCCAGGTACTGATCCAGTCAATCCATTTAGAATGGTTGGATTCAAGGTTGGTTGACCAGGAAAGGCTGTTGATCCAACCATAGTTGCTTCGAATGTATATTGGAGACAACTATTTCGTGGAGCTGATGGACCTGGTGTAGCCTGTCCCCATGTATCGGGTGATTCATATTTAGCAAGGAAGGAAGGAATATCAGGTTGTGACACCGTTGGTTTGAACACAACATAGATGATGCCTACAACAACGAATAGTATGATAGCAAAGACTAATATCCATGCTAACCAGGCACCAACTTCCATCTTTGAGTTTGTTTGAAAATCCTTGATATTCAAATGAGTAAGCGGAAGATCAAAATACACATCAACGGTCACTGTTACAAAGGTTATGTATGTGTTCGGGATGGAGCAACTGGTCCAACAGGTGCCACTGGATTAGTGGGACCTACTGGACCATCTCAAGGTGTAACTGGCGCTACAGGATTAGTGGGTCCAACAGGGCCCACAGGGCCCACCGGTACTACTGGATTGATTGGACCAACCGGCCCGGGCGGTGGTCAGACAGTGATTGGACCTTCGGGAGTCACTGGAACGGCTGATAGTTCATTTGGAGCCACAGGATCTATAGGACTAACAATCACCACTGTGATTGATGGAATTAACAAATCACTCAACTTCAATGGATTTTCTACGGATGGACTTGTTAACGGAGCTCAATCGCCTGGATTTATCTTCCCTCCAGGCACTGTACCTTCTCCTCCAACTTTTCTCACTCAGATGATACGTCCAGCTGTTATCGATGCCGTCGGTCAAATGGTTGAATGGACGTTATTCTCCAATGGTTCAATGTCAGTCTCTCCTATCTCATTCGGAGCTACAGGTGGTATCTCGATAGTTGATATTCCACAAAATTCAACTTTGCAGATTGTTCCAACTGATCCCTTGAGCTGGACTTAAGGAATATCACTGCTCTATTGGAGCGATGATAGAAACTGATTCCAACAGAGATGATATATCTTTCGCTCCTCAAATGGAGAAGACATTGATTACCGCCAATCTGTTCCTCAGCGATACTGATACTAAGCTCCCCTACAGAAGTCGTAAGGGTGAGAAACGAACAGCTATCAGTTGGGGTCAACGTAAACTGATAGTGGGTGAAATCGAATTCTTGACTTATTTCTGGAACCCAATCAAAGTACCAAAGCCAATAGTCATTTATGCAGGTGCCTCGCCTGGTACTCACATTCCGCTCTTGGCTACTATGTTTGAATCGGTGGTTGAATGGCACCTTTACGATCCCCGACCATTCAAAATTAGCGGAAGTGGCAAGATAATCCTTCACTCTCAACTGTTCACTGATAAGGATGCAGCTCAATGGGCCGGCCGAGACGATATTATCTTCATCTCCGACATTCGGACGGCCGATCATACTACGATGAAACCCGATGAGAATGAGGCTGCTGTCTGGACAGACAATCTGATGCAACAGAAATGGTTAACGATCATGAAGCCAGTCATCGCTTCTCTCAAGTTTCGTCTGCCATACTCCGATGTGTGGAGCGAGATGTCTAAACTTAACTCTCCTTGGTTAGAGAAGCTTGGATTGTCTCCTGAGACAGCTCAACAGGTCAAATATCTCAAAGGTCATATCATGTATCAACCATGGCGACCTTCAACTTCGACTGAGACACGTTTAATCATTCAACGTGACGATGGATTCGTGTCTCAAACCTACAATCTCATAGACTATGAGCAAATGTTGGCTTATCATAATGTTGTTGTTCGAGAGCAAGACAAATACAAGAGTCCTATCGATATAATCGATAATGAACTGAGCACCGACTTCGATTCAACTGTAGAAGCCTTCATTCTCAAACAGTATTTCTACAAGATGACGGGCAACGAGACAACAAGCAATGAGACTATCCTCAAACTGTCTAGATTGATAACAGACGAATTGAATCGTGGCCGACCAACTAAAGTAGATTTGACTGCTCTTCGTATTGGCGATAACAAGTCAGCTAAGAGGTTGACAGCTGTATAAAAAGTATGCACTACTCTACTAGAGTAATGTATTTGAGGGGTGTTCAGAGATATATTGAGTGATCAGAGATATTCAGACATATTGAGTGATCATGGAGATATTCAGACATATTGAGTGATCATGGAGAAGTTCGGAGATATAGATGATATTGAGAGATCAGAGACATATTGAGAGATCAGAGAGATATAGATGATGTTCAGACATATTGAGAGATCAGAGACATATAGATGATGTATGGCTCTATTAGAGTAATACAATGTAAGTGTTTATTGATAGAAGGTCTTAACTTCGGTGTTTCCGACGTGAGTTCTCGACATGACGGGTTGGCAAGCTCCGGTATTGGGATCACATTGCATGACAAGTTTGTTCTCACCTTCATGATGCATGCTTCCTTGTTCTTGTCCCCATCCTTGTCGTCCTCCCCACATGTTGCACCCAAAGTTGACTCGTCGAGCGTAGCCGCAATCGACAGCAATCCAGATAGCCACAATAAGAGGCAAGAGGTAGGCGACGAACCACAACAGCGACAACCATTGTTTATCGTTCGTGCTGATTTCGTTCCAAGTGTTCAAGAAGCCCAAGCTTAGAGCAAATACGACAATAAGACCAATGATGAGAGCGAAGAAGAAGGCTCCACTGCCTCTAAGTCCAACGCCGAAGCCGGGATAGTAGAGAATCGCCCAGATGACGATAACTACAATAATCCAAACAATCCAGATGGTTCCGATGTTCATTTGAAGCTCCGCTGAAAATTTGAGTTCAACCTTTTCTCAGGTAATGTATTTTCGATTTCGTCGATTGTTCGTTTGATTGATCGAAATTGAATCGATCAATCATTGGCTGTGAGTGTGTGCAAATGGAGGAAGTGGCGCAAATCAATCCAATCTTCAGTGAATCCTTGGCATATAGAGCAGTCCACAATCTATGTCGAGGTGCTGACGTTCCAATGTGGACAATCAGAAGAATCAGTCCTGGGAGATATCGAATTGAAGAATACAATCTAGTGATGGAAGTTGACCAGACATATAAGGTCAAATGCATTGGTCGATGGGAGAAGGAGACGGAGACGATCATCCATCTAACTTCAGATGATGTGAAGTTAATCAAGTCGTGGTCTCTTGACCATCTGTTGTAAAAAGTCTGTACATTGATCCGTTGGAGCAATATACTTAATCTAATAGACGATATAGCGTCGTTCATTAACATACCATCCAAGCTTTGGATCCTTATTGATGAACAATCGAGCTTGAGGTGTGACCACGACAGTGTCAAGATATCTATCGGATTCCAGAGCGACGGTACGAGCTTCACCCCAGAATATCTTATATGGAGCCAGATTCTTATCATACCAAGCTGTGAGCTTAATGTCTCGACCAGAATCATTGAAGAGAGGACTCACCTTGCCTATGATAGTTATCTTCTGTTGAATGTCGGACTCGATGTATTTGAGCTCAGACAGACGATTGATGAACGATCTGTAGAGAGTGAGGACAGCTGGTCTCATTATGTAGTTGATATCGCTACGATTCAAGTTGACTGCTCGAAGTCCGTAGATGAGACGTTGCATTGCTGATATTTGTTTAGCTAAGTCACCTTGAAACGTTGCAAGTGCTCTGTTGTAGTTGAAACTTTCAACTAACTTATTCTTTCGGCTTGGATTGGTGATCCAAGCATCATAGAAGTCGAAGATGTTAGTTGGAGCTCTGTATGTGTTGAGTCCAAGTTTATCTATGGAAGCACTGAAGCGAAGACATTCATCACCACATTGAAGGAGATTAGCATCGGTTCCGTTGTAGAATGGAACCTTGACGGACGATCGAATGAAACTCAGATAATCGTCAAACTTGATATTCAACACTTGACTGATAGCTGGCAATGCATATCCAACCTTATGTTGGTTGGTCAAAATCTCTTCGAGTGTCTCATATACATTGAAGAATCGTACAATCGGTCGGATAACATTGACAACAGCGATATTCTTAGCACTGTAGGCTTCAAGTGCACAACCAAGGAGTAATCGGTAAGCATCATAAAGAATGAACGATTGGTCAGGCAGAATGGAGTAAACTTCGTATTCAAACTTACCATAATGTCGACCATTGACTTGGATATGTCCAAAGCCAAAGTCAATAATGGTTGCAATGACAGTAGCCGACAAATATTCGGTCTTGCCCTTCTCAGTCTCATATGGAATCTCGAAGGTTGGACCATCATGCTTAATCGTTCTCATCAGAACATTCCCAGGATGAAGGTCAAAGTGAGTGTAATCAACTATATTATGAGCTGTTCGGAGAGCGTACATCACTTGACAGTAACCTGAGATGAATGCTTCAGCACTCGACGTTCTGACATACTGATTGAACGCGACGGCTGGAGCTATATTCTCGTAGATGACATACGTCACATCTTTAGCTGTGCCTGATGTACTGCACCATGAAACGACATTCTTGTTCTCGATGATCGGAGGTAAGCAACGGAAGCCTCCGAAGACGTACATGAAATTAGGAACTAGAGCTCGAAGATTGTTCGTTCCCCACAGACCAATAAGCAACTCGTGGGGCAGCGTATCGCTTGCCGGATTCTGAGCAACTTTGAGGATGAACATATCACTCGTCTGATTGAAGTTAGCTATCATGGCTATTCCTTCTACTGAAGGATCTCCAATCTGTCTAAGTTGTTGTATCCACTTTCGTATTCTTTCAGTATGCAATGAGCTGCCACCAATGTAAGGCGATGTGTAGATGATGCTATCTACAACACATATTGCTGCCAACATCACATCAGCATTGTAGAACTGTTCGTTGAGCTGCTTCTTCAATTCAGCTGATTTGAGACTAGGTAATCTCTCTCTAATTGCATTAGTAGTGGGCAAAGAGCATGTTTCAGTCCGATCTAGTAGCTGCTTCTCCAAAATTGCCTGATCTGCTTGTCTATCTTTGACAGCTCTTCGAAGCACTGGATCTGAGAAGGCTACCAGACGATTCTGGTAGCTAGTGTTAACAACGGTGGAAGTAATAGACATCTAAAGAGTTTCTCATACCATAGAAATGAGATTAGAGATTGTAATTGACTTCGTTCACCTCGAAGATTGGTGGTTGTCTTTGAGTATAGCCACAATACTCATACTCGTCACTCTTCGATGGGACAATTTGGTTGCAACTTATCGTTCCTGGACAACCAAATCTGTCGCCCAAGAGAAGGGCGAAGATGACGACGAAGATATTATCGCAGCTGTCCGAAGATCCAAAGAGAAACAAAAGGATCCATTGCAAGCATTACAACAAGACTTCAGCGGTATGCTTAATGGAAAGCCAGCCAACATGAATACTATGTTCGACAATTTCTTTGGCGTCATCAAACAAGTAATGGATGCTCCCACACCTGAAGTCATGAAGGATATCAATTACGCAATTGAACAAGAGAAGTTGAAAACTGCTCAGAGAGCTCAATGGACAGAGACGGGCGGCAATAAGTCTACAATTTGGTATCATCTTAACTCTAAGACTAATGAACTCGAATCTCACCAACCAACATCAGCTGAGATCAAAGCACTCTCTCCTCCCGGGGATCAACCCAAACCCGTTAACAGCGAGAAGATTGATGAACGTTTGATTAAGGAGAGGGATATCAGAATACAAAAGGATATTGCACATATCCAAGAATTGATTGATGAGGTCGACAAGCGACCAATATGCGATGACTCAATAATTAATCATGTTAACCCTCCAATGAAGACGCAGGCAGAGATAGACAAAGAGTTTGATGCTTCTCGCGATGCATGCGAAGATGATATCAAAACTAAAGAATGTCAATGCGAAGACGGTGTATGTTTCGCAACCGACTCCTAGAATAATGCATTGTTGCTCTAATAGAGCAACAAAGACACTCACATACGGATATAAGTCCACATGAGATCAAGCATATTACATCGAAGATTGAGACCACGTAATATCTCCATAATGTCATTGCTTGTTGGGACTACACCATGATGCCATAACTTGATACGTTCTTCTGCTTTCTCTTCATCTCCAGGTAACCATAAGACTGACCAGTAAGCTCGAAGGTTATCATTGTGCATAACACTGTTGTAGAAGACTCGACAAGTCATGAGACTAACGAAGAATGCATATAAGTCGAGACTGCCAGCAAATAGAGGAATACCGGACGATCGAATGTAGGTAAGAAGTTCCGCAGTGTCCTGATCTAAGATGAAGAAGCTGAAATCTTCTGTTGAGCATATACCGCTGTCTGATTTGCCACAGCCAGAGAGCTTGCTACTGATCGTTTTCAGTTTAGGAGTGAAAGCACTCTTAGATACATATTGATTGCCGAGAGGGGTTGAGGGAAAGATGCGAACTTTACCGGCTGTCACTGAGCTATGTTCAAAACCGTCAAGCTTGAGATTAAAGCTACCTTCAACTCTAAGATTATCGTAGTTATAGCCTATGGCTCCACGGCTAAACTTAAGGGCTGAGGGAGAAGCATTGCCGTGAACAAAGGTGATAGATCTCAGAGCTACCAGAGACACAATGAGCTGAAGAATGATAGATTGAGCAACATCTGACTTGAACGCTTCATTGGTCTCAGATTGAGCTTTCGGTCCATTATAAGTAGTTAAGAAGTCAGCTTGTTCAGTTAGTTGAGTAAGTGTCCAGGTTGGTTGCTCTTCCAACGTAAATCCTTCGCCAGAACAGATGTAAGCAGTATGTGTCCGAATAGAGTGTGTTAATCCTTGTCTTCTCAGAACATTGAAGATTAACATCGAAGCGATTAGATTATTAGTGAAGCTATCGCAAGCAAGGAATGTAAGATTGGTCAACTCTGGTGTGCCACATTCAAGGAGTCCAGGCATAGCCTTCAACAACTTGGATCCTCGAATCTCGACAAGATCGTCTTTGATGATGCTTGGTACAACAGGACCATGATTGTGGATATGCAACGTTGTGCCCACATAACGGCCTGTCTCAATGTTGAAGGTTGTAGTGTTCTTATCTCGTAGACGGTTCAAGGTTGAACATTGGGCACAACTCATCTTCGTCTTCAACTTAGAATTACAGAAAGGATCGATCGATATATACTTGGCCAGACCATTCTGTATTGCTTCAGAAGGTCTGAGAGTCACAGCGTCAAGCAAAACGTTAAGTTGATCATGATATTGACTTAGTAGCTTATCGGCGTTTCGTGTCGATTCACAGGCATTTATCGAACACAGATCCATTTGATGATCTTGATAAAAAGGTTGCTAACAACCTTTTTGATCGGTAACCATTGTCCTTAGAAGATGCGAGACTTGTTGAGCGATCTGACATCCATTGCTTCAATCACTTCAGATTTCATTAGCCACTCTTGGAGGTTAACAAGAGCAACGTCATCTTCCGACATCGACTTGGCATCGATGCTTGGTTCATAGCGAGGGATCAATACACCATTGAATGGATTAGCACGATCAAAGGTGGATTTACGATCATCAAGTGCCAAAGTTGACGATAGAGTGATGGTCAACTGAGGTTCATCATCAATCATCTTCTGTAATGGTTTCTCCAGTAAACCGTCAACGTTTGCACACTGTTCACGCGCATATACGATATCTGGTGCTGGAAGATCACGGAAGAGGAATCGAACTAGTTCATCAACATACTCTCTCATGCCAGCTGACCAGACAATAACACGTTTGAAGTAAGTAAAGCAGAATGCAAGAAACTCTTCAACATGAGGTCTGGTAACTCCCCACATTCTAATGTTGGTGCCGGTCCCTCGGCGATGTCCAATGTCGCTTAGATCTAAGATGTAGATTCGTTGCCGGAGAGCCATGTAGCTCGGATCTAACATCATCTTACTGATGGACTTAACATCAGTCTCTTGAGTATGGACTAAAGTTTCATCTATATCGAGGACTATCGAATGTTGACTGATAGGTTTCGTTCGTTCGTCTACCAACGAACCGAATATCGACATTCTTTTACAAACAAGGAGAAATGGAGCAGTTCGCTCAATCTAAGCCAAAAGTTGTGGTGACACGGCCGTCGAACCAGCAATTCTTGTCCATACCTGTTTCACAGCAGAAGATAGCCGCTCTCAATCAACCAATAGTGTTCAAACCAGTCGGACCAAAGACTAATGTGGTAGTAGAAGTACCTCCACAACCTGTCAAGTTGAAGAACTATCCATTCAAGTTCAGGGAAGATAAGTTAACATACAAGCCCAAGTTCGATATGTCAGCTGATCTTGTCATATCTTACGACAAATTGCCCTCTCGGAAAGAAGATGAGCGAAATGCATATCTTCACAAGATTGAGACCAAGTTGATCTCAAAGGGAACTCAATGCCCATCCATCTTCATTGATGACGCATCAGCGCAGATCTTCCAAGATTCTTACCCCGACATCTTTAAGCTCCTCCAGACGGTAGGGACTCTCGACGAACATAACGGAACCAAATGTTTGATTGATGCAGCTCTCTACTCACCATACGACGACAGATTTGCTCTCGGAGTTAATGATCAAATAAGAAGATTTGTCAAACGTTTGAAGCCTCTGGGCAAGGAAGGAGTTCAAGGTCAAGCATTAACTCTAAGCGTTGAAGGATACAATGATGCTTTCGTCGTGAAGACACCCGTGAGCCCTGATAACGATGATTCAGTTCATGAAGCGTTCGTTGGCCTCTTTTGTCTCAACGAACTTCGTAAGACGATTCCCAACTTTATGTTCGTCTATGGTATCTTCTATTGTACTCCTCCAATTATCCACAATGGAGAGGTTCAAGCATTCTGTTCAGTTGAAGGGCCGAAGGTTGGTTATCTGGTGATTGAGAACATCAAAGATGCTATGTCGATGAAAGACTTCTGTAAAACCTGTACTCCCAACGAGTTCAGGGATGCATACTATCAAGTGATGTTTGCTGAACATATTGCTCACAGACATTGTGATTACACTCATTACGATCTCCATTACGATAATGTGCTAGTTCGTCGTTTGAACAATCCGGTTACCATTGGATACAAAGTTGGTGATAAGATGTTATACGCAACCTATAGTGTCTTAGTAAATATTATTGACTTTGGCTACTCACATGTTGAGGTTGATGGATACTCCTTTGATCACTATGGATTGGAAGCATATGGTGTTATACCTAAGACGTCCTTCCCAGCTTATGATACATATAAGCTGCTTTGTTTCTGCGCTATACCAGCTTTGACTGCCAAGAATGATGCACTTGTAGCGTTGCTGGACAGTTTCTTCTCCATCTACGGAGAAGGAGGTATCGTAGCAAGAGTGTTGAAACGAACTGGCACTGACTTCTTCCCTGCACCTGATGCACTCAGAAGTCTAACATTCATTGACATTATTGGAAAGAGTCAGCAGGTTGTACCATTCAAAGTGATTGATACAAAACCGACTACTGGTTTCATCTTCGATGGTACAGCACCGACCTTCCTTGACTCTTTCATCAACTCCATCGCTGATCGAACAGTCAAACCTCGAAACATAGCAGACATTTGTTCAGTTGGCAATGCTATTGTGGAGAGCAAGATACCCGATCAAGAAGGATTGATTGGTTGGTTAGGCCAAAACTTCAACTTCCCAGTAGCGTTCCAGGCTGATCTGAAGGCAGCTCAGACACAGATGACCCTATTGCTAAACTATCTGAACAGTGCTGTTATTCCAAATATTAATACCACACAGTATGCTAATGTCAAAGGCGCAATGGAGAAGTTGATCGTTGCACGAGATCGAGTTCACGAAGTCAATAAGTGGATAATAAGAGCTGAATGTGCTGGTCGAGTCCTCAATTTCAAGGTGGATGACATCAAGAAAGCATTAGAACCTCTTCAAGTCACTATCAACGCTCTGACCAAACGATATGATGAGATCATTCTAGCCATCATGAGTCAGAAGATCAACATCGATACCCTAGCTCTTAGACCAGACGAAACTGAAGGTAGATTCTGGAAGAAGGTTTTCCCAGTCTATCTCGCTATGTTGTAACTCGCTTGCTGCTCTATCAGAGCAACATGCTTTTTAGCAAGTCCAAGTTTGATAGTATCATACCTGAACGGCAGGCACCCAATGAACAGTTCTATCACTATCGAACTGTTCTCGAACTACTTGATTACCATAGAAGTCTGTATCTCGATCGTAAACTTGACGAGCAAACATGCCCTTTGAACCATCTGGAGCCCAGAATGATGATATAGTTAATCCACCAGCCTTGTATGCTTCCCGGATGATGTAGTGAGCCATTAAGCGTAAGCGTTCTATATCATCGTCTGACAAGCTGCCAAGTGTTCTATCAGGCCTTAATCTGGCATGATACATAATCTCACATCGAAGATAATTTCCAATGCCTGCTAGATACTTCTGATCAAGAAGGAAGACACAAAGCTTACGGTTAAGTCCCGACTTCTTTCTCAGCATTGCATTGAATGATTCACTATCGATCTCGTTGATCAGAATGTCGATTCCAATGTTAAGGAAGCATGTTAGAGCTCCTTGCATATCTGGATAATAGTTGACATATCCAATGGGTCGACTATTGTCGTAGTACAAGTCAAGATCAGCTACAATGAATCGATCTAACTTATATCCAAGGTGCAGGACAACAGATGTGTGCTTATCCTTCTCCCATGTGAACTTTCCTTCCATTCCAAGGAAGGATATGATGTATCCACCATTAGATAGACCGAAGATGATACGTTTAGCATAAGCAGTGACTGCTATGATCTTGGTGCATCTGGGAATGAGATGCAATCCTTGTTGGAATGGTCGAGCTCCCAACGATATTCCAACAATATAACGACCAACCAATATTGTAGCTAGCTGATCAGCTACGACGCGAACTTCTGGACCTTCAGGCATTTGCCTAATGATAAGCATTCGCTATTATCGAATCAGTTTAGGAACGAGCTGCTCTCTTAGAGCAGGCCGCTAGCTTTTAAACAAAACCATTCTCGTGGAGAAATTGTAATTGCGTGACTCGTATGGTTGCCTTATCGAAGTCTTGAGATTTGATGAATTCGTCGAGAGTTGAGATTGTCAGAAGGTTGAACAAGTCGGTTCTGACTGAAGATAACTCAGCTGGATTGTGAGCTGTCAACAATGATGCCACTCCATCAATCTTGATCTCCACCATCGCTGCCATCTCCTTCTCACTTAGTTTCAGCTTCTTCTTATCCTTACTCTTCAGCAAATGTTGAAGAAGCTTGGCAGTACCAGCAGTTTGGGGATTGCTAGATCGAAGGCAGAATCCAACGAATGCACCAAGGTATTCCTCATGCATCTTAATCGACCATTTGGTGCACGCGTGATATTCGAAGATCTCTTCGGACGTGGCATCAGCTGGAATTTGGTTTTCAACCTCAACTTTGTGGACTGTTGGAGAGAAGAGTCGTTTCAGAGCGTTCATTGGTAAGTCTTTTGAATAAGTGAGGAACACGAGTCTCTTGATCGTTCAGTTTTCGATTTGCTCGAATCGAGCAAATTGCTTTTCAGTTATTTAGTGATAAGTTCGAACCACTTATCAACTACAGCACTCCACGTCATGCCGGAAGCAAAGTCGATGTACTTCTTGCGTTCTTCATCTATCACACTATCCTTAGTTTCCTTGATGTACTTCATCGTATCAAGGAGGAGTGTCTTGTATGCTTCCTTCTCAGCTTTGACTATAGTTCTGGCTTCAGCGTGCACTGTCTCAGCTAAAGCACCGATACGTGTAGTCACAGGAATACAACCAGCAGCTTGAGCTTTAACAACTGTGATGCAGTATGTTTCAGTCTCGGTGTTGCAAGGATAAGTGAGGAGTGATGAGGAACACATAGCTTTGGCCAACTCTTCGTGTCCAACCTTACCCTTCTCCATCACACCTTTCGTCTTGAGAATCTCAATGTCAGCTATCAACTTGTTGAGATCAACTGTCGTCATTGTTCCCCAAACTTCACGACCGTAGTAGATGTCCAAAGTTGCGTTAGGATATGCTTTGTGAACGTCAGGCCATATATCCAACAACATTCGCAATCCGCGACTATAGTTCGAACTATAGATACATGAGTATGGATTGACCGATCTATTGGGCTTACTAAACTGACTAAGGATAATTCCATTACCCGAGATGACATAAGGAATCTTGTCAAGGCCAGGTTGGATAGCTAAGAATTGAGATCGATGATGTTTGGACAGATAGAAGATACCGTCCAATCCGGTTGTATCGAGTTGAGTGTTAGTCGGAGAGTCGTGAGGCCAGAAGTATACTCGATCACATTTATTCTTGGCACTCGAGAAGTCGGTTCGACGCCAGAGGATACCAATATGAATCTCCTCACTATCCTTGACATATTGGCCAATGTTGACATATCTTGGATTCATTCCTTTCAACGACCATATTGACTTATCTGGAGGGTTAGCATAGACTGTAACTCGAAAGCCTCTCTTGACTAATTCTTGACTGACATAAACGATAGCTTCTTCGGAACCAGCCAAACCGTTATCTGTGCTATCAGGATCCCAGGCAGGAACAGAAGGTGTTGCATATGCTACGATCGCTATATGCTTCGATCCAGTTGGATGAGCAAAGTATTGAGAGTTGTACTCAAGGTTTGGTTGGAACGTCTTAGCCCAACCTCGAAGTTCCTTATCTGAAGCTAGATTGGACATCAGTTCGATCTCAGCTTTCCGCATATCATCTTGCTTGCCAGACTTATGCGTATCAACTACAGAGTCGAGCAGATTATCGAATTTTGTCTCCATCCTTTCATAACCAATGTTTCATGCTTAAGGCAGTAGCTAACATAAAATCATCCAGTCCTCAAAGATATGACGACTACCGTTAAAACGTCTCCGTATGTTGTTAAACCGACCGATCGACGTATTAATCTTCAAACAGATGAGAGTCACATGGCTGTATATATTGGGCCTGGCACCTCACCTCTCACATTGAAGAAGACATTGGCCAACTATTATAGCATTGTCCTAATTGGTGATGGTTGTAAAATCAACGGTAAAGACATTATTGTTGCTTGCCGTGAAGCCAAGACTGCTTCTATTGAATTGAAACCAGATGGAGATAATTGGACATACAAAGTGTAACTGATAACATACATCGTTTGATGTGATTACTTCAGATTCCACATTCATATCGATACGATATGAATGCAAAGTTAGGATTGCATTGTACCATACCTATGGTGCAAGGTGATGAGCGAAGTCAAGATACTGGCAGACTGCCAGCCGCTGCACGAATAGTCTTGACCATTGATCATCATCGCCCAAAATTGTTGGATTTAATGATTTATCCAAAGATATAATCAAACATCCATGGAACCAAGGCTTCGAGATTTGTTGAACGAGTGTCGTGATCCAAACGAGACGAAGGGTGATTATACCCATGTCACTCTTAGTGACGGTCGCCATTGGATGATGCGTCCTGGTGGCATGGTGAGCTTCGTACTAGGTTACTGTAGTTTGGTTGAAACCAATATCAACAGTGATCTATGCTTAGCAGAGAAGGCGGAAGCTATCATGCCTGTCATTGCAGAATTTACCTTTCGATTCCACAACATATCTCAGGGTGAAGCTTATCCCGATGACTTTCTCTTTGCCGCAGTATGTTGTTATCAGAGAGCAATGGAGGAGACTATCAATATATCTAAGGAGGGAACAGAGCTCATCTGCTGCGTATTAGAATCTGCTGCCACTTGGGAAGAGTATGCAGATCATTCACGAACTGAAGTTCATCATGTGACTCGATTGCGTCTCCAATTTCCTTACTGTCGAATCAACGTAGCATTCCAACAGAAGACGTTGTTGCCATTGGCTATCCGATATCTTCGTGAATGCAATGCTAAGGCCAAGATGACGAACGAGCCTATTGGAGATTGGAATCAGATACTTAATCCTCGCATTGTGACAGATCCATTGTTAATGTATGGTAGTGAGCGAGAGGCTGGCCAGCCCAAGATGATATTAGAGAGAATATTTAGTCGAATTCCTTTCGAGAGTTTGGAGGATGAAGAGCTTGTCGTTGCAGAACAAGAGTTGAGCAACATCTTCCGACCTGAGCATCATCGATACGTTCAGCAGAACTTGATGAAGCCTGACCTCTTCACCAACAATGATAAGGATACGACTTTCTGGCTACCTCTTCTTCTCTCTGTTGGATACTATCAAGGTTTATCGACTGAGAAGGAGAACATCAAACATTCAGTCTCGTCCCAGAATATAATCGTTAATGAGAGTGACAATAATAGCGCCAATCTTGAAGAGATGAATATGGCAGCATTCTTAGTTGTCATGATTCGACAAGAGCGATTGCAGAAGTCTAACTTCTGGCTTGATATTGGCCGAATCATGTTTAACGTGACTAAAGGATCAATGCGAGGTCTTGATCTTTGGGTCAAGATCACACAGAAGGTATGGATTGCTGATCCAAAGAAGTCGGCAACTCTCGTCGATGAGGCTCAGGCTATCTATTCTTCATTCAACACTTCCAACTTAAGCGTTAAGACGTTGGCTTGGTATGCAAGAGAAGATAGTCCAGACCATTATGCCGAATGGCATAAGAGATGGTGCTTGGAGAATATGGAGAAAGCTCTATCAGGCTTGCACAATGATGTTGGTAAAGCTTTTTACTCTATCTTCTGGCTCGACTTCGTTTGTGGTTCGATGAAGGGTAAAGGTCGATGGTTCCAATTTATTAATCATCATTGGATCGAGACAGAAGAAGGTGTCACTCTA
>Ga0209745_1001072_pt1 | contig 16419 bp, 13 predicted proteins | sample BarGraNGADG00312_FD_184495 | JGI IMG/M metagenome (GOLD analysis project Ga0209745, IMG submission 184495) | Arctic peat soil microbial communities from Barrow, Alaska - Barrow Graham LP Ref core NGADG0004-312 (SPAdes) (version 2) | ecosystem: Environmental > Terrestrial > Soil > Wetlands > Peat... | reverse complement strand
GTCGAATCCAGCCGGCAGTCGGGCGCTCGGAGGCGACCGGTGGGAAGGGTATGCAGGAGCCAGCGAGTTGCTCGATTTACCCACAGTCGTCTCACCTTGTGCCGTACATACGTCGCCGCGAGTATGCCCACCTCGTCACGTCGCGGTCAGGACGACCATGGCGACCACGAGCGGCGGCGCGCCGGCCAGCGCTGACTCGGCGGCGCGCCGCGCAGCGGCCCGCTCAGAGGGGCGCAGCGTCTGTACGAACGGCGCCACGTGCGCCATGCCCAGCCGCCATCCGGCGAGCTGCGCCGGGGTCTTGAGCCCGGTCGCGACCAACACGCTGCGCACCGACACGTCGCCATAACCCGCGGACGTGGCCAGTGCGCCGAGGTTCGATGGATCGTCCACCCGCGGCTCGACGTCGCGCTTGAGCGCCACGTACCAGGGAGGTGGGCGGAACCCGAACGGGGCGAGCGCCTCGTCGACCGCGACCTTCGCCGGGTGCGTCCATCCGGCCTCGAACGCGCTGACGAGCAGGGCGCCGCCCACCCGGCGTGTCTCACGCAGCGCCCGGACCGGGTCGGTGACGTGGCCGAGCGAGATCGCCGCGACGACAAGATCGAACGAGCCCTCCTCGAAGGGCAGCGCGCACGCGTCGGCGAGCACCGGCCGCATCGATTCACCGCCGCACCGCAGCATCCCGACGGCGTTGTCGACGGCCACGACCAGTGCGGCCCCGGCGGCCAACGCGGCCCGGCTCGCGACGCCCGTCCCGGCGCCGAGGTCGAGGACTCGCGCACCGTCGATCGGCACGGGGGCGGCCTCGACAAGGGTCCGGGCAAGGCACGCGTAGACCCGCTCGGGCCCGGCCGTCCACGCGTCAGCCGACCGGTCGTACGCGTCTTGCATTTCCAAGGGCGTCACAGGAGCAGCCGGGCCCCCTCGACCGCCTTCGCCTCCCACCAGGCGAGCTCGTCGTCATAGCCGCCGAGCGCCTTCTCCCAGCCGAACTGGACGAGTGCGCCAAGCAGGCACAGCGCGAGCTGCGTGTCCCACCACGGCGCGGTGTCGACACCGTGCCGCTCCAACGCGGCGCGGTAGGCGTCGGCGGCGGCTTCCTTCGCCTGCGGCAGCCGGCGGCAGTTGATCGCGAGATACCACGCGAGGTCGCTCAGTGCGGCGCCTCGGCCGGTCGACTCCCAGTCGAGCAGGACGGTCCGCCCATCGGCGTCGGTGCCAAGGTTGTCCAGCTTCCAGTTTCCGTGCACGAACGTCTGCGGCGTCCGCTCCATCGCTTCGACCAGCGGCCCCGGGTCCACGGAGAGCGGCACCACCACGGCCGCGGCGCGGGGCGCGACGTCGGCAAGCAGTGCCCAGCCCTTGCCGATGAGCTGTGGCACCAGGTGCGTCGAGCCGATGGCGGCTTCGGCCTCGGCGACCCACACCGACAGCTCGAGGTAACGGTGCATGACGGGGATCACCTCGACTTCCTCGCCGGCGTCCCAGAAGACCGCGTGCATGGCGGCCATGTGGGCGAGAAAGCGCAGGTGCTGGTCGAGCGGGATGACCTCGTCGGTGACGGGCACCAGCCACTCGCTGACGTCGCGCATGAGCAGGACACACCCGCCGGGATCCTTGGCGACGCCGACGATCGGCTGGTTGATGCAGTTCGGCAGGCGCGCCAGCAGGCCCCGCCGCCAGGCGGTGAAGGAGGCCCCGGTGAGATCGCCCACGGCGCGCATCGTCCAGTCGTCCGCGAGGTGGAGGTACTTCACGATGTAACGCTCGCCGTCGATCACCACCCGCTCCAGCCGGGCGCCGGACTTGCCCGCGCCGTCAACGATCGGTTCACGTTCCGACGCGCCTGTGAGCAGCTCGTCCACCGAAGCCGCTACCGGCGCGGCGGCAGCAGGGCTAGACATCGGACGCCTCCATCTCGGCGAGCAGCGCGGCCGGCCAGCGCCCGCCGCACAGGACCGTGTCGGCGACGATGAGGTCGTCCCGGATCGTGAGGATGTGCGCATGGTGCCCTGCGTGCGGCACACCGTCCTGCGTCCAGGTGAGCGTGTACTCGACCACCTCGCCATGATGGGTCGTGAGGCGGCGCAGCTGCTCGAACGAGCTGGGATAGGCGAACCAGGTCGCGTACTGAGACCGGATCGCGTCGACACCGCTCACCCGGAAACGCCAGTTCGGCACGGTCGCGTCGAGAGTGGCGTCGGCGCTCCAGGCGTCGCAACCGGAGATCGTCGCCGATTCGATCGCGGCGAGGAACCGATCGACGGCGGCGTGCGCCGTGATCGTCTCTGACCCTGTCACTGCTGACATCGCCGCTACTGACATCGTCGCCTCCTGGTTGCTCCAGCGGTGGAAGCGCCATCGTGCGGCACTCGGATTGCAGCCGGCTTGCAGCGGCGGGCCGGCTTTGGCCGCGCCTCCCATCTCGCCGGCACGCGCGGCTGCTCAGGAACCGACGTTGAGGTGGGGGAACGACGAGGCGGCCGGGCCCTCGAGGTCCTCGCGATACCGCCTGATCAGGTCGAGGTTGCGGTCGGCCAGGTGGTCGAAGCCCTGACCCACGCTGGAGCCCTGAGTGAGCGAGGAGAGTGCTTCTTCGGGGTCGAGCCGGGCGCAGATCCAGCTCTCCTGCGTTGCGGCCCTGGCGGCGATGTGCGCGATCGGCGTGACGATGTGGGAGTTACCGAAGTACAGCACGCCCGCGGGGTCGACACCGGTCGCGTTGGCGCCGATGACGTAGACATGGTTGTCGTAGGCCCGGGCCCGAGACGTAAGCTCCCAGATGTCGGCGCTTCGCAGCAGGGCGGACGGCCGGCAGATGACCTCGGCCCCCTGGACGGCCTGGATCCGGGTCACCTCGGGATAGTCGCCGTCGAAGCAGATGATCATGCCTATCCTGCCCAGCTCGGTGTCCACCACGCAGACCTCGTCGCCGGGGGTGACCCAACCGCCACGGGCCCGGATCTCGGTGCAGAAGGGGTGCGTCTTGCGATAGACGCCGAGCAGTGAACCGTCGGGACCGATGAGGGCGCTGGAGTTGTAGACGACCCCACGCTCCGGGCCGCGCTCGTAGGTGCCCACGCACACGTGGACCCCGAGTGCCGCCGCCGCAGCCTGGATCGGTGCGATGACCGGACCCGGCAGCTCGGAGACCAGGTCCCACAGCTCTTCCGGAGAGCAGCCGGGGGTGAAACCGGTGGTGACCGACTCCGGCAGGACGACCAGCTCGGCGCCGGTAGCCTCGACGCAGCGGGTCAGCCAGTCCACGCACTTCTCGATGTTGGCCTTGACCACCTCGGGGCTCAGGGGCCCCGCGACGGGGGCGATCTGGACGGCGGCAGCGGTGAAGGCTCGCATGTCATCGCCTCCCTGCAGCGATGCCGACGGCCACGCCGGCGAGAGCGATCGCGGCACCAGCCAGCGCGCCGTAGAGGAAGTCCCTGCCCTGAAAGGCCGGGCGGCCAGCCGCCGACGGCCCGGCATACGTGATCCGCGTCCCCGGCGCTCCATCCGGTACGAGCGGGACCTCGGGCATCGCGCCAGGGGCACTGAGGCCGGCGATATCGGCGTCGACCGCGGCGAAGAACTGACCGGCCATCTTCTTGGCCACACCCGTGAGCATCCGCTGGCCGACGCCACCGATAACACCACCCACGACGGCATCGGCGTCGTAGCTCAGGTCGGTGCCACCCGTCGCGGAATCCACCAGGCTGATCTTGACGTCCGCGCCCACCGTCCCTGGCGCACCGGCACCAGCAGCCCTGAGAACAAAAGAACCCGGGGGATTCTGCTCGGTCAGAGCGACGTTCCCCTCATAGGTGCCCTTGATCGATGACACTCCTGCAGTGACGGTCATCTGGTACGCATCGGGCCCCACCTCACGCAGCTCCTGACACCCCGGGATGGTGCGGGCGAGGACGGCCGGGTCGTTGAATGCGGCCCAGACCTGGTCGACTGGGGCGTTGAGTGCGGCGGTGCCGGAGATCTTCATCAGCTTCCTTGCTCTCAGGCGATCGGGGTGGTCTGGGTGGTCCGAGTTGTCGTCGCCACGGATCGGGAGCCGCGCCGGAGGTCCGGGATCAGGCCTTCGGCGTGCTGTCGGCGCAGGTCCCACAGCTCGTCCGGCGATATCGGCATCGAGGTGATCGGGAAGCCCTCTGCGTCCTCGATGGCGCCGGCGATCACGGCTGACACTGGGATGCAACCAGCCTCGCCGGCACCCTTGATCCCCAACGGGTTCAGCGGGCTCGGCGTCTCGAGATGGTCGGTCTCTATGTGCGGCACCTCGGAGGCATAGGGCATGAGGAAGTCCATGAACGAGGCGTTGAGCAGCTGGCCCGCGTCGTCGTAGACCATCCGTTCGTAGAGCGCTCCACCCACACCCTGGGCGACACCACCGTGCACCTGACCCTCGACGATCATCGGGTTGATCATCCGACCGCAGTCGTGGACCACGCAGTAGCGCAGGATGGTGATCTCGGCCGTCTGGGGATCGGTCTCCACGATCGCGGCATGCATGCCGTTGGCGAACGTCGCCCGTGGGGGGGAGTAGAAGTCCTTGCCCTCGAGCCCGGGCTCCTCACCCTCGGCAACCGGCGGCTTGGAGAGATCCGTGTTGCCGCTACCCACGAACTGCGTTGCCGCCTTTGCGGATTCGTCGAAGGCGTAGCGCAGCGGGTTGGACAAGACGGCAACCGTCGCCAGCGCGATCGAAGACTCGGAGTCGCCCTTGACCCGAACGATGCCCTCGACGATCTCCAGGTCACCCGGGTCCACCTCAAGTGCTTCTCCGGCAATACGCAGAGCCTTCTCGCGGACGTTGCGCGCCGCCAGCGCGATCGCGTTACCGCTCATCACGGCCGCGCGTGAGGCGAAGGTGCCCACGGCGTAACCGAATCGGCGGGTGTCGCCGGTCGTGACGAAGACGTCGTCGATCGGGACACCGAGCTCATCGGCGACGATCTGGGCGAACACCGTCTGGTGCCCTTGCCCCTGGCTGGTCAGGCCGGTCGAGACGTTGACGCGACCGGTTGTCTCGATCTGGATGTGCCCGCCCTCGTAGGGGCCGACGCCCGTTCCCTCGACGTAGCAACCGATTCCGAGCCCGACCCTGCGGCCCTGCGCCTCGGCCTGGGTCCGGTAGGCCGCAAAGTCGTCCCAGCCCACCAGAGCCTTGAGCTTGGCCAGGCTGGCCGGGAAGTCGCCGGAGTCGTAGATCAGCGGCCGGCCGTCCTGGAAGAGCAGGCCGTGGTCGTAGGGCATGTCCTCGACCTGGATGAAGTTGGCGCTGCGCACGTCGGTGCGGTCGAGGCCGAGATAGTCCGCGATCGCGTCCATCGTGCGTTCCATCGCAAAGACACCCTGCGGCCGACCCGCCCCGCGGTAAGGGGTGACCATGACCGTGGTGGTGTACATCGAGAAGAACTCGCACCGGTAGGCACCGGGCTTGTACGGCCCGAGCAGTTGGGTGGAGGTGATGATGGGGGTGATGATCCCGTATGGCGTGTACGCACCGTTGTCGTGCCAGAACTTTACCGAGAGTCCGAGCACCCTTCCGGCGTCATCGAATCCGACCTCGACGTCCTGCAGCTGTGCCCGCTCGTGGGCCGAGGAGATGAAGTGCTCGCGGCGGTCCTCAACCCATTTGACCTCGGCGTCGAGCCGGCGCGCGGCCCAGGGGATGAGCACCTCCTCCGGCCATGGGTGCACGATCTTGACCCCGAACCCACCACCCACATCGGGGGCGATGCACTCGACCTTGGCCAGCGGCATACCGAGCTTTGCGGCGACTGCGGCGCGGACGCCCGTGGACGTCTGCGTCGAGGAGTACAACCGGATGCTCTGCTCGTCGCCGTCCCAGCGGGCATAGACACCCCTGCCCTCCATCGGCATCGACGCGCTGCGCTCGATCTGCAAGGACAGCGACAAGCGGTGGGGGGCGGTGGCGATCGCAGCGGCGGCGTCGCCGACCTCCTGCACCATGTGTGCCGCGACGTTGCCCGGCGCCTCCGCGTGCACCAGAACCTCGGCGGCGCGCGACTTCTCGAGGCCGACCACCACGGGAAGCTGCTCGTAGTCGACCTTGACGCGCTCGCAGGCGTCCTCGGCCACATAGCGGTCGGTCGCAACGACCATGACCACCGCTTCGCCGACGTGTTTGACCACCTCACGAGCCAGGCAGTAGCCGGTCATCGGGTTGGTCAGGTCGGGGTGCGGGATCAGCAGGGGCAGGCGTTCGGCGGTCTTGGCGTCAAGGTCCTCATACGTGTAGATCGCGATGACCCCCGGGATCTCGATCGCGTCCGTGACGTCGATGTCCAGGATGCGCGCGTGCGCATAGGGACTGCGGACGAAGGCAGCGGCAAGCGCGTCCTGGCCGAGGTCGTCCAGGTAGCGACCGTTGCCGGTCACCAGGCGCGGGTCCTCCCTGCGCTGAACCGGCGCGCCGAACATTGTGGTCGTCACGCGCTTGCCCCCCGTTCCCTGTTGATCTCGGCAGCCCGAAGTACGGACTTGACGATGTTCTGGTACCCCGTGCAACGACACAGGTTGCCCGAGATCGCCTCTCGCGCTTCGGTTTCCGTGGGTTCAGGGTTCTCCTGCAGGTATGCCGTGATGGTCGTGAGGAAGCCCGGCGTGCAGAACCCGCACTGAAGTCCGTGGCACTCGATGAAGGCCTGCTGCACCGGGCTCATCGTGTACGTGCCGGTTCCGTTGCCGGTGCCCTCGACGGCCGGCGCCAACCCCTCAACGGTGGTGATCTCGTGGTCCTGAGCCGTGACAGCGAACATCAGGCACGAGCGCATCGGCATCCCGTCGACCAGGACGGTGCAGGCACCGCAGACTCCGTGCTCGCAGCCGACGTGGGTGCCGGTCAGGCGCAGCTCGTGGCGCAGGAAGTCCGAGAGCAGCCTCCTGGCCGGTGCCGCAGCCGTGCGCATCACACCGTTGACCCGCAGGGTGATCTCCACCAGAGGTTCGGCGTTGGTCCGGGTGGTCTGGCTCATGGCTCAGGCCCTCGTGGCGTTGGCGTTGGTAGCGTCACTGACAGTGGCGCTGGATGCGGCCTCGGCGAGGACGCGGGCAGTGAGGACGCCGACGAGCATCCGGCGGTACGCCGCGCTCGCGTGGATGTCGGTGTCGGGGTCGACGTGCTCTCGGGCCAGCTCGGCGGCCTTGGCCCAGTCGCCGTCCTCGGGGGCACTGCCGGCAAGCACGTCGCTCAGGTCCAGGACGTCGGGCATGGGTGTCACCGAGACGAAGGACGCGCGAGCCGAGGTGATCAGGCCGTCCGTCACCGTCACGGCAGTGGCCACGCCGGCCAGTGCGTAGTCACCGTGGCGGCGGGTGGACTCGGCGAACGCCGTACCGGTCCCGGCCGGAAAGCGACCGAAGGACGCGCCTGTGGCCATCTCGTCCTCGGCCAGGGCGGACTCCAGCGGGCCGAGGAAGAAGTCCCCGGCCGCCACCGTGCGGGTCCCCCGCGAGCTGGCCACGTCGACATACCCGCTGGTGAGTGCGAGCACGGCCGGCATCTCGCCCGAGGGGTCGGCGTGGGCGATGGAGCCGACCGTCGTCCCTCGGTTGCGGATCACGGGATGTGCGACGTTGAGCAGCGCCTGACGCAGCAGTGGCAGGTGGGTGAACGCACCGACGTGGCGCTCGAGCTGAGCGTGGCGCACGAGGGCGCCGATGTGGACGGCGTCCGCTGTGACCTCGATCGTGTCGAGACCGTCGATCCGGTTGATGTCGACCAGGTGACCGGGCGCCGCGAGTCGCATGTTCAGGATCGGGATCAGGCTCTGCCCACCAGCGAGCACCTTGGCGTCATGGCCGAACTCGGCAAGAACCGCGAGCGCTTCGTCCACGCTGCCCGGCGCATGATGAACAAAGGTGGAGGGCTTCACCGTGTCGATCCTGCCTGTCCGAAGGGTGTGTGAATAGAGCCGGGGCGCCGTGCGGCGGGCGGATGGCTGGTTTGTTGCGCCCATGGCACCGTTTCGTCAGCCATTCATGCAACAAACCAGCTACCGAAGCCCGCTAGTGGACGTTGTCGTCGTCCTTCTGCGTGTCCTTACGGCCCACCACGATGATCGCGCCACCGGCCGTGTTCTTCAGGTGCTCGGGGGCCAGCGCGCGCGCCATGTGGTACGCCCCGATGGCCACGATGGTGCCGAAGGCGATGCCGCTGAGGCTGAACGTGCTGCTGAAGACCAGGCTGGTGTTGCCGATGGCGATGACGATGCCGGCGGCCACGGGCACGAGGTTGATCGGGTTGGCGAAGTCGACGTCGTTCTCTTTCCAGATCTTCGCGCCGAGCAGGCCGATCATGCCGTACAGGATCACCGTGATCCCACCAAGGACGCCACCTGGGGTCGCGGCCACGAGCGCCCCGAACTTGGGTGAGAGCCCGAAGAGTATGGCGACCGCTGCGGCCACGTAGTACGCCGCCGTGGAGTAGACACGAGTCGCCGCCATGACGCCGATGTTCTCGGCATACGTCGTCGTCGGCGAGCCACCAACCGCACTGGCGAGGACGGTGCCGAAACCATCTGCGGCGATGGCCCGGCCCATCACGCCGTCGAGGTTGGCTCCGGTCATCTCGGCGACCGCCTTGACGTGGCCGGTGTTCTCTGCAATCAGCGCGATCACTGCGGGAAGAACGAGCAGGACTGCCGCCGTGGAGAGCGTGGGTGTGTGCCAGCCGACGATCTCCTTGCCGCCGACGATCGAGGTGTGCGGCGGGAAGCCGATCCACGGCGCGCTGGTGACGCCATCCCAGTTGACGCGGAAGTGCGTGGTGATCTTGCCGGCGCCGGCGTCGAAGGAGGAGATCATGCCGAAGACGCGGTCGAAGAGCCAGGACAAGATGGTGCCGAAGATCAGCGCGAGGAAGATCGAGATCCGGCCGAAGAAGCCTCGCAGCCCCACGGCGCAGGCGATGGCGAACACCATGACGAGCAGCGCCACCCACTGGTCCTGGGGCCAGTAGATGGTCGCCACGACCGGGGCCAGGTTGAAACCGATCAGCATGACGACCGCGCCGGTGACGACCGGAGGCAGCACGGTGTGGATGATCCCGGACCCGAGGTAGTGGATGGCGATGCCGACCAGGGCCAACACCACGCCGCACACCAGGATCGCTCCCGTCACGGTCGAGGAGGTGCCACCCTGAGCCCGGATGGCCGCGACACCGCCGACGAACGACGCACTGGTCCCGAGGTAGCTCGGGACCTTGCCCTTGACGATGAGCAGGAAGCACATCGTCGCGATACCGCTCATCATGATCGCCAGCTGGGCGTTGAGCCCCATGATCAGCGGGAACACGAACGTGGCACCGAACATCGCGACCACGTGCTGGGCACCCAGGCCCACGGTCTTGGGCCACGACAGCCGCTCGTCCGGAGCGACGACGTCGTTCGGGCCGAGAGCCCCCTCGTGCAGTTTCCAACCGATTGACATTGAGTCCTCCAGAGGTCGCGGCTTGTGGGTGACGGAGGTCACGCCCGTCGCGCGATGAACGAAACCTATTGCCAACACCTACCCTGCACACGGGAACTTGTTGACATTCGAACCGGGCGTGTCTTGGCAGCATTCGGGCGACCCCGAGACTCCGGGTGCCGGACCCTCGGCCAAACGGGATCAAATGCCGCGCATCTGGACGACGAGCAGCGCCAGGGACAGGGTCAACCGCAGGTTGGGATCGGTGGTGAACGGGCCCAGCATCCGCTCGAGCTTGACGATTCGGTAGCGCAAGGTGTTGTAGTGGAAATGCAGGATGCGCGCGGTCTCGGCGACGTTGAGGTTCGTGTCCAGCAGAACGCTCAGCGTCATCCGCAGGTCGGCGGTCTCCGGGGTGTCGTTCGCGATCAGCTCACCGAGCGCCTCGGCCGCGAAGCTGCGCAGCTCGGCGGTGTCCGGCACCAGCGTCAGCAGCCGGAAGATGCCGAGGCCGTCGAAGTGCGTCAGGGCTGACGGCCCTGCCATCTGACGGCCGACACTGACCGCCTTGCGGGCCTGCTCATAGGCACCCTGCAGCTCATCTGGCGAGCTGATCGGTCGGGAGATCCCGGTGGAGAACGACCGCCGACCCCCACCTCCGTCGCCGCTGACATGACGAACCAGGTCCCGCACGGTGCGGGTGATCGACTCGGAGTCGGCATCGTGGGGCACCCCAAGCACCGTGACGACCTCCTGGCTGAAGCCGACCACCGGCGCCCTGGCGTCCCGCTGCCGAACGACCTGCGCCCAGGCCGTGGCAAACCGCTCCTGCATGGGCCGCAGCTCCTCGGGCGCCAGCTGGGCCGGCGTGGCACTCGGGTCCGACTCGGCCACGACCACCACCATCGGTCGGCCGATGTCCCAGCCCAGGGAATGAGCGTGAGCGATCACGTGCTCGGCCTCGCCGGCCCGGCCCGCCAGGGCGTCGCGCAGGAAGTCGGCCTGGTACTTGCTCTCCACCGCCGAGACGGCCTGCGCCTTGGTGATCGCCAGGGCTGCGACGGTGGCGGCGCGCTCGAGGATGTGGACGTCGTCACCGGTGAGCTCACGCCCAGCGGAGAAGGCCACCAGCCGGCCGTGGTCCAGCGACCCGGCCACAATCCGCACCACCGCGCGGCGGGCGCGGACGTCGCCGCCGGACCTGGTCCCGCCCGCCCTCGTCCCGACCGGCTCGGACTCGACGAGGAACCGCCCCGAGGCATCGAAACAGTCCAGTGCCAGCGCAGCCTCGAGCTCGCCGCCCAGACCGTAGCTGGCCACCACCCGGCCGTCGGTGCTGGTGACCATCGCCGCCCCCGAGAGGATCCCGACCAGCTCGGCACAGAGCATGTCCAGCCCGCCGCCGGTCAGGACGATGTCGACCAGCGCGCGGTGCACCTCCTCGGCTCGCGAGAGGACCGCGGCCTGACGGTTCAGCACCGCACTCAGCACCTGGTTGATCACGTCGGCGAAGCCCACGCCGTCGGGCAGGGTGATGATCGGCAGGCCAACCCTGTCCGCTTCGGCGAGCATGGCCACAGGCAGCTCATCGAGGTAGCGGCCCAGCTTGACGCCGACACCGACCAGACCGCGGTCGGCCAGCTCCCGAACCAGGGCCGGCAGGGTGTCCGCAACGCCGCGCAGGGGGTAGCCCGTGGTCAGCAGCAGCTCGTGCGGGCGGACCCATGGCAAGATGTCAGGGACCTCCATGACGTTGAGCCGGCTCACGATCTGGTCCAGTCCGGCATGACCGGCCAGGATGGTGGCGCCACGGAGGCAGTCCATCTCCAACACCGCCCGCAGGCTCAGCCCCGGGATCGAGACGCCGCCCGAATCTGGCAGGTCATGGCGAGGAGAGGGGAGATTCTTGGCAACATTGACCATGATCGCGACTGTACTGCGGAAGTTACCTTCGTTCGGAGGTGCTCGCGCCGACCCCCCAGAGGCACCCGCCGACCGATCGGCACGCAACCATCGCCCCAACAGCAGCCCAAGGACAGGACCCGCCCCGTGACGCCTCAGGCTCCGCAGCGCGAGGTCCCCGGTGCCGGCTCGCCGCTGACCCGCGCTGTCCTCACCGGTCCGTGCCGGCCAGGACTGGTCCTGGCCAGTTTCCCCACGGCGCTGTATCTGTCCTCCGGCCAGCACCACGAAGTCCTCCCCGTGCTCACCTCCGACGCCTTGATGCTCCCCACCGCGACCCGTCTGTCTGCAGCCGGCCGCGATGTCAGCTGGGGCGTCGAGCCCGGTGACACGGTGACCATCGGACGATCCGCGATACAGCTGCCCGGCTGGCGGGTCCGACTGGTCCGCGAATGGCGGCCGGCGCGGGTTCGTCCCGTCCCCAGGCTCGCCGAGCCCGGGCTGCTGTCCGAGCTGGCCGACATACTGTCCTGCCACGTGGGCACACCGGAGCTGGTGGACCGGGCGACGGCTGTATGCCGCGCTGCTCGCCGCGGCGACGACACAGAGCTACGTCGCGTGACAAGTCAGCTGCTCGGAGCGGGGCCGGGGCTCACGCCGAGCGGCGATGACGTGCTGTGCGCCGTTCTCCTGGTTCTGGGTGGAGTCGGGGAACCGGGACCCATGGCGCTTCTGGGCGCTGCGATCCAGGATCGGTGGAGTCGCACCACGAGCCTGTCCGCGTCACTGCTCGATGCAGCGCGGAGGGGATATGCGGTGCCCGACGTCATGGCCTTGGTCGAGTGCACCCTTCGCGGTGACCTCGCCGGGGCCGGCGACGCGCTCACCTCCACGCTCGCCATCGGCCACTGGTCCGGCCCAGACCTGGTCGCTGGCCTGACCGGCTCATTGCGTGCCCTTGCAGGCGCCCCCTCCCGAGTTCGCTTGCGCTCTATGGCATTTCGGCCCGCTCACACGTCCCGACCAGCTCAGATATCCCGACCCACGCGCACATTCCAAACCGCTGAAAGGGGAAGCTCGTGACCGATCTTGTCGAGGTGCGTCGCGGCGCCTACTACGACTCCGTGAGCCTCATGCAGGTCTCCAAGGCGGTCCGCGGGGCGCCAGGAGTCAGCGCGGCGCTCGTGGCCATGGCCACGGAGCTCAACACCGACCTGCTGGCAGGGATGGGATTCACCGTGGATGAGGCGGTGGGGCCCAACGACATGCTCGTGGCGATCCGTTGTGAGGACGACACGGCGATCGAGGCCGGACGCTCGGCCCTGGGTGCCGCGCTCGCAGGGCTCAAGGCAGCCGGCGCCTCAGCCGGTGGTTTCGGCGATGCGCCACCGCCGCGCACCCTCGGCGCTGCCGCCTCCCGGACCGGAGCCAACCTCGCACTGATCTCGGTGCCCGGCGCCAACGCGTTCGTGGACGCGATGGATGCCGTCACCTCTGGCGCCTCGGTGGTGCTGTTCTCCGACAACGTCAGCGTGGAGCAGGAGATCACGCTGAAGGATGCGGCAGCAGCAGCCGACGTCCTGGTGATGGGCCCAGACTGCGGCACCGCCGTCGTGGCAGGGGTCGCCCTCGGCTTCGCCAACCTCGTGCGGGCCGGCTCGGTCGGTCTGGTCGCCGCCTCGGGCACGGGAGCCCAGCAGGTCATGTGCCTGCTCGACGCCGCCGGGGTCGGCATGAGCCACTGCCTCGGGGTCGGCGGGCGGGACCTGTCCTCCGCCGTCGGGGGTCGATCCACCCTCCAGGCGCTGGCCGCCCTGGCGGCCGACCCGTCGACCGAGTCCATCATCGTCGTCTCCAAACCCCCGGCCGCCGAGGTGCTCGCGGCGGTCCAGGAGTACGCCACCACCTTGGGCAAGCCGGTCTTCTGGGCAACCCTGGGCCACGGCCGCCCAGACCTCACCGCGGCGGTGGAGGCCGCCCTTGCGACGTCCGCGGACGGCATACCGGTCTGGCCGCACTGGCTGGTGGGGCCTCACGATGAAACGGCCGAGCCCGTCCCACGCGTGAGTGGCTCCCTGCGCGGCCTGTTCTGCGGCGGCACCCTGGCCGACGAGGCGATGATCATCGTCGGCGAGCGGCTCGGCCCGATCCGGTCCAACATCCCGCTCTCCCCCGAGCTCGCGCTCGGCCCGGACCTGCGCAGCCCCTCCCACGTGGTCATCGACTTCGGCGACGACGCACTGACCCAGGGTCGGCCGCACCCGATGATCGACCCGTCGCTGCGGCTCGAGCGCATCGCCGTCGAGGGTGACGACCCGACCTGTGCCGTGCTGCTGCTGGACCTGATCCTGGGGTTCGGCTCCCATGCCGACCCGGCCGATGAGCTCGCCGCGGCCATCGCCTCGGCGCGCAGGGCGGCCGCAGCCGGTGGGCGCGAGCTGCCGGTCGTCGTCTCGCTGATCGGCGTGGAGAACGACCCCCAGGGTTTGGGCGGCTGCGCCAAGACCCTTCACGCCAGTGGCGCCTCGGTGTTCGTGTCGAACGCCCAGGCCACCCGTCACGCCCTGTCCCAGCTCGCCGGCGCTTCGGCCTAGGAAGACCCAATGACTGATACCTCCACCCCCGTTTCCACACCGCTTTCCGCACCGCTGCGCGGGCTGCTGAGCCGTGAACCGTCCGTCGTCACCGCCGGAGTCGCTCTCTTCGCCGACGCTCTGCGCGCTCAGGCGGCACAGGTCACCGAGGTCGACTGGCGTCCGCCGATGACGGGCACCGAGGCCGACCTGGCCCGGGTGATGAGCGACCCACGTCGCGAGGCCGCCAACGCCACAGCGGTGTCGCGGCTGATGACGGCCGGCGCCGAGCTGGTCGACGTGCGCCCGGCCCACGAGGTCCTGGGCATCGAGAAGGGGACGTTCTTCCACGCCGGGCCGCCGATGACGTGGGAGCGGGCCTCGGGCCCGATGCGCGGAGCCCTGATCGGAGCCATGATCTACGAGGGCCTGGCCCGGACCCCCGAGCAGGCTGAGGCCGCCCTCGCCTCAGGGAGCGGCATCACCCTGGACCCCTGCCACCACCACCACACCGTCGGGCCGATGGCCGGAGTCGTCTCGCCGTCGATGTGGATGTTCGAGCTGAAGGACACCGTGCATGGCGGCACGGCGTACTGCTCCCTGAACGAGGGCCTGGGCAAGGTGCTGCGCTACGGCGCATACGGCCCCGAGGTCATCGACCGCCTGCACTGGATGTCACGCGTGCTAGGACCCCTGCTGCAACAGGCAGTTCGCGCGCACGGGCCCCTGGACGTCAGGGCGATCATCGCCGCGATGCTGCAGATGGGCGACGAGGGCCACAACCGCAACCGGGCCGGGTCGCTGATGGCCCTGCGCGACCTGTTGCCGTCGCTGATCACGGTCGACGCTCCCTCCTCCGATGTCGCCGAGGTCGTGCGCTTCGCCGGCGCCAACGAGCACTTCTTCCTCAACCTCGGGATGCCCGCGTGCAAGCTCGCCACCGATGCCGCCCGTGATGTGCCCGGGTCCACGATGGTCGTGGCGATGTCCCGAAACGGCACCGACTTCGGCATCCAGACCTCCGGCACCGGCGACCAGTGGTTCACCGGCCCGGCCAACACCCCGGTCGGCTTGTTTCTCGGCAACTACGGGCCGGAGGACGCCAACCCCGACATCGGCGACTCGGCGATCACCGAGACGGCCGGCATCGGCGGCTTCGCCATGGCCGCGGCCCCGGCGATCGTTCGCTTCGTCGGCGGGGACGTCCCCATGGCACTGCGAACGACCCGCACGATGTACGAGATCACCCTCGGCGAGCACCCGGCATACCAAGTCCCGATCCTCGAGTTCCGTGGCACTCCAACGGGTATCGACGTCACGAAAGTCGTGCGCACAGGCATCCTGCCCCAGATCAACACCGGTATGGCGGGAGCCGTCGCCGGCACCGGTCAGGTCGGCGCCGGCCTGGTCAACCCGCCCGAGCAGTGCTTCCCCGCCGCCCTGGCGGCGCTGGCCATGGCAGTGCCCGACACGCGCTGAGCCAATGCACGCACCGGGGCTGACCTGTCCTGTCACCTGGCCGGCCGGTTGTGCGCGCGGGCGGGCCGGGCGGATGGGAGTCCGCCGGGCCCGCCGTTCCTATTTCAGCCCTTCTACTTCAGCCCGAGGTAGGCGTCGATGTCGACCTTGTTGCCGGTAGCAGCAGCGTTCCTCGTGCTCAGCACCGTCACCCGGATGGTGTGCCCGGTTGCCGTGCCCAGGTTGGTCGCCTGCCACACCAGGGTGGCCGGCTTGAGGGTCGGCGAGTACAGGTCGACTGTCGTCGCCGCACCACCGTCGACGGACACGGTGGCCATCCCGCGGTCCGGGCCCATTGTCGAGACCCAGGCCACGGTGGACCCGCCCAGCGCGGTGCTGTTCTGAGCGAAGGCCGCGGCGGTGCTCGACTCCTGAACGGAGCCGTTGTAGGCGCCGGCCAGGTTCACACCACTCCACCCTCCGTTGAAGCTGAACCCTCCGGTGTTGTCCGTCGCGGGGACCGAGAACGCTGTCCCTGCGGTGTAGGCGCCGAATGTGCCACCGGACCGGACGGAACCGTCAGCGACACCACAGGCGCGGTGGTCGTTGCCGGTGCCGCCACCGTGACGACGTTGGACAGGGCCGAATCCGGGCCGGTGCCGAGCAGGTTGGTGGCCGAGACCTTGAAACGGTACGTCTGACCGTTGGTCAGGCCGGGGAAGGTCGCACTGGAGACGTCGCCGGCGACGGTCTGTGTTCCGACCGGGTTGCCCGCGCTGTCCAGCAGCGTGACGTTGTATGCCGTGATCGAAGCGCCACCGTCGGTTGCCGGGGGGCCCAGGTGACACTGGCAGATGAGACCGCACCGGTGGCGGCACCGATGACCGGTGCACCGGGAACGGTGGCAGATGCTCCACTCCACGGAGTCGGCTCCAGCGGTCCCACACTTGGCCCGATGGCCGACTGGGTCGTCGCGCCCTCGCCGAAGCGCAGGAACGGCAGGTGCCAGAAGTCGAACGGGACCAGCGTGTCACCGGGCTTG